>Ga0181522_10000135_pt1 | contig 60515 bp, 58 predicted proteins | sample PEATcosm2014_Bin_27_FD_121103 | JGI IMG/M metagenome (GOLD analysis project Ga0181522, IMG submission 121103) | Peatland microbial communities from MTU Mesocosm Facility, Houghton, MI, USA - PEATcosm2014_Bin05_10_metaG | ecosystem: Environmental > Terrestrial > Soil > Wetlands > Peat | place...
AATTCCAGCAGCTCGCCGGCGAGTTCGCGCATGGGCACTTCGACTTCCTTGCCGAAATCGATCAGCTTGCCCTCGATGCCGTAGCGCGCGGCGCGCCATTTGTTCTCTTCGATCAGTGCACGACGGTACAGGCGGAAGCTCATATTTCTGGTGTAAAGGCGATGCAGCTTGACGACGATCGCCTGGGTGAGCGCAGCAATGGCCACAGCTTCTTCGACTTTGGTGGTGACGTCGCACATGCGGAACTCGAGCGTCCCGAACGTGGGATGCGGCCGCACATCCCACCAGATTTTTTTGCCGGTGTCGATGCAATTGAGCTTCACCAACAAATTGGTGAAGTTTTCGTACGCGCTCCACGATTCGAACTGTTCGGGAATGCCGGTGCGCGGGAAGCGGCGGAACACGGTAGTGCGGAAGGACTTCAACCCGGTGTTGCGTCCCATCCAGAACGGCGAGCTGGTAGAGAGCGCGAGCAGGTGCGGCAGGAAGTAGCGCACCATGTTCATCATGTCGATGGTGGTTTGCTTGTCGGGCATGGCCACGTGCACGTGCATGCCAAAAATCAGTAGAGAGCGGGCCAGTTGCTGGAGTTCCTCAACGATATTTTCATAGCGCTCGCCCGGCGAGATGACCTGGTCAATCCAGCTGGAAAAGGGATGCGTACCCGCGGCGGCCACTTGCAGGCCGACACGTTCTGCGGCGGCAACCAGCTCGCCACGCGTGCGGTGCATTTCGATGCGCAGCTCACCGACGCTTTCGCAAATCTTCGAGCCGGTCTCGACAATCGATTGATGCATCTCGTGCTTCACCTGTTCGACGATGTCGGGCGAAGCGGCAGAGACCAGCTGCATGACGTGAGAGCGGAGCTCACAGGTTGCGGGATCGATGATCTGGAATTCCTCTTCTACACCAATCGTGAAGCGGTGAGCCATGAGGTGGCCCTCCGGGGTCGCCTTGGTCCTGCAGGGGACTGCGAAGCGGTATCATACGCCGCTCGCCGCGAAAATACACCCTAGGCTAAAGACGGTAAAGGGCGGTGAAGGCGGTCTCCTCGGGGAGAACAGGCGGCGGAGCGACGTGGCTGGGGAAGGCAAAGCCGGCAGGATGGCTGGCGCTACCGGTCGGGCTGGGCTGAAACGGGCACGGCGGTGACCGTGCCCCTGCGCCGAAATCAGGCGGTCAGGCAGCGCCCATCGCGCGCCGCTGCTGGAAGCATTCCCGGCAAAAGACCGGTCGGCCTTGCGTCGGGCGGAAGGGGACTGTGGTGTCCTTGCCGCACTGCGAACAGGTGGTTTTGGTCTCCGACCGCATTTGCGTCGCGCCATTTGCCCCGCCGCCGCCACCCTCGACACGCTTGGCTTTGCAGGCTTTGCAGCGTTTCGGTTCGTTTTTGAAGCCCTTGTCGGCGAAAAACATCTGTTCGCCGGCAGTGAATACGAATTCAGCACTGCATTCCGAACACTTCAGGACCTTATCGTGGAATTCCATGAGCCGCTCCCCTTGGCCCAAGTCGAGCAGGGGGAAGGGCGCACCTTGCACCATAGGGCCGGGATATAGGAGTTTCCGCCATCCGGGGGGAACCGGGAGCGGACCTCCTGGGCCTGAGGGTACCAGTTGCTGCACAACCCCAACTTCTTTGCCTGACCGGGTCTATATCACGGAAGTGCGGCGCTTGGCCGCAGCGAGGAGGGGAGTGACGGCCCCAGCCAGCAAGGCCGGGGCCGTCCGGAAAACTAGTCCGCTTCCCGCCGCTGCTTTTTGCGCAGTCGCTTCCGCGAAAGCGCTTCCTTTGCCCGGCGCTTCTCACCGGGCTTCATATAGAAGCTATGCTTCTTGATTTCCTTGATGATGTCTTCCTGTTGCACCTTGCGTTTGAAGCGACGCAAAGCGTTCTCCAGAGATTCACTTTCCTGGATGATGACTTCAGCCACGTTATGTTCACCCCCAATCCGGTTCGGATTGGTATCTTGCGATGTCGCCCTAAACGGCGCACCGCCCCTTGGGATTATCGCACGTTAGGCGCTTTGTGTGCACGTGGACAGGCAGATGGCATCTTCTAATCAATTCTGGCCATGGGTGTCAAGCAATCTTTCGGGAGAACCGGCCTGGAGGCGACAAAATGGACCGGACGTTGGCGCTCGAGGTAACTCTGCCTATTTCGTTAACTGGTGAGGAATCCGTCACCGGCTTGGTGCTGACCCCTCACTCGGCGTACCGGGTTTATTTTGACCTGGGATTGCCGGTGGCGTTGCTTGCCCCTTCCCCCCGCATTCATCCTGGCTAAGCAACCGCGCCCGCCGCGGCCGGTGGGTGCGGCACCAAGATTCAAGGCAGCTCGATACCGGGCGACAAGGGTATTGCGTTGCGAACTGGTTGTGCTGGTAGAATGGCCCGCTTTGGGAAACGCGCGGTCTGGAGGTTGATCATGTCCGAGATGCGCGACGCCATCGGAGTTCTCCTCGCCGGCGGGCAGGGCGAACGCCTTTGGCCTCTTACCCGCGATCGAGCCAAACCCGCCGTTCCTTTCGGAGCGCTCTACCGCATCATCGACATTACCCTCTCGAATTGCATCAACTCCGACCTGCGACGCGTGTTCGTCCTGACGCAGTACAAAGCTCTGAGCTTGAACCGGCATATTCGCGCCGGCTGGTCGCCGCTGATGGGGCTGGGCGATTACATCGAAGTATTGCCGCCGCAGATGCGCGTTTCGAACCAGTGGTATCAAGGCACCGCGGACGCGGTATACCAGAACATTTATTCGATCGGAAGCGAACACTCGAAGTACGTTTTCATTTTATCCGGCGATCACATCTACAAAATGAATTACGGCCGCATGCTGCAGCAGCATGTGGACTCGGGCGCCGAGGTTACCGTCGCGGTGATCGAGATCCCCGTTCAGGATGCGGCGCGGCAATTCGGCGTGATCGATGTTGATAAAGACTACCGCATCAAGGGTTTCGACGAAAAACCCGCCCAGCCCAAGGAGTCGCCTCACCACGCGGGCTACTGCAACGCTTCGATGGGTATCTACATTTTTAACACCCAGCTGATGATTCCGATTCTGCTGGCGGATTCGGAGGATCCCAAATCCGCGCACGATTTTGGCAAGGACATTCTGCCGCGCATCATTTCCAAGCATCGTGTGTTTGCGTTTAATTTCGTGGATGAAAACCGCAAAGACGCACTGTACTGGCGCGACGTGGGAACGCTGGACGCCTATTACGAAGCGAACATGGACCTAACTTCGGTCTCGCCCATTTTCAACTTGTATGACAAACAGTGGCCCCTGCGCGGCTGGCAACATCAATATCCGCCGGCCAAATTCGTGTTTGCGGATCCGGAACGCATGGGCGTGGCCATCGATTCCATCGTGGCGGGTGGCTCGATCATCTCGGGTGGCCGGGTGAAGAGCTCGATCGTCGGATACGACGTGCGTGTCAACAGCTACAGCGAAGTCTCCGACTCCATCCTGTACAACCACGTGAACGTGGGACGCCACTCACGTATTCGCCGCGCCATTATCGATCGCCACGTGACCCTGCCCGAACGCACGGAAATTGGCTACGACCGGGAAGCCGACAAGCGGCGATTTCATGTAACCGATTCGGGAATCGTGATTGTGGTGCGGCAGGAGTCGCTCATCGAAGAACCCGAGACGGTCTGACGACGGACCTGAACGGTTCATTGCGACGGCTGGCGCGATAGGGCACAACCGAGCTGTGCCCCCATAACCGTGCGATGTTTGCGGCGCCCGATTGTTGGCCTCTGGCTGGCATCCATTCTCCATCTCTTGTGACTCCGCGCCCATTCTTCTGTAAAATTATCGGTTCGCATCCACTGAGGAGAGCAATCCGATTATGTCCACGAAAATCACCCGAGTTCACGCGCGGCAGGTCATCGACTCGCGCGGCAATCCCACGGTTGAAGCCGACGTTTATGTTGGCGGAGCGCTGCGAGGCCGCGCCGCGGTCCCGTCCGGAGCCTCGACCGGAGAGCACGAAGCGCTGGAAATGCGCGATGGCGACAAGTCCCGCTATATCGGAAAAGGCGTGCTCAAGGCCGTCGCGAACGTCAATGGCGAAATCGCGAAGGCGGTCGCGGGACTAGATGCGGGCGATCAGCGAGCTCTCGACAAGCGGATGATCGAACTGGACGGCACACCCACCAAATCGCGCCTCGGCGCGAACGCGATTCTGGCCGTCTCCATGGCCGCGGCGCGTGCCGCGGCGAATGCGCAGAACCTGCCGCTTTACAAATATCTGGCGCGCTATTCGACAGATACCTCGGCCAATGTTTTGCCGGTTCCGATGATGAACATTCTGAATGGCGGGGCGCACGCCGACAGTTCGGTGGACTTCCAGGAATTCATGGTCATGCCCATCGGTGCGCCGAATTTTGCCGAAGCGCTGCGCTGGGGCGTTGAGATCTTCCACTCGCTGAAAGCGGCGCTGAAGAAACACGGGTATTCGACCGCTGTGGGCGACGAAGGAGGTTTTGCACCGAGCTGCAAGTCCAACGAAGAGGCCATTCAGATCGTGCTCGAAGCGATTGGCGCTGCCGGGTATAAGCCGGGGGTGCAAGTGAGCATCGCGCTGGACCCCGCGGCCAGCGAGTTCTACGACAAAGCCAAGGGCAAGTACGTGTTCAAGAAGTCCGACAAGTCCGAACATTCGCCGGAGGAAATGGTCGAGTATTGGGCGAAGTGGATTGAGAAGTATCCGATTGTTTCGCTCGAAGACGGCATGGGAGAGGAGGACTGGCCCGGCTGGAAGCAGCTGACGCAGAAGGCGGGCTCGAAGACTTCGCCAAAACGCATTCAGCTGGTCGGCGACGACATATTTGTGACCAACACGGAGATTTTTGCGCGCGGCATCAATCAGGGCATCGCCAACGCGATTTTGATCAAGTTGAATCAGATTGGCACGGTCACCGAGACCATCGACGCCGTCGAACTCGCTCGCAAAGCCGGGTACAACTCCATCATTTCGCACCGCTCGGGCGAAACCGAGGACACCTTTATCGCCGACTTGGCGGTAGCCACCGCCGCCGGCCAGATCAAGACCGGTTCCGCTTCGCGCACCGACCGTATAGCGAAATACAACCAGCTTCTGCGCATCGAAGAAGAACTCGGCGCGGCCGCGCGTTTTCCAGGCCGCTCCATTTTTCCGGCCTGAACCATAGCCAGCCGCGGCCCCTCGCGGGCCTTGAATCTCTGGACCCCCATTCGCCGGGAAGGTAACATGCGCTCACCTTTCGGGGGTCCAAATGAGCAACCGTTACCGCCACGTTGCGACCGGCGTCGTCGTTCCACTCTTGATCGCGGCGTTTGGCCTGTTCGATCTGAAGCAAAGGCCGGCGTTCGCCACGTTCCACAAGGTGGACGTATTCCAGTTGATTGTGTGCGGCATGTGCCTGGGCATCGCGCTGACCGGATTCATCGAGTTCCTTCGCGCGCCGCGCTCCACGTAAGCGGATTCATGCCAGCCGCCACAAATTCACCCTCGCGCGAGCAAAACGTCCGCATACGAATGGCGCAAAATGCGGACGCCGAAGCGATTGCCGAGCTCATCAACGCCGCCTTCGTCGTCGAGCGCGTCGTGTTTGATGGCGACCGCACCGATACCCAAGGCGTCCGCGAGTTCATGGAAGAAGGAACGTTCCTGCTCGCCGAGGACACGACCGGCTTGACCGCATGCGTTTACGTCCAGGTCCGCGAAGATCGAAGTTACCTCGGACTGTTGTCCGTGGTCCCCGCGCGTCAAGGCACCGGGTTGGGGCGCCAACTCGTAGCGGCCGCGGAAGAACACGCGCGCAACGCCGCTTGTCACGCCATGGATCTACGCATCATCAGCCCGCGCGCGGAACGCCTTCTGCCCTTTTATCAGCACCTCGGCTATTCTCAGACTGGTACCGCTGCTTTCCCGGCTGCGGTACGTGCAAAACTGCCGTGCCACTACATCCTGATGGCCAAGCCTCTCGGATAGGCGCGCTTCCTTCGTTTCCAAATTCTCTCGGTTCAGGCAGAATACGTCCCTCCTTTCCCGGGGGCAGACAATGAATCGCAGTGTTGCCGTTGCTCTATTTGTTTTCGCGGGCCTCTCGCTCGCACCCTTGCGCACCCGCGTAACCGCCGATGAACCATCCTTGTTCGGTTATTCGGCCGAATCCTCGCGCGCGGAACGCCAGTGGGAAGAAAAATTTCGCGTCATTCCTAGTCCCGAGAATTTACGCGCGTACATGCAGCATCTCGCCGCGCGTCCTCACAACGTCGGCACGGCGTACGACAAAGAAAACGCCGAGTGGATCGCCGCCAAGTTCAAGGAATTCGGCTTCGACACGCACATCGAGCAATTCGACGTTCTCTATCCGACGCCGAAAGAGCGCTTGGTCGAACTGGTAGAAGGCGGCCCGAAATTTGTCGCCAAGCTGCAGGAGCCGGCCATTCCGCAAGATCCCACCTCGAACCAGCAGTCCGAGCAACTGCCCACGTACAACGCCTACTCGATTGACGGCGATGTCACCGCACCGCTGGTCTATGTGAACTACGGCATTCCCGAAGACTACGAAGAGCTCGAACGCATGGGCGTCTCGGTCAAAGGCAAAATCGTCATCGCGCGCTACTACCATTCCTGGCGCGGCATCAAGCCCAAGGTCGCCGCCGAACACGGCGCCATCGGTTGCCTGATCTACTCCGACCCGCATGAAGACGGCTTTGTCCAGGGCGAAACGTTTCCCGCCGGGGCCTGGCGCCCGAAAGATGGCGTCCAGCGAGGCAGCGTCGCCGACATGCCGTTCTATCCAGGCGATCCGCTGACGCCCGGCGTTGGCGCCACAAAAGACGCCAAGCGCCTCAAGATCGAAGACGCAGCGACGATCACGAAGATCCCGGTCCTGCCGATTTCCTACGCGGATGCCCAGCCACTTCTTGCCGCGCTCACGGGCAGGATCGCTCCGGCCGAGTGGCGCGGCGGCCTGGGCCAGACGTATCGTATCGGCCCGGGCCCGGCAAAAGTTCATCTCAAAGTGAAATCAAACTGGGACATCAAGCCCGTCTACGATGTGATCGCGAAAATCCAGGGCTCGGCGTTTCCCGATGAATGGGTGATGCGCGGCAACCATCACGATGCGTGGGTGAATGGCGCGGAGGATCCGGTCTCCGGCGTCGACGCCGTTCTGGAAGAAGGCCGCGCGTTCGGCGAACTCCTGAAGCAAGGCTGGAAACCCAAGCGCACCATTCTCTTGTGCGCTTGGGACGGCGAAGAGCCCGGCCTCCTCGGTTCCACGGAATGGGCCGAAGAGCACGCCGACCAATTGCGCGCGCACGCCGTGGCGTATATCAATTCCGACACCAACGGCCGCGGCTACCTCTTCATCGAGGGCTCGCACACCCTCGAAAAGTTCACGAATGAAGTCGCTCGCGATGTTTCCGACCCGGAAACCAAGCTGTCGGCCTGGAAGCGCAACCAGCTTCACGACATTGCCCAGGCAAAGTCCATCGAGCAGCGTCAGGAAATTCGCCAGCGCGGCGACCTGCGCATCGCGGCCCTTGGTTCAGGCTCGGATTACACCGCGTTCCTGCAACACGACGGCGTCGCTTCGGTCAACATCGGCTTCGGCGGAGAAGACGGCGGCGGGATCTACCACTCTGTCTACGACGATTATTACTGGTACACCCATTTCAGCGACGGCGATTTCGTTTACGGCCGCGCTCTCGCGCAAGTGGGCGGAAGCATGGTCATGCGTCTGGCCGACGCCGACCTGTTGCCGTTCGAATTCAACGACTTCTCGGACACCATTCAGACCTACGTCAAGGAACTGAAGGCCCTCTCCCAAAAAGCGCGCGACGATATCACCGAGCGCAATCGCGAAATCGAAGAAGGCGTTTTCACCGCCACCAACGACCCGAGAACGCCGCTGGTCGCTCCGCCAACCGAAACCGTTCCCACGCACCTGAATTTCGCGCCGCTCGACGACGCCGTGGACGCGCTAAGCCGCAGCGCCGCCGAATATCACAAAGCCTACGAGCAAGCCAGCTCGAACGGGGGCGCTGCACTAGCCTCAGCGGCGCTAACCCAGGTGAACCAGCTCCTGATCGAAAGCGAGCGCAAACTCACCACCACCGAAGGTCTGCCCAACCGCCCCTGGTTCAAGCACCAGATCTACGCCCCGGGTTTCTACACCGGATACGCCGTGAAAACGATCCCCGCGGTCCGCGAAGCGATCGAATCGAAACAGTGGAAGCAAGCCGACACCGCGATCGTAGTCGTGGCGCAAGTTCTGCAGGACGAAGCCGCGCTCATCTCATCCGCTTCGGCCAAACTCGCCGGGGCAAAGTAGCCCGCACCCGCAACCCGCGGAAAGGGCCTCGGCGCCGTCGGCGGAAACTCTCGCCGAGGCAGGAATTTCGTCCGGCGTGAAATCAATTCCTGGAGGAAGTCATTCCGTCTTACAACCTGGCAATCGTCGGCTTCGGCAACGTTGGTCGTGCGTTATTGCGCCTGCTCATCTCCAAAGAGACCGAACTGCGCCGCCGCTACGATGTCCGCTGGCGTCTCACCGGCGTCGCCACCCGCCGCACCGGATGGCTCGCCGATCCCGATGGCATGAATCCCATCGCGATCCTCAATGATCGCTGGCCCGTGCAGCAGCCCTATAGCACCGCGCGCAACGTCCGCGAATGGGTCGAGCGTGCCCGCGCCGACGTCGTCTTCGAAGCTAGTTCCCTCGATGTGGACACCGGCGAACCCGCCATCGAGCACATCAAAGCTGCCCTCGAACTGGGCGCCCACGCCGTCACCGCCAACAAAGGCCCCATCGTGCACGCCTTCAACGAGCTGGCCGCCTTCGCGAACGAAAAAGGCAAACGTTTTTTCTTCGAAGCCACGGTCATGGACGGCGTTCCGATTTTCTCGATGTTCCCGATGGGCTTGCCGGCCACCGAAATTCGCGGCTTCTCCGGCGTGCTCAATTCCACGACAAACGTTGTGCTGACGGAAATCGAGAAAGGCCGCACCTTCGACGAAGCCGTCCGCCGCGCACAATCTATGGGCATAGCAGAAACCGATCCCGCCGCCGATCTCGACGGCTGGGACGCGGCCGTGAAGGTCGCGGTACTGACGATCGTGCTTTTGGGTGTTCCGATGCGGCTCGATCAGGTCCGCCGCACCGGCATCCGCGAGCTCAGCGAAGAAAAAATCCGCTCCGTCCGCAACTCCGGAATGCGCTACAAGCTGGTCTGCCGGGCCGAACGCCGCGGCGGGGGAGTCGAATGCAGCGTCCAGCCGGAATTGCTGCTTGCCTCTGACCCGCTAGCCAATCTCGAAGGCAGCAGCTCCGCCGTCCGCTTCGACATGGACGTCTTCGGCCTCTCCCTCGTCGAGCACAATCCCGGGGTCGAAGCGACCGGCTACGGTTTGCTGGCCGATTTCCTTCGCGCCGTTCGGCCGTGATTGCTAACGTTTATAGTTTGCCGCGTACGCCGGAACTGGAATCTCTGCATCGCAACGCGCGTCGCGAACCGGAGCGTCGGCAACCAGTCGCAGCGGCACAATCCCGGCCCAAACGCGCAAAGCATAATCCTCGGCATCATCTTCCACCGGCCCGATACGCACTTTCGCCGAAACTTCGGTCAGTGGCAGCCGCAGGATACTGGTCGCTTTCAATTCCTTCTCATTCGGCTGCCGCGCGTCGTTCCACCGCCCCGGCAAAATCTTCTCCGTGAAAGCCCGCAAGGCCTCGAGTTTTTCTGCTGCCGCATCCACCAGGGCCGCCTTTCCGAGCGCCACCACGGACCGGTAATTCATCGAATGATTGAAGACCGACCGCGCCAAAACCAAGCCATCCACCAGCGTCACGGTTACGCACACTGCGATCCCGGCGCTTGCCCCACGCAACATCCGGCTGGCCGCCGACCCATGAAAATAAATCGCATCGCCCACCCGCGCGTACATCGTAGGAATAACAAAGGGTTGGCCCTCGATCGCAAATCCGACGTGGCAAACAAACCCTTCGTCCAGAATCTTGTTGATGCTCTCGCGATCGTAAACGCCGCGGTGCGGTTCACGCACCACACGTGTGCGCTGGTTCGGTGTAAAGGTTTCAGACAAGATCGGCCTCGCAGAGAAACGGAGCGCTTTGTTTGATAGCCGGCGCCGCCGCGGCATGAGTGGGGAACAACACGCTCATGCTACCACGCCCGCGACGGGTCCGACGGAGCCCTTGACCAATTGCCTTTACCAATCGACTTCCAATTTGGTGCGCCTGGCTGCAAGCAAAGACGGTCATTCACCGGCGATCAAGGTCGGTAATTGGGGGGCAGTATCGCAAGGCCCATAATGAAAGTTCGCGGCGGCCACGTGGGGCCAGAGTGTTCTCCATCGTCCTTACCCGTTCCTTAAAGAATCCAGAAGAGGTTGCCGTCTGGCAAGAACGACTGCCAATCCGGCCGCGTTCTCGAGGGGACGCTAGTCCGCCGGCATCGGCGCGATTCGCTTCGCGATCGCTTTGTGAGAAACTACCGGGCTGGCGAACACGTCCCGCTTCGCCCTTGGGGACCAACCATGAGCACGCCGGTACGGCACGAAACAGGCAGCAAGCCGCTCGACACCGCTTGGGTCCGCGAACAATTCCCCTCCCTGAATCTGAAGGTAAATGGCCACGCAGCGGCCTTCCTCGATGGTCCCGCAGGCACCCAAGTCCCCAAACAGGTGATGGATGCCATCCAAAACTATCTGCTCACCTCGAACGCCAACACGTGCGGCGCCTTTGAAACCAGCCGCCGCAACGACTCGATAATCGACTCCGCCCGAGTTGCCATGGCCGACTTCTTTCATTGCGACAAAGACGAAGTCATCTTCGGTCAGAACATGACCACCATAACGTTCGCCCTATCTCGAGCCGTTGGCCGCGAACTAGAGCCCGGCGACGAAATCGTGGTCACGACCCTGGATCACGACGCCAACGTTGCTCCCTGGCGCGCCTTGGAAGAAACTGGTGTGGTCATACGCCAAGTCGATATCCGCGAAGCCGACTGCACGCTCGACCTCGACGACCTCAGGAGAAAAATCACCGCGAAAACCAGACTGGTCGCCGTAGGCTACGCTTCAAACGCCGTAGGCACCATCAACCCGGTCGCCGAAATCACCAAGCTGGCGCACGCCGTCGGCGCCCTGATGTTCATCGACGCCGTCCACTACGCCCCCCATGGTCCCATCGATGTCCGCGCCCTCGATTGCGATTTCCTGGCTTGCTCCCCGTACAAATTCTTCGGCCCCCATATGGGCGCCCTCTACGGAAAACGTGAGCACCTCCTGCGCTTCAAACCCTACAAAGTGCGCCCAGCCCCGGACACCCTCCCCGACCGCTGGGAAACCGGCACCCAGGTGCAGGAACTGATCGCCGGAATCGGCGCCGCCGTCGATTACCTCGCCGAATTAGGCCGCCGGTGCGATCCGACCGCAACCGATCGCCGCAGCGCTTTGCTGGCGGCGTATCGATCCACTCGCCCGCATGAAATGGCGCTGCTGTCGCAGCTCATCCCCGGCCTCCTGGCCATGCCCGGCCTGAAATTTTTCGGCATCACCGATCCAAGACAATACGAACACCGCTGCTCCACGGTCTCGGTCCGCCTGCCCCATCACACGCCGGCCGAAGCAGCAAGGTTCCTGGGCGACCGCGGCATCTTCACCTGGGACGGCAACTACTACGCCCTGAACCTGGCCGAACGCCTCGGTGTACAAAACTCCGGCGGGTTCCTGCGCATCGGCCTGGTCCACTACAACACCCCCGAAGATGTGGACCGCCTGCTCGCCGCCCTCGGTGAATTTGCGAGCTAACTAACTGTTCAACCGCCATCTGAAGGTCTACGAGCCATTGTGGAATACAAGCCCAGCACCGATAAGGACTTGACCGGAGAATGGCTCGGGCTCGAACTCCGCAAAGACTTCCCCGCCATATCGGCGAAGCCCTCCGACCCGGTTGCGCCGCATGCGCCCGCTGGTCCGACGAACTGACCGCGTGACGCGAAAATCGAAAGCTGGACGCTCGGTTTACCCTGAGGTAGGAAAAAGATCCTCGGCGGCTCGCAACGCTGGTCACCGATGGCACCGCGCTCGGTGGTAGGCAGTTCGTCCTTTCCTAAGCGCGGCGGAAGAATATCGGCCGCCGATTCCGTATCGCGATCACACCCGGGGGCCGACGGCTGCATTCGGCTGGTCAACCAAGAGGCCAATACGAGCGAGACTCGTGATCATCCATTCCTGCCAGACCTTCCCGTCGTCGTCACTTGCCCGCATGGCAGGAATTTCCTCCTCCATGTATCCTGACGGCCTATGGCAAAACGACCGAAACCTATCGTGCTCACCGTCCTCGACGGCTGGGGCTACCGCGCGGAAACAAAAGGCAATGCCATCGCCCTGGCCCGAAAACCTACCTACGACTCGTTACTGAAGAAGTTCTGCAACACGCTGATCGAGACCTCGGGTCCCTACGTCGGCCTCCCCGAAGGCCAGATGGGCAACAGTGAAGTCGGCCACCTCAACATCGGCGCCGGCCGCATCGTCCACATGGACATGACCCGCATCGACGTTCTGATCGCCAATAAGCAATTGCAAGACGTCCCGCTGTTCCGGCAAGCCATGGAGCGTGGCCGCCAGCGCCAGCTCCACTTCCTCGGCTTGCTCAGCGATGGCGGGGTGCACTCCCACATCCAGCACCTGTTCGCCCTGCTCGAAATGACCAAGCAGCAAAAGGTAGAAAAAGTTTTCGTCCACTGTTTCATGGACGGTCGCGACACTCCTCCGGACAGCGGCCGCGACTTCGTTCGGCAACTCCAGCAAAAAATGCGCGAGTTGCAGGTAGGAGAAATCGCCACGCTGGTGGGCCGCTACTACGCCATGGACCGCGACAACCGCTGGGAGCGCATGGAGCTGGCCTATCGCGCGATCGTCCACGGAGAAGGCGAAACTCGAACCAGCGACCCTGTCTCCGCCCTGCAAAAAAGCTACGAACAGGACGTTACCGACGAATTCGTCAGGCCCATCGTGGTAACCAAGGGTGAAGGCCCAGGCGGCGTCCCCATTGGCATGATCCACGACGATGACGCGGTCATCTTCTTCAACTATCGCGCCGATCGGGCCCGCCAGATGACCTATGCGCTCGCAGCCCCTGACTTTGACAAATTTGCCGACCCCAAGCGCCCGAAAAATCTGTTCTACGTAGGCATGACCCAATACGACAAGAAGTGGCCGTGGCTGCAATACGTGATCGGCCCAGAAAAGTTAGAGCACATTCTCGCCCAGGTTTTTGCCGACATCGATTACAAAAATCTGCGCTGCGCCGAAACCGAAAAGTACGCCCACGTCACCTACTTCTTCAACGGCGGCGTCGAAAAGCCCTTCGCCGGCGAAGAACGCATCCTTGTTCCCTCTCCCAAAGTAGCCACCTACGATCTGAAACCCGAAATGTCCGCGGAAGGCATCACCGACACGGTCGTAAAAGCCATCGAGCAAAACCAATTCGACGCCATCATCATGAATTACGCCAACGCCGACATGGTCGGGCACTCCGGCAAATTGGACGCCGCCATCAAAGCCGTCGAAGCTGTGGACGCCGGCCTCGCGCGCATCTATCAAGCGCTGAAGCCGCGCGGCGGCGCCTGGATCATCACCGCGGATCATGGCAACGCGGAAACGATGATCGATCCGATCACGGGTGGCCCGCACACCTACCACACCACGAACCCGGTGCCCTTTATTTTGGTCAGCGACGACGCCCCCCGGAGCTTGCAATCGGGCGGCGGGTTGCGCGATATCGCGCCCACCATGCTCGCCGCGTTGGGCCAGCCCCAGCCAGCCGAGATGACCGGCCGCGATTTGCGAACGCTGGTGAAATGAGCGCGCGGAAGGGAACCCGGCGAGAAGCGCGGTTTGGTTTCCGTGCAGTTCGCCAGGAGGTGACCCATGTTTGAGAATTTGGGCGGTCGCCAGCGGCTCGAGCCGCAAAGGCTCGGCTTTGGCAACATTCCCGTGCCCGGAACCAAAGCGGGCGCTATCGTTTCCGTGGGCTTGGTCGTAATTGCCTGGTTCGCGATCCCGGTGGCCCGCCCGTTCATCCTCGGCACCATCGGACTCGGCTGCCTGGTAGGCCTGCTCCTGCGCTGGCTTCACAGTCGCGAATGATTTGGACGATCCTGCGAGCCTCAACACCGTGCGAAGATTTTGCCAGGTTGAGAAATGAACCAAGACAACGTCGGAGCCAACTTGACCGTCATCCGCACCACGCCCGCCGAAACCAAGCTCCTCATCTGCGTCTGGCACCCGTTCCCGCAATGGCGCGCGCACCCCATCCTGCCGGAAACCATCGCTCACCGCTGGCCCGAAATGAAGGTCGTGCACCTGCCCGACTACGACCGAATTCAGAAAGAACTCCCGGACACCGACATCTTTATCGGCTCCTCGCTGCGGCCCGACCAATTTCAGTTCGCGCGGAAACTAAAGTGGGTTCATTCCACCGCCGCCGGCGTCTCGCAACTGATGTATCCGGAACTGCGCAACTCCGGCGTGATATTGACCAATCCGAGCGGGATCTTTTCGCCGCCGATGGCCGAACACACCATGGGCCTGATGGTCGCGCTCGCCCGCAACTTTCCCGACAGTGTCCGCTACCAGGAGCGCGCACAGTGGGCGCAAAACGAAGTTTCCAGCCAGCCCGGGCCGCTCACCGAACTCAACGGCCTGCTCCTGCTGATCGTCGGATACGGCTCGATCGGCCGTGAACTTGCCCGTCGCGCCCGTGGTTTCGACATGCGCGTCTGGGGAGTAAACCGCTCCGGCAGAGGCGACACCACCCACGCCGAAAAAATCTTTCCGGTCTCGCAGCTCGAAGACGCTCTCCCGCAAGCCGACTACGTCGTTCTCGCCGCTCCCGACACGCACGAAACGCAACATCTCATTGGCGCGGGTCGCATCGCAAAAATGAAACGCGGCGCGCGGCTCATTAACGTGGGCCGCGGCTCGCTGCTCGACGAAGCCGCGCTGGTCCGCGCGCTCGAAACCGGCGCGCTCGGCGGCGCCGCGCTGGACGTAACCGGCACCGAGCCCTTGCCATCCGACAGCCCGCTCTGGACGGCGCCGAATCTTTTCATAACCCCGCACACCAGCGGCGTAAGCGACCGCCTTTGGCAAAAACAAACTGATCTGTTGATGGATCTGCTGGAGAGGTGGTTCGCAGGCCGCGACCTTTTCAATGTCGTGGACTTCACCCGCGGGTATTGATGGTGTCGGTTTGGGTGCGGTTCAACTGCTGTTCCGCAACGGCTGGTTGCTAATCCCCGACTCCGCCTTTTACCGCCGTGTATCCTTCGCGCGCATACACGACTACCTTCTGCTTCTTCCCCTTCTGGTCGTTCACAACCAGCGGGCTGCCATCCGGCTGCACTAACTCAATCTTCACCTTGTGAAACTTCCCGTCATTGGCCCCGGTTGTCGGCGTATACGAGATGCTGTACTGATTCCGCAAAAACGCCACGATGTCATGGAAGATTCCGGGTATCTCGCCATCAAACTGCGGAAACCAGGCATAGCCGCCGGTCAACGACGCAAACGTCTTCATCTGGTTCTCGCCCTGCAGATAATTCATGTGCGAACCCTGGGACCCGTGCGCTTCGAGAAAATTGATGTACGGCTTGTCCAGGCCCACGCAAAAAATGGTCACGTCGCTCTGCCGCAACTGCTTCATGGTCTGATCCAGAGTGTGTTTTGAAAATGTATCCACGCCGGTGGCCAGCAACAGGATGGACTTCTTTCCTTTCACATCCTTCATCCGGTCCGAAGTATCCAGCACGGCATCAAACACATTCGACTCGCTGAATCCCGGAAAATACAAGTGATACAGCGCGTTGCGAACCTCATCCTTGTTCTGTGTAAAATCCACTTCGGTGCGCGTCTTCATGTCGAAGGTAACCAGCGCCACCCAATCCTTCTGCTTCAGGTTGGGGAAAAACGCGTCGGCCCAGTACTTGGCCTGGTAGGCAAACCAGTCGTAATACCCGCGGCTGCTGAACTCCATCAACATGGTCATGGTGATGGGGGCGTCGGTGGCCCCGAAATTGGTGATGGTTTGCGGCGCGCCTTCATCGATCACGCGAAAGTTCTCTTTCTTCAGTCCGGTCAGAATGTCGCCATGCTGGGTAGCCGCAATGACGTCCAGCGTCACGACCGGGACTTCCACGCTGATCGAGGCCCCCGCCTCTGGCGGTTTCTGTTGCGGGGGTGCAGGCGTCGGCTCAACCGGCGGCGCGCCCTGAGGCTGCGGCCCGGACCCTCCCTGCGGGCCGGCAGGCGCTTGCGCGCTGGCCAGCCTCGTGCCCAGCGGCAGCAAAAGCGCTGCAGCGAAAATTCCCAGGAAAACCGTGGTCAGAATTGCCTTCATGGCTCAGCCCTCGTTGCCATCATAAAACGCCCTTATCTTCGGGAGCAACGTGACGAATCTCGATCCAATCGAACCGTTGAGTTTACGCCACCACCCGCCATTACCGCAGCCGGGTCCCCACGCCCAGCATGTTAGTATGAGGCACGTTTGCCGCAAAACGTTGCTGACCTTACCCCTCGGCCGCCGCGGCAAATCGTTCCCCCGCTTTGCGGCGGCGGGCGAAAAACCTAGAGAACGAGGATCGCTTCGTGAACGGTCTTTGCAGAACGCCCAGGCTGTTGCTGCTCGTGATGGTGTGGTCGGCTGGGGTCACGCTACCCCTCGCCGCACAAGTTGCGCCGCCGCCCACGAACACCCTCCCCGCCAGCCAGTCTTCTCTCGGCGATCTGACTACGCTAACCGGAGATGCCAAGGTCTGGCTGCAGGACTTAATCCAGATCAACACCACCAATCCGCCCGGCAACGAGCAAGCCGCAGCAAAATACATATTGGCCATCCTGCAAAAAGAAGGCATTGGCGCTGAAGAACTTCCGGTCGCCCCGGGGCGCACCTCGGTGGTGGCGCGGCTGCGCAGTTCCGCGGTAGCCGACCCCTCGCGGGCGCTGCTTCTGGTCGCGCACATGGACGTCGTGGGTGTTGATCGCGCCAAGTGGACCGTCGATCCCTTCGCGGCGACGATCAAAGACGGGTATCTCTATGGCCGCGGAGCGATCGACAACAAAGCCATGCTGGTCACCAACCTGGTTACCCTCATCGCGCTGAAACGCGCCAACGCCCGGCTGAATCGCGACGTCATTTTTCTGGCCACGGACGACGCGGCACAGGGCGGCGAAGCCGGCATCAAGATTCTGATCGCCAAGTACTGGGACAAGATCGCAGCGGGCTTCGCCTTAAATGAGGGCGGCAACGTGGTTCTCCAAAACGGCAAAGTGCAGTACATTGCCGTGCAAGCCAGCGAAAAAGTCTCCGTCAACGTCACCGTCGAAGCGCACGGCACCTCCGGCCATGCGTCCATGCCCACCAAGGACAATCCCGTCGTGCATCTTTCCGCAGCCATCGCGAAGATCGGCGGGTACGTCGCCCCGGTGCATTTCACAACCATTGTGCGCCGCTATTTCGAAGGCTTGGCACCTCTTGAAGACGACGAAATCGCGAAGTGGATGCGCTCGCTCGATACCGCCGATCGCGGCGAACATGCGCAACGCGTGATTTCCGACACCAACCCGCAGTGGAACTCCATGCTGCGCGACACCATTTCGGCGACCATGCTGAGCGCCGGTGTTCGCGCCAACGTAATCCCTGCCGAAGCTCGCGCCACACTCAACATTCGCCTTCTTCCCGGCGATACGATCGACGCGCTGCTGGGCGAGCTGAACAAACTGGTCAACGACCCGCTGGTTCGTCTCGACGTGCAACCCGACGCAGGCCTGGCCGCACCACCCTCATCTCTCGAGAACGATTTCTACGCCGACATCACCAAGGTCGCCGCCGAGGAATTCGCCGGCGCGCCAGTGCTCCCTTATCAATCGCCGTGGGCCACCGATTCCGCGCAGTTGCGCCTGCACAACGTGCAAGCCTACGGCTTGTGGCCATTCCCTCTGACCGAGGACGACTTGAAGCGCATGCACGGCGAGGACGAACGCATTCCGCTGGCGTCGTTTGCAAAAGGCATCGAGGTCGAGTCCCGCGTGGTCGCGGAATTCGCCGTAAGCAAGTAAGAACAGGTGGCACAGGCTTCGGTCGGTGAGCCTTTGCAGGGCAGGAAGACAGGCTCGAAACCCGTGCCACCCGGGGGTGTTGCCCCGACAAAAGTCAAAAAAAGAACCCGCCGTCCAGAGGCACGCAGACCTCCGTCTGTGCGATTTTGAACGGCAACGTACCCAGGCCCGAAGCCTGTGCCAGGTGAAAGAAAGGAAACAAGAACAAACACGGCCGTTTGTTCCGACTCACGTACATGGCATTTCGCCACTCAAAAATTGTCTGCACGATCGGCCCGGCCAGTTCTTCCCCCCGCGTCATCGAACGCTTGCTACAGGCAGGCATGGATGTTGCCCGCCTCAATTTCTCTCATGGCACCCACGCCGATCACGCGCGCAGCATTGCCGCGCTACGTGCCGCGGCCATGAAGCATGAGAAACCCATCGCCATTATCGCCGACCTGCAAGGCCCGAAGATTCGCACCGGTCCGCTGGCGGGCGGCACTTCGGTGACCCTCGCTGCGGGCCAGCGCTTCGTGATTACCACCGCGCGCGTTCCGGGCGATGCCAATCGCGTGAGCACCACCTTTCGCCCCCTGCCGCGCGAAGTGCATCGCGGCAATCGCATCCTTCTGTCCGACGGATTGATCGAGCTCCGCGTCAGTCAAGTGCGCGGCCAGGAAGTCATTTGCGAGGTCGTCAACGGCGGCATACTTGGCCAACATAAAGGCATCAATCTTCCCGGTATTCGGCTACGCGTCCCGGCCCTCACGCCAAAAGACCGGGAAGATCTCGCCTTTGCGCTGAAGCAAGACGCCAACTATGTCGCCGTGAGTTTCGTGCGCCATCCCGAAGACGTCGTGCTGGCAAAACTTCTCATTCGCCGGGCTGGTAACGACACTCCGGTGATCGCCAAACTGGAAAAGCCTGAAGCCATCGAAAACCTCGACGCGATCCTGCGCGTTGCTGACGGCGTTATGGTCGCCCGCGGCGATCTCGGCGTGGAAATGAATCCCGAGCGCGTTCCCGTGGTGCAAAAAATGATCATCGCACGCGCCCGCGAGGCCCGCCGGCCGGTAATCACCGCCACGCAAATGCTCGAATCCATGACCCAGAATCCGCGTCCCACGCGCGCCGAAGCTTCCGATGTTGCCAACGCGATTTTCGACGGCTCTGACGCCGTGATGCTCTCTGCCGAAACCGCCTCCGGGAAATATCCCGTTGAAGCCGTCGCCATGATGGCTCGCATCATCGAGGAAGCCGAGGCCAGCATCACCGAATTTCCGCGGCCTTGCTCGGTTCAGGAAAGATTGAAGGTCCCCGAAACCGTGGCAGAACTTGTCTGCCACGCCTCGCGCGAACTGCACATGAAACTCATCGCCGTTTTCACCCACAGCGGTTTCACCGCCCGTCTGGTGTCTCGCTATCGCCCGCTGGTTCCCATCGTTGCGTTCACGCCCGAAGCGGAAACGCGCCGCCGCATGGCCCTGATCTGGGGCGTGATGGCGCGCGGGATCGCGGACGTTCACAAAATCGACGGCCTCGCCGATGTCGCTGAGCAGCGCCTGCTCGAAGAGCGGCTGGTGCGCAAGGGTGACGTCATTGGCATCGTGGCCGGCACGCCCATGGGGGTTCGAGGCACCACCAACTTCATGAAATTTCACGTCATTGGCGGAGCGGTGTGATGACTGCGGCGGGTTCCGCTGCCCCGTTAACCTTGGAACGAGTTCGCGCGGCGCAGTTGCTGCTGCGCCAGGTGGTGCCAGAAAGCCGCCTGATGGGAACCGACACGCTGTCCCGGCAGGGGCATGGATGGGTTTATCTCAAGCTGGAGTGTGAAGGTCCGACCGGTTCGTTCAAAGCGCGCGGCGCGTGTCATGCCATCGACGCCCGCCAAGAACGGATGAACGGCAAGCTTGCCGGTGTGGTCACCAGCAGCACTGGAAATCACGGTGCCGCCGTCGCGTACGCCGCGGCTGCGCAGCACATTCCTGCGCGGGTCTATCTTCCCGAAAATCCGAATCCCGCAAAGAGGGCCCGCATCGCGGACTTTGGCGCCGAGATCGTGGAAGTCGGCAAATTCCTCGAACAAACCAGGCGACACGCCGCCAACTTCGCCGAGGAATCGGGCTGGTACAACATCGTGGATGGGTCCGATCCCGACATGCTGCCGGGCACCGCTACCATCGCCTGCGAAATTCTGGACAAGCTCGCTCGCGCCGACGTGATTCTTGTTCCGGTGGGCGACAGCACCCTGATCCGTGGTGTCGCGTTCGCCGCCCGGCAGCTTCGACCGGAGATAAAAATCGTGGGCGTGCAAGCGGAAAATGCGCCGGCCTATGCGCTCTCGTTTGCAAAAGGGCGGGCCGTTTGCACCGATCTGGCCGAGACCATCGCCGACGGCCTGGCCGTGCGCGAAACCTCGGAACAGAATGTTCGCGAAATCGCCAATTTAGTGGATGAATTTGTGCTGGTCAGCGAGGAAGAAATGCTGCGCGCGATGCGCCATCTGATGATCCGGGAACACGTGATCGTCGAACCCGCCGGAGCCGCGACCACCGCCGCGTTTCTGAAAACCGAAGGCCACTACAGGAACAAGGTGGCGGTGCTCATCGTCACCGGTTCGAACGTAACCGAGGAACTCCTGCTTCGCGCGCTGCACGCCCGCTGACTCGGGTTACGTATTCTGCAGCCATGGTTTGCGCCGCCGCTAATTCACCCAGTTGTCGGGGCGCGACGGCGGATCTTGTTTGTGCTTGCTGACGTAAACTTGAAAACGCCTGCGGTTCCGTTCAATCTTCCAGTCCGAGACGCTGTTGCGCACGTTGTAGAGAAACGATCCGCGCCGCAAATAAATATAAGCGACCAGCATTCCGCCGAGATGGCAAATGTGCGCGACGTTGTCACCACCGGTCCCCAGCGTCGAGAAAAACTCGATGGCGCCCATCACCGCGACGTACGGACGCATGGGAATCGTCACCGGCAAAGGAATCAGCCAGATCTTGCGGTCCGGAAACAACACGGCGTTGGCCATCAAGATTCCAAAAATCGCGCCCGATGCGCCGATGGTGGGAGTGATGGATGGCTGGTGGCCGAAGAAAACCGGAATCGTCTTCACGATCAATTCAATCAAGCCCGCGCCGACACCGCACAACACGAAAAAATTCAGAAAACGCCGCTTGCCCCATATCGCTTCCAATTCCCGGCCAAACATCCACAGCATCAGCATGTTGATCAGCAGGTGAAACAGTCCGCCGTGCAAGAAAATATAGGTAAAGAGCTGCCAGACGCGCGGCGGAAGCAGGTGGGTGATCGCGGCGGGAATCAGCGCGAACCATTTCAAAATCCAGCTGTACGCGTATTCGCCGCCGATCAGTTGCGCCAGGGTCTGAACGACGAAGACGCCGGCGCACACCAGGACAATGAGTTTTACGCCGGGGGTAATGAACCCGCGCCAGTCGAAATTGTAGCGGCGGCCGCCGATTGCGACGCTCATGGAGCCAGTGTACGGCGTGGTCAACGGTGAGTCAAAGAGTACGGAAGTTTCCGGTTCGCTCGAAAAAGAAGATTCCGACGCCGCAAAGAATGATTCCGTAACGCGTTCCGAGTTGCCCGGGAGTTCGCCAGGGATGGAATTCCGGCGAAGCGGGGGTGTGCATCGCTTCGATCCGCTGTTTTCAGGGCGGCTTCGGTTTGCGGACCGCGTTTCAGCAACAGCAGCAGGCGATCGAAGCGCACATCGTCGGCCACAGGACCACCATCGTTTTGCGCGCGAGTCGCGTGTGAACCATCGTTCACCTCCCGTGCCTCCCAAGCCACGCCCTAGTCCAGTTTCTTACGCGCGAAATAAAACAGCGAGGTTGCCAGCAACAGGAACATGACGAGGCCGAACAGATTGTTGGTGGCCAGCGAGCCCAAAAGCCTGGGGCCAAAAGAAAACAGATCCGGCCGCCAGGGAAGCCGCAGAATCGCGGAAAACCAGTGGGGAACGTTGTTGGAGATTTCGGGATCCTGCAGAAGATTGATGATGATCCCCAGCAAGCCGAAAACGCCGCCCGCAGCGATCAAACCGCTCGCGAAAAGCGCTCCGGGGCTGGCTTCACTTTCGTCTTTTTTCTTCGTGGTGCTTTCGACGGCCACACGTACCAAGGCGCCCAAAAACATGGCCGCGGTGGTGCCGAGGGGAAGATAGGAGCCGGTGGCAAATGCCAGCGAGCGCACGCCGAGGATTTCGACGGCGATGACCAACGCTACGCCCATCAGAACCAAACGCCAGGGCAGGCGCTGATTGAGAATGCCGCTGATGACCGTGGCCATCAGGCGCGCTTGCGGGGCCGGGGCCTTGTCGCTGCCGATGCCTTGCGCCCACTGGAATTCGATTTGTTTCGTGCCGGGGTCGTACAAATATTCACCGTCGGGAATCTGATGTGATCCCAGGGAATTAATAAGTACGTAGGTCTTTCCGTGGTAGAGGAAGGTGTCGCGTTCGACTTTCACACCGGAAGGCAAGGACTGGACGTTGACGGGGATCTCCGCGGGGAGATATTTCTCGAGGCCCTTGTTCATCAGGTTAAGAGTGGTGCCGATCGCGAGCGTGGAAACCGTTACGCCGATCAGCAGGCCCATCTGCTGCCAGAACGGCGTTGCGCCGACCAGATAGCCGGTTTTCAGGTCCTGGGAGGTTGCACCGGCAATGGCTGCGGCGATGCAGACGACTCCGCCAATCATCAGGGCCAGTACCTGATAGTTGGGCGCGGTCCAGCCTGCGAGGAAGAAAATCGCGCAGGTAGCCATGAGCGTGGCGATGCTCATGCCGCTGATGGGATTCGAGGAATTGCCGAGCAGGCCGCTGATGCGTCCCGCCACCGTTACGAACAGAAATCCGAAGACCACGACGAAGACGGCAGCGAACAGGTTTTGCCACCAACTGGTTTGCGCGCCTTTCAGCGGGTGAAACGTGAGCAGTATCCACATCATTACAACGATGACGAGGGAGCCGACGATCACGGTGCGCATGGGCACGTCGCGATCGGTGCGGTTCGCCGCGCTGGACTGCCCGGCGCCTTCCTTGCGGACATCTTTCAGGCCGGCACGCAACGCGGAAATAATGGTGGGGAGCGTGCGCAGCAGGGTGATCAATCCCGCGGCGGCGACGGCGCCCGCGCCCATCGGCCGAATGTAGGAGCCCCAGATCTGATCGGGCGTCATTTGAGGAATAGGAATCGTTGACGGATAGAGGGGTGTGTTGCCAGCAAGCTGGCCGTAGAAGCTGATGGCCGGCATGATGACCAGCCAGGAGATGATGCCGCCAGCGAACAGCAGACCTGCGACGCGGGGGCCGATGATATAGCCGACGCCGAGATATTCCGAAGTGACGGCGGCGCGAAACGAAGCGCCCTGAAACCAAGCCGGGCGGCTCTCCGGCTGGGAGGTCCAGGCCTGCACGGTGTTCATGAGAAAGGTGTAGGCGCCGCCGAGGCCGAGTCCCCAGAACACGCGTCCTGCGAACGAACCGCCGCGCTCACCGGCGACCAAGACGTCGGCGCAGGCTGTGCCTTCCGGGAAGGTCAGATTGCCGTGCTCCTTGACGATGAGCTGGCGGCGCAGCGGAACCATGAAGAGCACGCCGAGCCAGCCGCCGAGCAGCGCCAGCGGAAAAATTCTCCAGAAGGTGAACTCCGCACCGAAGCCGAGAAAGATCAACGCGGGAATCGTGAACATGACGCCGGCGGCGAGGGATTCGCCCGCCGAGCCGGTGGTCTGCACGATGTTGTTCTCAAGAATGGTGGAGCGGCCGAAGGCGCGGAGAATGCTGATGGAGAGCACGGAAATGGGGATGGAAGCGGAAACCGTGAGACCCGCGCGCAATCCGACGTACACGGTCACGGCGCCGAACAGCAAACCGAAGAGCGCACCGAGGATGACCGCGCGGATGGTGAATTCCTTTTGCGTCTCCTCAGCGGAAACGTAGGGGCGGAATTCGCCCGCAGGCGCGGTGGAACTCCATGGACGATCGCTCACTGAATCCTCCCAAAGTGAAGTTCGCGTGGGCGCGGAGCGCGGCACGCTGCGCCCCTCAGCAAAGATCCCATCAATGGCCTGCCCGAGTGCGCGAGGGATTATGCCGTAAAGCGGAGGTGGGAGGTGAGAAGTTCGAGTTCCGAGCTGGGAATTTCGACAAGGGACGGGCAGCGGAGAGTGGGGAAGATTTCGCTTGAACTTCGCCCCACCGAACCGTCGGAAGCGCATAACCCGGACCCCGGATCGGGTACACCCGGCGTTTCCCTGAGCTCTTCGCTCTGCTCCTGTGGGCCGACTCTCCAGCGGGCGCAGTCCCCCCGGCAAACCGCCCGGCGAGCGGAGCCGAGGTAGATGCGGCCGCCACCCGGTGCGGCCACAGGACTGTGTGGTTTGGCTTGTTGGGCCGAAAGAACAGAGGCGTATAGCAAAAGCAAGCGTCGGATACGTGGATTCACGAACATGGCTTGCCTTTTGTCCGTGCCAAGACCCAACGGTATCGGGTTGGTACTCGGAAACGTACGGGGCGCTAATGCGACAGACGCAAGCCGAGGTTCGGGAGAGAGGTACCGATCGAACTTTCGGGATTCCCTGATGCCTCGTGCGTTACTGGCTTTTTTGATTGCTGGCGGCTTCCTGTTCCTCGTCTTCCGCTTTTCGCCAAGTGGAATTGGGGTTGTATTCCTTCATCGATTTGGCGACGACTTCGGTCTTTTTGCCCAGGTCCTTCTGGTACACCACGCCGTCCTCGCCGACGACAAAGGTCATCACGCCCGACGATCTGTATTCGGCTGGAAATGCCACTACGGCAAAACCGACGGTCATTTTCCCGTCGACGACGTAATTCTTCGCCCCACCCGGGGCGTTTTTTCCCTGACGCGTCAGGACGCGGAAATAGTAGCCGCGGTACGGTGTGTGACTGCCTTCCTCGGTTTTGGAGCTATAACCTTCGACAACGGCCTGCGCCACGAGCGGGCCGATAGGACTCTGGGGTTCGCTGTCAGCCGCTTTCCAATAGAGACCATTGTGTTGTCCTTCATCGCTGAAGACTTTCTGGGCGTACACGCCGTGCTGCGAGGAGTGGTATTCCTTTTCGGCGGCGACGAGTTCCTCACAAACGCGAATGGCGGAGAGTTCATTGCGGCCGACGCGCCGGAACAGGATTTCTTTTTTACCGGCTTCGGTGTCGAAATACCAGGTGTTGCCTTTGTTGACCAGCGGGATGGGCGTGGGCCAGTTCTCCGCGCCGATGTACAACGTCGTGGTGCCGTCCGGTTCATTCACGATGCGGTGCATCTCCTGGTATTTCTGCGCGAAGTTAGCGCGGTTCTGGGCGTCCTCGGCGTCGTCTCCTGACGAAACAATCTGCTTTCCTTGGGGCCCGAGGATTTCCAGCATCGCTTTTTCGTCGTTATTCTGCGCTGCCGTGAAGATCGCGTTGCTGGCCTCTTCGGCGGACGGGAATGTTTTCTGTCCGATTTGCTGCGCGCTGCAAAGGGCGGGAACGCAGCCCGTCAGGAGGATGGCGACCGCCGCTAGTTTAGGAAGATTGGTCCAATTCAATTTACCGAAACTCAAGTTCGTCCGCTGCATATGGCTTTCTCCATTTTCTAAATTTCGCGATGAACCCGGGAAAAACGATTCTCGATCACCGATGCCGGTCCGATTTGTTAATGCCGGCCGCCGCCGCCACCGCCGCCGTGACCTCCGCCGCCCCCACGAGCTCCGCCGCCAAAGCTGGTGGCTCCGCGCGAGGAAAAGCTCCTGGTCTGTCCGCCCTTGTCGTAGCCGCTGAAGGCTCCCGAGCGCGTGCCGGTCTGGCCGCGAGGTTGCGCGTATCCTCGGGCAGCGCGGTTGTCGCCGTTGAAGGGCCGAGTGGTTCCACCTGGGCGGTTATATACGCCGCCCCGGCCGGCGAGGCTTCCCCCACCAGGCCTGTTTCCCGCGTAGCCGCCCCGCGGGCCTCCCCGGTAGAAGGCGCCGCGGTTATAAAATGTGTTGCTCCGCGAGTAGTAACGAGCATGGTTATAGAGTGGGTAGCGATTGTGCCAATCGAATCCCCAATGCCCCCAGCCCCACCCGAAGCCTCCGAAGAAACCGATTCCGAAGCCGACCCCGAAGGACAGATACGGCCCGCCATACCAGATTCCGGGATACGGATACCAGCCGGGCCACGCCACGATCGGGCCTCCGTAAACGATCCACGGATTGTATGCGGGGACGTAGACGACCTGGGGATCCGCTGGCTGAATGACGACGGTCGAACCTTGCGTGGTCACCACTTGCTGCGGAGTGGTCTTCAGGTTGCCGGACTGTTGCGCGCGTTGACGCATCACCTGCACCGCATCCATTACATCCTGCTGCTGGTTGTAGTAAGCGTCACCCAGGGAGGAAGTCCAGGATAGATTCTTGTCCATATTTCCGAGGACAGAAGGAAACGCCGTGAGCGCCTTGACGCTGGGATCCCAGGGCTGCTGGTCCACGGCCTGACCCAAAGCTTCGCCCTTCAAGTCGGGATGCGCTTGCACCCAACGGTCCGCCTCGACGACTTGTTCCGGGAAGGTTGCTGCCGCGAGGACCTGCGCTACCAGCGAATCCGGATAGAGCGCAATGGGCGCCACCAACTGTTGCAGCTGCTGGGGACTCTGCGTGGTGTACGGCGGGGCGGCCTCGCCGTCTTGCGCCGGGGCCTGCTGCGTGGCCTGAGCCGGTGCGTCTTGATACGCCGGCAGGCTCTGAGGCCAGGTCGCGAACAGCACGGTCGTCGACAATAGAGAAACCAACATAGGCTTGCCCAACATGGGCCCGGCAAACTCTGCGGCATTTCTGAAAATGTTCATGTTCTTGAACCTCCTCTGCAGCTTCATTGCTCGAGGCCTCCAAAATCGCCCATACAAAGAACGCCCTCTGCAGACTCCTCTATTCTCGCTCTTTTTGCAGATTTTTGGCATGGGGTTTCCCGCCAAGCTGCGCGGCCGGGGCCAGGGGTTTAAAACCTGCCATAGAAAACAACGGTTTGGCACGAACCCGGCATCCGCCTTGCGATAATCAGTGACAAGACCCAATCATAGGACGGTTCGGTTTGGCATTATGCGTACAGACGGCGTCCCGGAGGATGGACCGAAAGCGATGTCCCTATTTTGCAGAAAGACACGACGCTTGTCCGTCCTGCTCGCTTTGGTGGCCATTATCTGCCGGACCCTCGTCGCGGCGCAGACTCAGGACCAGAACGTCGTTCGCGTGGACGTCAACCTGGTCATGCTGGATGCCACGGTGAAGACCAAGACCGGCAAGATTATGGGCAATTTGAAAAAGGAAGACTTCGAGCTGCGCGAGGATGGCGTCACGCAAAAGCTGGAAGTGTTTAGCCGTGACGAACTGCCGCTCAATGTTGCGCTGGTGTTGGATCTGAGTGATTCGATTGGTCCCTTTCTCGGGCCATTGCGTGACGCCGCCGGTACGGCACTGGGGGCGCTTAAGCCCGAAGACGAGGTAGCCCTTTTTACCTTTTCCACAGAAGCCGAATTACGTGTGCCGTTCACGAGCGATAAGACGCAGATCGCCCAGCAGATCAATGCATTCCGCGTCGGCGGCGCCACAAATATCAATGACGGCATCTTTGTGGCCGCCAAGTACCTGCTCAGCGCACCGCCGAAAGGCCGGCGAGTAATTATTCTGATCAGCGATGACGTGGGCACCGACGCGGGCGGGCAAGGGACACGCGACATCATCACGGAAGCGATTGCCGCCGATGCCGCGCTCTATAATCTCAAGATACCCGGATACAACCCGCCATCCACTCTGTTCGCTGCGAGCATGATTCCCGGCCTGGTGAACATTCACCGAGTGATGGATCAGACGGGCGGGGAAATTTTCGACGTCCAGGATGTGGCGCATCTGGATGCCGCATTTCGCGCTCTGATCGAACGGATCAAGACGCGCTACACGCTGGGTTATTACACGAAGGCGACCGCAGCAGAGGGTAAACCACATAAACTGGATTTGCGTCTGGCCTCCTCGTTTGGAAAGAAGGGACGCGATTACCTCATCTTGTCGAAGAGCGGGTATTACGTGCATTGAACCTGCAGCCGGCCCATCTCGGGACGGGCCGAAAGCAAGGGCGCGCTGGCCTTGTTCGCCCCAGGAAGTGGCCAATTCGCCCTACAGCAATTCCCCAGGGTTGCTAGAGGGAGTCTTTGATGGCCGCTCCCGGTCCGACGTTGGTACTTTGCGCCCAGCAGCGCCCGGGAAGACTCGTCAATCCTGGCAGGCACGGATATACTTCCAGGTCTGTTTCCGGGCCAGGGGTTTGTCTACATCATGATTCGAAAGCTCGATGGTCTGAATGCCCTCTTGCTGGCGACGATCTTTGCTACGTTCCTGTTGTTTTCCTGCGCTGCAAAACAAGCGCCTCGGGAGATTATCGTTACGGTTCCGGCGGATTATTCCGGTGAGTTGACTCTCAGTCCGTGCTCTGCAGGCGCCGCAGCGAAGGTGTCGGCCGACTCCCGAGGATTCGGGTCTACCTCCGCGTGCCCCAAGGCGGACGAAACGGTTACGCTCACGGTCATTCGGGGCGGCGCAGACATCCGGGTTCCGCCCGATCAGGTGACCATCGAGCGGGCCGGGGACGGCTTGCCCGTAGCGATCAAAGCGCGCGTTCCAGCGCGGTAACATCCATGATTTGAGCGCCGATCCTGGCTCCCTGTCGTATTGTGGAACAAGCGCGTGCGGCCTTGTTTTGTGAAGGCGACGCCTGCCGGCGCAATTGCGATTCCAGCCTCTCGCAGCCTTTGCTGCGTTTTCACGAAGCGTTGGCAGAGCGAGCTAATCTGGTCGTGCGCCAACTCCACCATGAAAGCGTCTTCGTGTCCGAGGGTTTCCTCGCAACGGATATTGCATTCCGACGCAACTTCCAGCATTTCGCCAAACAACACCAGATTGTCCGCGCCGCTGGTGACCTCCCGCGTCGCCGTTCCGGAAAATGGCAGGGTGGATGCCACCATCGTTAGTTTTTTGGACCCTCAGGAAAGGCGGGTACGAACGCGATCGCTGAGGGCCTTGCCATCCACGGTCTTACCTTCCAGAGCGGCTTTGGCGGCTTTGACCACCGCGCCCATTTGTTTCATGGAGGTGGCGGAGGTTTCGGCGATGGCTTTGGCGATGGCGGCGTCCATTTCGGCTTCGCCGGCCCAGGCAGGGAGGTAGGTTTCGATGATTGCAAGTTCTTTGGCTTCCTTGCCGGCGAGGTCCTGGCGATTTCCTTTGGTGAACTGGTCGATGGATTCTTTGCGCTGCTTGACAAGGGTTTGCAGGAGCTGGATGGATTCGGAATCGTCGAGCGCGCGGAGTTTTTCCGTTTCTTTATATTGGATGGCGGACTTGATGCCGCGCAGGACGCTGAGGCGGAGTTCGTCTTTAGCGCGCATGGCGTCGGTGAGATCCTTCTGGATTCTTTCGGAGAGAGTCATCTGATCCTCGAGGTTGAATATAGCAGAGGAGAGATGCGGGAGAGAAAGATAGGACCAGAGAGGAAGGGAAAGCATAACGCAGAGACCCCGAGTTCGCCAAAGGCACCCCGGTCCATGACGGTCCATGACAGATTGCGGGACCAGAGACCAAGAGTGCTGATCGGTTCGAGACCGTATTTCTCATCGAAACTGGTGTGAATTTGACTTGGGGCTGGGGGGCCGCTACCGTTGATGTTTTAGTTTTGACGATTTTTGATCGCTGTGGGGACGAACGACAAATTCATTGGGGACGAGGGCTGATGAAAGTTATTGTGGCGGACAAGATCAGTGAGCGGGGAGTGGCGCTGTTGAAGGAACAAGCCGGATGGAACGTGGTGTTGACCACCAAGGAGACGCTGAACACGGAGATCGCCGACGCGGAGGCGCTGATCGTGCGGAGCGCAACCAAAGTTACGCCGGAATTGCTGGAAAAGGCGCCGCGGCTGCGGGTGGTGGGGCGAGCGGGCGTGGGCGTGGACAACATCGATCTGGATGAGGCGACGCGGCGGGGCGTGCTGGTGATGAGTACGCCGGGTGGAAACGCGGTTAGCGTGGCGGAACATACGTTTGCGCTGATGCTGGCCCTGGCGCGGCAGGTGTCGCGGCTGGACAAGACGATGCACGAAGGAAAGTGGGAGAAGAGCAGTGCGGCCGGGACAGAGGTGCGCGGGAAGACCTTGGGGCTGATCGGGCTGGGGCGAATCGGCAGCGAGGTGGCGGTGCGGGCCGAAGCGTTTGATATGCGCGTGCTGGGCTACGATCCGTACATCAGCGAATCGGCGGCGCGGGAGCTGCAGGTGGAATTGGTGCCGCTCGAGAAGCTGCTGGCGGAGAGCGATTTCGTTTCGCTGCATACGGCGGTCAGTCCTGCGACCCAGAATTTGATCAATGCCACGACATTGGCGCAGATGAAGAACGGAGCCCGGCTGATCAATGCGGCGCGCGGGGAATTGATTGACGAGGGGGCGCTGGCGGAGGCATTGAAAAGCGGGAAATTGGCGGGGGCGGCTCTGGACGTGTTTGTGGAAGAGCCACCGAAAAGTTCGGCGCTGACGGGACTGCCAAATGTGATTGCCACACCGCACGTTGCAGGATCGACGGCGGAGGCCCAGGAGGAAGTCGGGACGCAGGTGGCGGTGCAGGTGCGGGATTATCTGGCCGACGGAGTGATTCGCAACGCCGTGAACTTGCCTGCGTTGTCGCCGGATCAGTACCGGCGGGGGCGGCCGTATCTGGCGCTGGCGGAGCGATTGGGGTCGATGGTGGCGCAGGCGGCAGCGTCCCGGCCGGCGCGCATTCGGATCCGGTACGCGGGTGAGGTTGCTGAGGTAGGAACGAACTTGTTGCGCAGCGCGGTGCTGGCGGGATTGCTGAATGCGGTATTGGATGAAAAAGTGAACGTGGTCAACGCGCCACAGGTGGCGGCGGCGCGTGGCTTGACCGTCGTCGAAGAGACGCGACGGCGCGAGCATGGTTTCCCGAACACCCTGGAAGTTTCGGCACTGCCGGACCAAGGTTCCGGCGGAACGGAGTTCATGGTGGAGGGCACGGTGCTGCACGACGGGACGCCGCGAGTTTTGCAAATTGGCGGGATTCCGGTGGAGGCGCAGCTGGAAGGGACGATTTTGTATCTGCGCAACCGTGACGAGCCCGGTGTGATCGGGCAGGTAGGGTTGGCGCTGGGCAAACAGGGCGTGAATATTGCGACATTTGCGCTGGGGCGACGCGATGCGTCGCGGGGCGCGGAGGCGGTGTCGTTGGTGCGGCTGGACGGTGAGGTTTCGGCGTCGATTTTGGGACCGATACGTGAGATTGCGGCGATCACGGAGGCAAGACTCCTTCATTTGGGAGTGCGGCCGAAAGACAGTCACGACAGCCCGGCGGATTAGGCGCCTGCATCGATGGCTGGGCGGAAGGATCGTAAGGCTGCCCGGCGATTGCGGCGAGAACGTGAAAAGCGAAAGCGCCGCGGTGGGCAACGGCGCTCATGCAAAATTCAGACGATAACTTGATTTTCGATTAAGGGATTGCGTGGATGGCTTCTTCGACGTGGTGGTGTGCCCTGTCGATGTGTTCCAATGCGCGGTGTTGCAGCCCCTGAGCGAAGCCGTTGTCTTCATCTTCGGCCACGTCATGGTGCGCCTTGTCGAGCAATTCCAGAGCACGGTGCAGACGGCCGCCCCATTCCAAGTGGGCATCGACCGGTGGATGATCGTTCAGGTTCTTGTGGTCGTCGATCGACGCTCTCTTGATCTCCGCGATGGCAGCGTCAATTTCCTCGATGGCTTTGATTTCCTGTTCCTTGCGCTCACCGCCGCCGGGGCGCTCCAAATGAGCTCTGGCGTGGCGAAGATCGGTTAATGCATGCAAATATGCCGGATGATCGCGCCCGGGCTCGGGAGTTGCCGAACCGTACGCGGGAACAAAAAGCAATACGGCCAGCATGGCAAAGGCAAACTTAGTGAGATTCTTCATCGTTCGTGTCTCTCCTGTCGAAATGGATGGCTACATTCGGCCTGGTGTTGCCTCAACCGTAGCGCTTCGCGAGGGGCGCAGGCAATAACCGCAGCTTCGCAAGATGCCGGATAGTAAACGTCCCTTCGGTCAGGGGTGCGCGCGGGTTCTGGGCGTCGGGCGACGGGCGTCGGGCGGGCCAAGAAACGGAAACATCGATTTGACGAAACGAAATCGTGGCGGGAGCCAGGGTGGAGTTTGGAAGCTATTTTTTCAGCCAAGCTGGTAGACTGCGGCGCGTGAGGGCGGTTTGGTGGCGCTCGGCGTTACGCGCCAGGCAAGCGTGTCCTCACACGCCCCTGCAGTAGGATCAGGACAGCGAGGAGGATACAAATGCACGAAAGACTGGCGTCGCGGGCGTTTCGTGTGGGGATAGCTGGGCCGGTGGGTTCGGGAAAGACAGCGCTGGTAGACCGGCTGAGCCGGAGGTTGTGGCCAAAGTACAATCTGGCGGTGGTGACCAACGATATCTATACCAAGGAAGACGCGGAGTTCTTGTTGCGGCAAGGCGTGCTGCCCCAGGAGCGCGTGCGGGGAGTGGAGACTGGGGCGTGTCCTCACGCGGCGATTCGCGAGGACGCTTCGATGAATTTGCAGGCGATCGCGGAATTGGAAGATGCCCTGCCGGGACTGGAGCTGATTTTCGTGGAGAGCGGAGGCGACAATTTGTCGGCGGCATTCAGTCCGGAGCTGGTGGATACCTGGATCTATGTGATCGATGTGGCCGAGGGCGACAAGATTCCACGGAAGGGCGGGCCGGGGATTACGCGGTCGGATTTGTTGGTGATTAACAAAATCGATCTGGCGCCGTACGTCGGCGCTTCGCTCGAAGTGATGGAGCGGGATTCGCGGAAGATGCGAGGAGAAAAACTATTCTTGTTTACAAATCTGCGTGGGGATGTGGGGCTCGATCGGGTGATTGTCTGGCTGGAGGAGAAATTGCTCGCGCCGGAGAAGGGGCGGCGGGAGTTGATCGACGCGCACGCTCCTTATGTGGCGACGCCGCATACTCACGGGCCCGGCGGGCACTCGCATGGGCACGGCGACCACGGACACGATGCCGGACCGATCTGAAGGTCGGCCAACTAACAGGGGGTTAGCAGTGGATTCGGAGCTGGCGGAATTACGGCTTTTGCACCTGGCGGATAGCGCTTTGCCGATCGGGGGTTTGGCGCATTCGTTTGGGTTGGAATCGCTGGTCGCGGCGCAGTTGCTTGGCGTGCGCGAGCTGCCGGAGTTCCTGCGGGGGTTTTTGCAGGAAGCCGGATTTTTGGAGGCGGTGTTTTGCCGGGAGGGCTTTCGGCTGGGGCGCGAAGCGAACTTCGAAGTGTTCGCGCACGATTGGTTGACGCTCAATGAGCGATTGAGTGCGATGAAACTCGCGCGGGAGAGCCGGGTCGCAAGCGGGTCGCTGGGACGGAATTTCTTGACGGCGGTTTGCGGGCTCGGAGATTTTGCAGTAGCGAGAGAGGCTTTGCGGGCTTCGAAACAAGCGCAGGGATTGGTTCATCACAGCGCGGCGTTTGGATTGGGCGGCGGAGTTTTGGGATTCGGCGAGGATCGCACGGTGGCGGCGTTTTTGCATGCCAGCGCGGCGAGTTTGGTGTCGGCGTGCCAGCGATTGTTGCCTTTAGGCCAGAATGCAGCGACGAGAATCTTGTGGGAACTGAAGCCGGCGATTGTCGGGACGATGAAGCGGAGTGCCGGATGCACGGTGGAAGATGCGGCTTGTTTCCAGCCGCTGCTGGACTGGGGCGCGATGGAGCACCCTGCGCTAACGACGCGGTTGTTCATTAGTTGAAGCGCTGTAGAAAGCGTGGTGGAGATTGTGGGAGCGGTCGCGGGAACAGAGCGCGAAATCGCGCCGGAGATGATTTGCAGAGATGGCCTACGCGTCGCTGCTTCGCTGCGACTGGAATTCGAGCGTCATGCGCCGACAGGGCGGACAATACTGGCAGCCAGCCATCAGGAGCCGCCGCTGAAAGTGGTGCGAGCGTTTGCGGTGGAAGACGGGGCGGCGCTGGTGCATTTGCACAATGTGTCGGGTGGTTTGCTGGGCGGAGACCGGTTGGAGTTGGCCGTGCATGTCGGGGCTCACGCGCAAGCACAGGTCACAACGACGGGTGCGACGCGAATTTACCGGCCGCGCGTGGAGGCGCCTCGGACTTCGCAGTGGAATGAAATCACCGTTGGCGAAAATGGAGTGCTGGAATACTTGCCGGACGCGGTGATTCCTTTTGCGGGCGCGCGATTTTCCCAGCGCACTTCGATTCAGCTGGCGGAGGGAGCAGGTTTGTTCTGGTGGGAGATTTTGGCGCCAGGGCGCGAGGCGCGAGGCGAAATTTTTGAATATGAGAGCGTGGAGCTTGAAACAGATTTGGTGGCGGAAGGACGGCTGGTGGCGGCGGAGCGCACGCGGCTGGAGCCACGGAAACGAGGATTAGCGGCGATTGGCAGGCTGGAAGCGTATCGGACCTGGGCTTCGTTTTATATTTGTCGAGTAGGAGTGGAAGGTGCGGAATGGCTTCGGATGGAGAACGAATTGCGCGAGATTCTTGGAGCGCTGGGACGGCGGGAAGACGCGCTTTGGGGAGTCAGCACGCTCCCGGCCCATGGGTTGATCGTGCGGTGCGCGGCGAAACGCGGACGCGACGTTTTGCCGGGGTTTCATGCGGTTTGGAGGGCGACGAAGTGCCGATTGTATGGGCGCGCGGCGGTTGTGCCGCGAAAGGTGAATTGATTGCGAGGTTTGGGCGGACAGAGATCGACGGGCGAGGGTGGCAGTGCACTTAACACCGCGGGAGCAGGAAAAATTGATGATCGTTGTGGCCGCAGATTTGGCGCGGCGGCGGCAGGCGCGCGGGCTGAAGTTGAATTACGTGGAGGCGGTGGCGATTTTGTCGGCCGAGGTGATGGAAGCGGCGCGCGACGGGAAGAGTGTGGCGGAGATCATGAGTTTTGGCGGGAAGATTTTGTCGCGGGAACAGGTAATGGAAGGCGTGCCGGAAATGATTCACGAGGTGCAGGTGGAGGCTACGTTTCCGGATGGGACGAAGCTGGTGACCATTCACGATCCGATTCGATGAAAGCGTGGATCGAGGGGAAGATGGGCGTGGAGATAAAAGAATGAAGCCGGGTGAGTATTTTCTGGCTGAGGAGGCCGGGCCGGTCGAGGCTAATGCCGGGCGAACGGTTGCGCGGGTGGTTGTTCGAAATACCGGGGACCGACCGGTGCAGGTGGGGAGTCACTATCATTTCTTGGAGGTGAATCGGGCGCTGAGGTTCGACCGCGGAGCGGCTTATGGCATGCGGCTGAATATTGCCGCCGGGACCGCGGTGCGGTTTGAGCCGGGCGAAGAAAAGGAAGTGGAGCTTACCGAATTTGGTGGAGCGCAGGTGATTTACGGATGCAATGGAATGGTGCAGGGCGCGCTTGCCGAGAGCGGCACAAAACAGCGGGCCATTGCGCGCGCAAAAGACGCTGGTTTCGCATTTGATGAAGACGGAGACCGACGTTGAGTTTGCAGATCCCGCGACGGACGTATGCGGATCTTTATGGTCCGACAAAGGGCGACCGGATTCGCCTGGCCGACACGGAATTGGTAATTGAGATCGAGAAGGATTTCACGCACTACGGCGACGAGATCACGTTTGGCGGCGGAAAAGTCATCCGGGATGGGATGGGGCAGAGTAGCGGCGCATTGCGCGAAGGCAAGAACGGAACACTGGACGTCGTAATCACGAACGCGGTGATTCTGGATCATTGGGGAATCGTCAAAGCGGATATCGGGATCAAAAATGGGCGGATCGTGAAAGTGGGCAAGGCCGGAAATCCGGACACGATGGATGGCGTCGATCCGGAACTGGTAGTGGGCGCGGGGACCGAAGTGATTGCCGGAGAGAATTTAATCGTGACCGCAGGCGGGGTGGACAGTCACATTCATTTTATTTCGCCGCAGCAGGTGTATGAAGCGATTTCGAACGGCATCACGACGATGATTGGCGGCGGGACCGGGCCTGCCACCGGAACGGCGGCGACCACGTGCACGCCGGGAGCCTGGAATCTGGCGCGGATGCTGCAGGCTGCGGAAGCGTGGCCGATGAATTTCGGATTTTTGGGTAAAGGGAATGCGGCTGTCGGCGGGCCGCTGGCGGAACAGATTGAAGCTGGAGCTTGCGGATTGAAGTTGCACGAAGACTGGGGAACGACCCCGGCGGCGATTGATGCGTGCCTGAAAACGGCGGATGAATTTGACGTGCAGGTGGCCATTCATACGGACACGATCAACGAAGCGGGGTTTTTGGAGGCCACGGTCGCGGCGATCGCCGGCCGCGCGATCCACACCTACCACACTGAGGGAGCGGGCGGAGGACACGCGCCGGATATCATTGCCATTGCCTCGCATGGAAATGTTCTGCCGTCGTCGACCAACCCCACGCGGCCCTACACCGTGAATACGATCGCGGAACATCTGGACATGCTGATGGTTTGCCATCATTTGAATCCGCAGGTACCGGAGGATGTGGCGTTCGCAGAAAGCCGGATCCGGCCGGAGACCATCGCGGCGGAAGATATCTTGCACGACATGGGCGTGCTGAGCATGCTGTCGAGCGATTCGCAGGCGATGGGGCGCATCGGCGAAGTGGTGACGCGCACCTGGCAGACGGCGCACAAGATGAAGGTGCAGCGCGGGACCTTGAGCGGGGATTCGAGCCGGAACGACAATGCGCGGGCGAAGCGCTATGTGGCCAAATACACGATCAATCCGGCGATCACGCACGGAATGGCCACGGAGATTGGATCGATTGAACCGGGGAAGCTGGCGGATCTGGTGTTGTGGAAGCCGGCGTTTTTTGGCGTCAAGCCGGAGATGATCGTGAAGGGCGGTTTTATTGCGTGGAGCGTTATGGGTGACGCCAACGCTTCGATTCCGACCCCGCAGCCGGTGCTGTACCGGCCGATGTTCGGGAGTTTCGGCGGAGCGACGGCGGCGACGAGCATCACGTTTATTTCTCAGGCGGCGTTTGCGGCGGGCTTGCCGCAGAAACTCGGACTGAAGAAGATCGCTGCCGAGGTGCGAAGTTGCCGACGCATCGGGAAAAAAGATATGGTCCACAACGACGCCGTGCCGAAGATCGAGGTCGATGCGGAAACGTATGAGGTACGCGTAGATGGAGAGTTGATTGGCTGCGAACCGGCGCGGGTTTTGCCGCTGGCGCAGAGATATTTTTTGTTTTGAGTTTTTTCGTCGCCCCGGGGCGCCGAGATTCGTTGACGGTTGGAGCGAGGAGTGTATAGGATGGCTGTCGTTGGTACTGGGGGAGAACGATGCCCAAGAAAAGCAAGTTAACGCAGGTTGCCGTGAGAATCGGAACGGCGGTTGGTAAAGCGGATCGCACGGCTCACAAGTTCGCAAAGGCTGGTTCCCTCGCGAAAAAGGAATTGGACGATATTTCGAAACAAGTGGACGCACTGAAGCGCCAACTACAGAAAACTTCCAAGAGGCTGCGAAGCGCGTTGCAGTAATGCCGCGGCAGAATGGCACCATTTTCTCCGGATAGGTGCTGTTGCCGCTTCTGTTTCCTGAAGTGCTTTCGCGCGGTGGAATCCTATAGCTGTGTGTGAGCCCGCGCTTCGCGATCATCGCGGCTCTTTCACGTGCAGAACCTGGTCGCTTTGGACATCCCTGAGTTTCTGCACGGTTCCCGACGGCCATCGGATTTCGATTTGTTCGGCCACTTTCGCGGCCCCCAAACCAAAATGAACTGGAGCGGTGCTGGAGGAAGCATATCCCGCGGCGGTGCTCATGTGATTGAACTGCACGAAACCGCCAGCCGACACGCGGATTCGCGCACCGATCCCATCTCGATTGCTTTTCGTGCCTTCCAAGGACAGTTCAAGCCAATGATTGGCGTTCGGGCTGTCATTCATCCAGATTTCCGCTGGCGCGCTGAGGGCGGTCACGACAACATCCAGTTTTCCGTCGTGATTGAAATCGCCGACAGCGGCGCCGCGATGACGGCGGGAAGGCTGAGCGGTAAATCCGGCTTCCTCGGTGAGCGCCGACCAGGTGGTTCCTGCCAGGTTGCGGAACACGGTGTTGGGCTGGTCGATCATCTCGCGTCCAGCCATGTTTGGCGATTGCACGTGCCCGCGGCTGACAAAAATATCTTTCCAGCCGTCGTTGTCGAAATCGGCGATGTTCGCGCTGTAGCCAGCCATGGGACTGCTGAGCAAAGCCATGCCGCTCTTGGCGGTGATATCCGTAAATCCGGTCTTGCCGTCATTCCGATAGACCGGAAAGGTTTCGTTGTCCAGAGCGACGAGGGTGATATCGGGCAGGCCATCATTATTCAGATCGCGAAAATCGGCGCCCATGCCGGATATTACGTTTCCCTGTTCGGGCAAAGCGACGCCGGTGTCAAAGGCGACTTCTTCAAACAACCCATTGCCTTTGTTGTGGAACAGAAAATTGAAGAGCTTGTCGTTGGCGACAAATATGTCCGGCAGGCCGTCTCCGTCGTAGTCCGCTACGCCCACTCCCATGCCCTTGCCAGGGTGCGCACGAATTCCCGATGGCGCCGAAATATCCTTGAATGTGCCGTCGCCGTTGTTCAGAAACAACTGGTTGGGCAACGCCTTGTACAGTTTCGGATGACAATACTCGGACCGACCTTCGGATTTGCAGTCCGGTTCCTTGTTCACGTCCCAGGCCATGTAGTTCACGACGAAAAGGTCCAGGAGCCCATCATTATTAATGTCCACCCAGGCGCCGCCGACAGACCACAACGGCCCGAACTCCTTGTCAGGCTGAGCCAGTCCCGCTTTAGCGGTTACGTCGGTGAAGGTTCCATTGCCGTTGTTATGATAGAGAGTGTTGCGATGAACGCCGGCAACAAAAATATCGTCATAGCCGTCGTTGTCGTAATCGCCGATGGCGACGCCGACGTCATACCCGGTCCCCGCGAGTCCGGCTTGTTCGGTCACATCGGTAAACGTACCGTCGCCATTGTTTCGAAACAGACGATTGCGATATTTCGGCGAAGTTTTCTGCAAGCTGACGATGTCCGCGCCGTTGGTGAAAAAAATGTCCAGGTTGCCATCGTTGTTATAGTCGAAGACCGCCACGCCTCCCGCCATGGTTTCCGGCGCGTGTCTTTGCGGTGTTTCGGAGCTATCGAGAGAGAAAGCAATCGGGTGGAACGAAAAATGAATGGCGGCTTTGTTTACCTGGGCCGAGGTGGTGAACTTGCATGCAGCTCCGGAGAGCGTCAAAACAGCGAATAGCGTCAAGAATGCTGAGGCCAGCGATCTTCCGGGTCGGGCGGTCATCTATGCGGTTATCATAACGGTCCGCCATGGCATTGCGACAGGAAATCGTATCCAACACAAATGAGAATATCCGAGGGCGCTTCAGAGAAAGATTTTGATCCTCTCGCGCCCTTGCCGGATACAGGAACAGAACGGCCAAATCGGAAAACCGCTGCCAGCACGATGGCTACACCAGCGGAAAACACACTGGTGCTACCGGCTAGGATCGCAGTGCGCGGGAAGGCGGGCTCGGCGCTGTGCTCTGGCTATTGCTGCCAGCCTCCGCCGAGTGCCCTGTAAAGTTGCACCAGACTCTGGTACTCGGTGCCGCGGGCCTGGGCGAGGGTGAGTTCCTCGGTAAACAGCGACCGTTGGCCGTCCAGGACTTCGAGGTAGGTGGTCGTGCCACCTTTATAGCGCATATTGGAGAGGCGCACGGACTCCTGCAAGTCCGCGACGCTGTCCTCTTCGCGAACCCGGACCTGATGGAATTTCTGATAGGCGATCAGCCCGTCGGATACATCCCCGAACGCCTGCTGAATCGCCTGCCGGTAGGCGATCAGCGCCTGTTGATGCTGCGACTCGGCTAGGCGCAGATTTCCGCGAAGAGCTCCGCCGGTGAAAATGGGCTGGCTCACCTGGGCGCCGTAGGACCAGATTCCAACCTGGGAGCTCATTAGGCCGGAGAATGCGCTGCTCCGTCCGAAGGCCCCGCCACCGGAACCGGTCAGGGAGATTTGCGGGAAAAACTGCGCTTTGGCGACCCCGATTTCGGCGTTCGCGGCGACCAGGATTTGTTCGGCCTCGCGAATATCAGGCCGGCGCTCCAGTAACGAGGAAGGCAGACCCGGCGGCACTTCGGGAGGAAGGGGCTGCGCAACCAGCGGGCGCCCGCGCGGCACGGCCTGGGGGTAGTTGCCGAGGAGAATGCTTATGGCATTTTCTTCCTGCGCGATCTGCCGCTCCAGGTTTGGAACGGTCGCATTTGCGGAATCGAGAACCTGCTGCGCTTGTAAAACGTCGAGCTTGGTTGCAACTCCATGCTCTACGCGAAGATTGTTGAGCTTCACGGAATCTTCCTGGGTCTTGATGGTGTCGTGGGTGATTTGGAGTTGCAGGTCAAGTTGCAAGAGTGCGAAATAGTCGCTGGCCACATCGCTGACGAGCGTCAAGATAACCGTCTGCTGGGCATCCTGGGTTGCCAGGAGTTGTGCGCGCGCGGCTTCTGTCGCGCGACGCAGCTTGCCGAAGAAGTCCAACTGGAACGCTGCGTCGGCGGTCAGACTCAGAAAATTGTACTTGGTCTGGAAAGTGCCTTCTTTTCCGCCTTGGAAACTGCCGTCCCCTTGGACCTGTGGAAATAGACTGGAACGCGTTACGGTGACCTGGGCGCGCGCTGCGTTGATGCGCTCGGTCGCCAGCAGCAAGTCGTAGTTTTGCTTCAAGGCCGTGCGGATCAGCTCTTGTAGTTGGGGGTCCTCGAAGACCTGCCACCAAGGAAGATCGGCAAAGGATGCGGTTTGAGCGGGGACCTGTGAGTTGTCGCTCAGAGTACGGTAAGCCGCGGGAGTAGCAACGGCCGGTCGATGGTAGTTCGGGCCGACGGCGCAGCCAGCGACTAAACTTGAAACCATAATCGCGAATGTGAATGGCGGTAGTTTTCTCATACTTGCCTCGCTGCAGGTGTTTCGCACACGCGTGGTCCGCGTGGCGCCCCGTTCCCGGATTCGTCCATGTCAGTCCGCCGGTACCGGTGCGGACTGTGCCGGTAGAGTTCCCGAGGCAGGCGCGTTGCTGGCGCCTGACCATTTCTCTACCAGGTAGAAGATACCGGGCACAAAGAAGATGCCGATCAAGCTGGCGGCCAGCATTCCTCCGATCACGGTAGTGCCCATGATCTGGCGGGCAACGGCCCCGGCGCCACTGGCAGTCCACAGCGGCACGCAGCCAAGAATGAACGCGAACGAGGTCATCAAAATCGGACGCAGACGCAGCCGGGCTCCTTCGAGCGCGGCGTCCGCCAGAGGCTTTCCCTTTTCGAACTCGTCCTTGGCGAACTCGACGATTAAAATCGCATTTTTGGCGGCCAGGCCGATAAGCATAACCAGCCCAATTTGCGAATAGACATCGGTCTCGATCTGGACCAAATAGGGCGGGAGAAAAATCCCCAGCAAGTAGCGGCGCAGCAAAAGAATTCCAAAAGCTCCAAAAACCGCCACGGGGGTGCTCAAGAGAACGCTGAAAGGCAGCGTCCAGCTTTCATAGAGTGCCGCGAGAATCAGAAAGACGAACAGCAACGACAGTCCGAAGATCACCGGGGCGGGCACACCTTCGCGCGCTTTTTGTTCCTGGAAGGACATGCCCGAATAGTCAAAGCCCATCTCTCGCGGCATGGTCTGCTTGAAGACGTCCTCGAGGGCGGCGGTGGCCTGATCGGCGCTGAAGCCCGGCGCGGCGCTCCCGTTGATCTGCGCGGAACGATATTCGTTGAAGCGCAAGGTAAATTCCGGGCCGAGGCGTGGCCTTATGGTGGTCAGAGTGGAAAGGGGGACGTTGTCACCCTTGTTGTTGCGGACATAGAACTGCCCAACGTTTTCCGGATTGGCGCGGTCTCCGTTCTCCGCTTCGATATAGACCTGCCACTGGCGGCCGAAGCGATTGAAATAGTTGATGAAATAGCCGCCCATGAAGGCCTGAATGGTGCGATACACATCGTTGAGGGCCACGCCTTGCTTCAGCACTTTATCCCGGTCTACATCGATAAACTCTTGCGGGACGCTGGCCAAAAATGTAGTGCTGAGGCTGGCGATTTCCGGCCGCTTTCGGGCGGCCTCAAGAAAAGTGCTTAAGTTCTTGGAGAGGAATTGAATATCGCTGCCCGAGCGGTCTTCGAGGATGAAGGTGAACCCACCCGCGGTACCGACACCTGGAATGGCCGGCGGGGAAAATGCGAAGGCAACTGCGGTGGGCAACTTGCTCAACTGCTGGTTCAGATGTGCCTTGAGCGATTGAAATTGCTCGGCGCGTGTGCTGCGATCGTCCCAAGGCTTGAAGGTGACGAAAAAGGTGGAGTTGTAGCTGGTACGAACGAAACTGAGCAGACTAAAACCGACAAAGCTGGTGACCTCTTGAACTCCGGGCGTATTCATCAGGATTTTTTCCACATTGGCGGTAACGGCGGTGGTGCGTTCCAGGGAAGCTCCGTTCGGCAATTGCACGTTGACGTAGGCGTAGCCCTGATCTTCGTCTGGAAGGAAACTCGACGGAATTCGGCTGGCAAAAAAGCCGGCTCCCAGGCAAAAGAGAATGAGCAACACAACCACGACGGCGGTCTTGCGGACCAGAACCGCGCTCCAATTCACGTAGACGTCCGTGGCACGCTCGAAGGTGCGATTAAACCAATCGAAGAATCGTTGCAGCAATCCCCGGCTCGGTGTCTTTGGCTTGAGCAGCAGGGCGGCGAGCGCGGGGCTAAGCGTCAGGGCATTGAATGCGGAAAGCAGAACGGAGATCGCGATGGTGACGGCGAACTGCTGGTAGAGCTTGCCAGTGATTCCCGGAATGAAGGCGGTTGGCACGAAAACGGCGGAGAGGACCAGAGCGATGCCGACAACCGGGCCGGAAAGTTCATCCATGGCTTTCAACGCGGCGTCCTTGGGCGTCATGCCCTCCTCGATGTGGCGCTCAACACCTTCCACCACCACGATCGCATCGTCCACCACAAGACCAATCGCGAGTACCAGGCCGAACAGGGAAAGCGTGTTGATCGAGAAACCGAAGACCGGGAAGAGTATGAACGTTCCCACGAGCGAGACGGGCACGGCGAGGAGCGGAATCAAGGTGGCGCGCCAGCCTTGCAAGAATATGTAGACAACCAGAATAACGAGCCCGAGGGCGATCACGAGGGTTACGACGATTTCCTTCATGCCTTCGGTCACCGAGCGGGTGGTATCGAGAGCGACGACGTAATCCAAGTCTTCCGGAAAGCGCTCCCTCATTTTCGCCATGAGCTTGTTGACGCCAGCCGCCGCATCCACCGCATTCGAACCCGGTAGCTGGTAGGTGGCGATGATGGCGCTCGGCTTTCCATTGAGACGTCCGGCGACGCTGTAGTCTTGGGAACCCAGCTCGATTCGAGCGACGTCGCGAAGCCGGACGGTGCCTCCGTCGGGCGTCTCGCGGACAACGATCTGTCCGAATTCCTCCGGGGATATCAGGCGGCCTTGGGCGAGAACCGAGTAGGTAAATTCCTGGCCCTTGGGCGCCGGTTCGCCTCCCGCCTTTCCCGCCGGGTTAACGGTGTTCTGCGCTTGAATGGCGCTGACGATTTCCGTGACGGTTACGCCCAGCTTGGCCAGCTGGTCGGGCTTTACCCACAAGCGCATCGCGTATTGGCCGGAGCCGAATACCTGAACGTTGCCAATGCCCGGCGAACGCAGGATGGGATCGGTAAGATTGATGTAGGCATAATTCGCCAAAAAATTGGCGTCGTACGTTCCATGCGGCGAGTACACCGCGATCAGAGTCAGAGGAGCAGTTACTGACTTTCGGACCGTGACTCCGTAATTGGTGACGTCCACGGGAAGCTGAGAAGCAGCCAGCGTTTCGCGGCTTTGCGCCAGAATGTAATCGGTGTTCGGATCGGTTTTGGCGTCGAAGTCCACGATCAGACTGGTGGTCGAATTGCCGGTCGCGTTCAGCGAATACATGTAATTCATGTTGTCTACGCCGCTCATCTGCTGCTCGATGGGCGTCGCGACGGATTGTTCCAGGGTTTGGGCGTCGGCGCCGACGTAGGTGGCCAGGATTTGAATCTCCGGCGGAGCGATCGCGGGAAACTGCGCGACCGGCAAGCTCAGAATGGTGATCGAACCAACAATCACCATGACGATGGAGATTACCATCGCGACGATGGGTCGATTGATAAAAAACTTCGACATAAGATTACCTCTCCTGAGCTCCCGCAACGAACGGCTTGGGCTTCACCTGCATCCCCGGGCGGACCTTCTGCACGCCTTCGGCAACCACGTGTTCACCTGGTTTCACTCCTTGCGCGATGACCCACTGAGCACCGAAACGATCGCCCACTTTGACTGTGCGGATACTTACTTTGTCTTGATCGTCCACCACCGCGACTTGATAGCCACCTTGCAGCTCGGTGACGGCGCGCTGAGGTACCAGCAACGCGTCCGGCTCGACGCGGATGACCGCGCGTACTTTGCCGTAACCTCCAGGGCGCAGAACATTCCCCGGATTGGGAAACAATCCGGCGATGCGAATTGCTCCCGTACCCTCATTGACTTGGCGGTCCGCAAAGTAGAATGTGCCGGTATGGGCATAAATTGAGCCGTCGGCCAAAATAAGCTCGAGGCGCAGATTCTTGTCTGCCGCCAGACGTGTGGCGTCGGTAGGGTATCGTTTTCTCCAGGCGAGGTACTGCGGCTCCCCCACCGTGAAATAAACCTTAATGGGATCGACGGTGGAGACCGAGGTCACAGGGCCGCTGCCCGGACTAATCAGGGCGCCTACTTGAAGCTGAGCTTGCCCGGCAATGCCGTCGATGGGTGCGATGAGCCGGGTGAAATCCAGGTTGATCTTGGCCGTTTCGACGGCTGCCTCGCTGGTCTTGATTTGCGCTTCGGCCGTGGCCACCGTGGCCTCGGCTGCCAAGTTGTTCTGGACGGAGTTGTCGAGATCCTGTTGACTGGCGGCTTGCTCCTTCGCAAGCGGGGTGTACCGCTTTACGTCGAGTTCGGTACGGCCTTGCACGGCCTGGGCGTTGGCCAGCGTAGCCTTGGCCTGTGCCAGCTGTCCGAGCGCCTGGTCAAGCGCCGCCTGAAACGGGCGAGGGTCAATCTCAAACAACAACTGACCTTTCCTGACAAAGGCGCCTTCCTGGTAGCCTTGCCTCATGAGGTAGCCGGTGACTTGTCCTCTGACGTCGGCGTTGGAGAATCCGTCCAGCGTACCGATCCACTCGCCATAAATCGGAACGTCCTTCCGCTCTACTTGCACGACCTCTACGTCCGGTGAAGCGTTCGGCTGTGCTCCCGATACGTGCTTTGGGCGTAGCGCACCAAAAACCAAAGCGATGACGAGCAAGCAAAATGCTCCGCCAATCCAGAATTTGTATCTTGAAAGTGTGTTCATGTTTTCCCCCGGCAGCACGCCCCAAGCTAAGGATCGAACTGTTCGAATTTCCGCCATCCACGTCGGCGCTCAGATTTGTGTAGGCCCTCAAAACCATTGGCTGAAACCTGGCCAGTCAGCCGTTGGGTTTGAGGCTCTCACTTTCGAATCCTGATGACGCCACCTTCACGGCATAGCAACCCGTGGATACAGCTGGAGCCCGACTGCTGTGCGTGACAGAAAGGCACTTTAACGCTACCGAGTCCACTTCTCAACTGGTCCCGCTGCGCCCCACCACCAGGTGGCGAGCCGGAGATTTCTCCTTAGGTCGTGCGGAGTTGCTCGTTGCGGAACCGCAGCGTCGCGAAAACACCGAGCACGATGAAGATCGCCAAGACAACAAGTTGGGTCACCTTAAACGGCGGCTCCGACTGCGTTGGTGCTAACACCTTTAGGGCCGGCACCTTCATGAACAGTTGGGCGACCAAGACGAACACATTCAGGTAGAAGGCGATCATCGCGGTAACCACGTACGTGCGCTGCCACGCACCAGCGAGCTGACGTTTATAGCGCGCATAGAGCGCCACCGCCAGAACGATTAACGAAACAATGCCGACAGCGTGAGACGGCAGAAAGCGATGGAACGGGAAGAGGAACCCGGTCGCGCTGGTGGCCACTGTCGTCCACAGAAAGACGGCCGTCCATCCTTCGAGCCGTCTTGCTGTGAGCAGACCGAACGCCACCACGAATCCTGAGATGATTCCCGCCAAGCTCAACAAGACATGAAACAGAGTAAATGCACTTAGGATCATTCTGTTCTCCTTTTCCAAGCTTCTCGTCTTCAGATTTAGGAATACCCGGAAGTTCGCAGTCCGCCGCGAAGTGAACGATAACGCTGCCCCGCTCGCAAAAAACGCTGGCTCAACTCTTCGACCGCTGCACGTACCCATCAGGCCGACGCTTGTTGGGCGCGCTGGAAGGCCAGGAGATCGCCTTTGGTCTGCTCCTTAAAGGTCGAGGGCATGCCGTGCGGAGCACCGTCTTTCATTTGGATCGTTGCCACGTTTCTCTTATCGTCCTGCATCTTCGGCGTACCTAGCACGACGTCTGGCGTTGCGCCTCACGCCGCGTCCAGAAAAGCTCGTGCTGTCGTCGCCCGCGAAGTTGCCCGATGGCGCTCCGCCGGGAAGCTTTACGCAGCGCAGCCCTGGCATGAAACAGACGTCCTTTGGTCGCTTCCACGGAGATTCCCAAGGCTTGTGCTGTTTCCTTGATGGAAAATTCCTGCAAGTGTCGAATTTCCACCGCTTGCCGGATGGCCGGGCGCAAGCGGTGCACTGCCCCGGAGATCATCTTTGCGCGTTCACGCTGCGCGCAACGCGCTTCGGGGTCCGGAGAGCTGTCCGCAGGTTCGCAGTGCACCTGCTCTTCACCGATATCGACAGGGTCATCGATAGAGACCTCGCGGCCGGCGCGGTTCTTACGAAGCTTCATCAGGGCGGAATTGATGGCGATGCGCGTGAGCCAAGTGGAAAAGCTCGACCTGCCATCGAACTTCCGTATGTGAATAAATGCGCTCAGGAAAGAATCTTGAAGCGCATCTTCGGCGTCTTCGCGATTTCTGGTAATGCGAAGCGCGGTACGAAATAATTTTTGAAAGTGGCGCTCGCAAAGCTCTCCAAGAGCGCCTTGATGGCCTCTCTTCGCTTCGGACACCAGGTGCGCCTCGGACGCGGCCCGAGCGCTGCTGAACTGATTACCTACGGATGCTAGAGAACAGGAAATGCTTGCCACGACTGAATCCTCCAGATTGCATCGCCTAGATTTGGTGCGACGCCGAATCAAGTGCCAACGTGAAAGCGATTTTGCACGGCGAAGTCGAAAAAAACATCACGCAATAGAATGTTTTTTGGCTAACACTCCAGGGCTGCTTTGGAATACCACTTTCGAGATATGCACAGGTCGGCGCGAAGCAAGGAATTCCGCCGCGACCGACCAACACGGCAGCGACAAAATCACGATTCGGGTCCACGATGCAGGGGGGGGATTACAATTTCGCGTCGCCCGAACAGGCGGGCATCCAGTGAGAAGGCCCCCGGGCCAATTAACGCGACTGCGACAGCCATGACGATCATCTCGATGGACACTAACTTGCTGTCAAAGAAATTCTCCGCCGGCGGTGGAAACCAAGACAGAGCGGTACCAATCGTCGCGACGGCAACCAAAATGCTTGCAACCGGAGTGAGAAATCCAATGAGCAGGCACGCACCATCCATCGCCAGCAGCAGGCAGGAAAACAGAGCCGCCAAAGTCCAAGTGCTGCCGCGGGACAAATAGAACAGTCCCTGCACCACGGCTTCGATACCAATAGTTGCTCGCAGCAACAAAAGCGCTGCTCCCGGCCAGCCGCCAGGAAACGTGGAAAATAGCCTTTGCAGTGGAATCTTCTCCCTGGAGAGCACTGGAACCCAACAAAGAACGCTACGGCGAGACTGGCTGGTGGCGAAACCCAACATTCCGGTATCTTTGCATGCCACTTTCGAGGTATGGCTCAGGTCGGCGAATGGCTCCTAAAGCTGGATGATTCCGCGGCGTACACCGATGGCCACTGCTTGGGTGCGATCGCTTGCGCCGAGCTTCTCCATGATGTGCTTGATGTGGACCTTCACGGTTTCTTCGGAAATGAAGAGGCGCTCGGCGATATCCCGATTCCGATTTCCGCCGGCGATTTGGCCGAGAACTTCAACCTCCCGATCGGTGAGGCCTTCGTCGCTCATATGCTCAGCGAGTTGCGCGGCCAACTGGGAAGGGATCCGCTTTGCCCCTGCATGCACTTGACGAATAACCTCAACCAATTCTTTGGGGGGCATGCTCTTGAGTAAGTAGCCTCGGGCGCCGGCCTCCAACGCACGCTTGATTTCCACATCGCCTTCGAACGTGGTCAGCATGATGACACGCGCGTCCGGGAAGTCCGCTCGGATGGCGGCCAGTGTATCGATTCCGCTTTGGTCGGGAAGTCGCAGGTCCATGAGCGTAACGTCAGGGTGGTGCTTGCGGTATTGCTCAACGGCATCTTTCGCGTTCGCCGCCTGGGCAATAACCTGCATGTCCGGCTCGTTGTTAATGACCGCAGCGAGTCCCTCCCGTAATAAGGGATGATCATCGACGCTGAGAATGCGGATGGGCGCTTGCTTGTTCATTTTGTCTCTCGCTTTCCGCCTTGGGCTGGTCCTCCGGCAACATTCGAAGCTTTAGCTTCGAGAGCCATCTCCATCTGCGGTCTGAAGACGGGAACCGAAAGACGATGTGATTGGGACGGACAATTCAATCTCTGCTCCAGCCGACGCCCCGCTCAAGACTCGGAGTCTAGCGCCAATTCGATCGGCGCGCTCGCGCATGCCCGATAACCCCCAGTGCCCGTCGCGACCCGCGCCGAGGATCTCAGGGTCGATGCCGCTGCCATTATCGCGCACGAGGACTCGCAAGTAACCGGGCGAACACTCGATTTCGACTTCGACCTGGCTTCCCCGGGGGTGGCGGAGAGCGTTTACCGCAGCTTCGCGGCCGATCCAGTATATTTCCTCGCGGACCGCCGGGCATAACGCGCGCGCTTCTCCTTCCGCGAAGACGCCAATAATGTCGAGCTTGTCCGGACCACCCTCGGCTGCCACTGGCACCCTGCTGAATTCGATTGAAGGTTCAGGCGTTGTTTGCCACAAAAGGCAACCGCATAGTAGAAAGGCGAGAAGGATCGGGCCGATTCTTCCGGATAAAATTGCTCGGGGAGCTGCCACTTTCTCGCGTTCGAGCCACCTGAACTGAAATCCGGCCGTTCAGGGTATCGTTGAGCCACTCGGGAAACAGGTGCATGGTTGGGAATTCTTCTTCGGAAGATCCCGGCTAGGGCATTTTGCCATTTCTCCCGAGCTACCGATACACATAACGAACGCAAGGCGCGAACGGTTCCTCCCCACGGGTTCAGAGTCGAGTTCCGCTCCGAGGAGGCGCCGGGCGCGCGGCGTCACGGCCGCCACGCCAAATCGCATGATCGCTGAGAACTTCGAGCCTTCCCTTGACACTCCAAGAGCACAGGAGCAGAATTCCCCGGTATTAAACGCGTTTAATAAGGCCAGTCCCCGCGGCCAAGGAGGAAGCCATGTTCACTTCCAACTCCCGCCTTTCCCGTTCCCTTCGACTCCTTTCCCTCGCCGGTCTGATACTCGCGTTGTTTGCGGGTACATCGGCGGCGCGGGCGCAATCTGCCTACGTGCGCGTAAGTCAAGTAGGCTACGAGACAGGCGCGACGCCGTTTCGCGCCTATTTGATGTCCAGCGCGGCGGAAAAAGGAGCGAGATTTACGGTGCTCAACTCGAAAGGGGCCACCGCGTACTCGGCCCCGGTCGGAGCCTTGCTAGGTACCTGGAGCCACAGCAAGCAGGAAACGTACGACGTTTACGCGCTCGACTTCGCGGTTCCGGGAGGGGATCTCTACACGATTTCGGTTTCCGGGCCGTTAGCGGCAACTTCGCCGCGCTTCGCTGTAGATTGCCCGGAGGCGCTCTATTCCGGCCTGCTTCTGAACACTTTATTTTTTTATGAAACCCAGCGCGATGGAGCGAACTTTGTGCCCAATGCGCTCCGCACCGAGCCCGGGCACCTGAAGGACGCCAATGCGCGTGTTTACCGAACTCCTCCGCTCGATTCGAACGACTTCAACGACAACGTGCCGCCGGCGAAGCCCTTAGTGTCCGCGAACCTTCCGAATATTGATGCATCCGGAGGATGGTGGGACGCCGGCGACTATGAAAAATACGTCGAAACCACGAGCTATACGGCAGCGCTGATGCAGATAGGCATTCGCGACTTTCCGAACCAGATGGGAGCGTACGCTCAAGTGAACCCCGCGACACCGCCAGGTGCTATTTCCTTCGCGGGCAACAGCGGACCAGGCGCCCCGGTTTCTTCCGACTTCACAAAGGAAGCGGCGTTTGGGATCAACTGGCTTATGAAGATGTGGAATGGCCAGACGCAAACTCTGTACTACCAGGTGGACAACTCGCAAGACTGGGATTACTACGGCGAAGGCGACCCCAGTTCGGCAACCGGCAACTGTGGCGGAACCTATGAGACGCCTTACTGCTTGATCACCGAGTACGACATCTGGACCTTGCCCCAGGCAGCCGACAATTTCGAACAACCCGGAGATCCGCAGCCTTGCGATGCGTTCACTACGTTTTTCATCTGCTATCGTCCGGTCTATCTCGCGGCCCCTGCTGGTTCGCCCATCAGCCCGAATTTGGCGGGCCGTTTGGCGGCGGACTTTGCGCTGTGCTACCAGCTCAACCACACCACGAATCCTGCGCTGGCAAATAAGTGCCTCAAGAATGCAGAAGACATTTTTGCGCTCGCCGATACCTCGTATCCGGACCCCGCGCCTACGGTGGGATCGGGCTCGTGCGCAAATTGCCTGCTGACCATTGCTCCCTTCGACGGCTACCCCGAAGACGTCTGGGAAGATGACATGGAACTGGGCGCAACCGAACTGTATTTCGCGCTGCAGTGTGCCAGAGGTGCCGAAAATTTGCCGCCCGGATTGCCGCACACGAATCCCATGGACTACCTGCGGCAAGCCGCCCAGTTTGCCAAGAACTATGTCACGAATGTCTACGATGCGGGGTTCACAGACACCCTCAACCTGTACGACGTTAGCGGCCTGGCACATTTCGAACTGTACCGGGCGCTGGAAATGGCGGGAAATCCGAGCGGCTTGGCGATTTCGCAATCGGGCATTCGACAGCAATTCCTCCAGCAAGTGTCGGACGCGATCACCCAAGCCGGCACAGATCCCTGGGGTCTTGGATACGAATGGAATTCCGGTGACCTCACCTCCCATGGCGCCGGTCTGTCCGTGATGGCGAGTGAGGCGCACTACTTGACGCAGAACAAGAGCTACAACACCTATTCACAGAGGTGGCTGGCCAACATCCTGGGCACGAATGCCTGGGGCTCGTCTTTTATCGTGGGCGACGGGAGCACGTTCCCGAATTGCATCCAACATCAGGTCGCGAACCTGGCGGGCGCGCTGGATGGAACTTCCGGCGGCACGCCGGTACTTTGGGGTGCGGCTTCCGAGGGTCCGGCCAGTGGTGCCACTTCAGGCGTGGTTACCGGCATGATCCTGTGCCCGGCAAACGGAATGGACACGTTCAGGAAATTCAACGGGAACGATGGCGCGTTTAATGCGTCGCAAACGGCGGTGTATCGGGACAACATGCAGTCCTACAGCACGACCGAACCCGCCATCGACCTCACATCGACGTCGTTCCTGATGTGGTCCTGGAGATTGGCCCAGCACCCAAGCTTCTGACGCAGCACGAAAGCTTTCGAACCCAGAGCCAAGGAGCAAAACGCGCGGAAGTAGCTTCGTTGAGTTGTTAAAGATGTCGGTGGCCCGCTAGCCCATCTTCCGCAGTCATGACTCCCCCAGGAGCGATGATGCATCAATACTGACATTAAGACTGTCAGTCGCCAACGACACTTGCCGGGGTCGCTGCTCCAGCGGCGCGACTTCGTAGCACCGGCTTTCAGTCAGCGTTTCCATCCTCGCTCCATCTATGCGACAGTAATTTCCGTGATGAACGCTCCCCAGCTCAACCTCGTTTGTCCTTTATTGTCCGCTTTCGCGCGAACACTTCTGTTGACGAGCTCATTAGCCGCCTCGTGCTTCGCTCAAGTTAACGTCTTAACCCAGCACAACGACAATGCCCGCACCGGCGCAAATCTGAACGAGACCACGCTCACTCCTTCCAACGTCAACTCCAAACAATTCGGCATGCTCTTCAAGCGCGTTGTCGACGACCAGGTCTACGGCCAGCCGCTGGTGCTTTCCGGCGTGAACACTGCCGCGGGCACGCGCACCCTCGTTTACATCACCACCGTATCCAACAGCGTCTACGCCTTTGATGCCGCCGACCCCTCCATTGACAAGCCGTACTGGCACGTCAATTTCGGCCTCCCGGCGAACTTGAGCGACGGAAACTTTGGTTGCACCGACATGAACGGCAACATGGGCATCGTCGGAACTCCAGTGATCGATCCCGTTCGAGGCGCTCTGTATGTTGTTGCACTCACTCGAAACAGTGCGGGATTTATCCAGCGTCTTCACGCCCTCGACGTCGCCACCGGAGCTGACCTGCCCAACAGCCCCGTGGTCATCGCCGCCGATAGCTTCGACGCTCTTCGGCAAAATCAGCGTCCTGCCCTCCTGCTCGCGAATGACACCGTTTACGTCGGCTACGCCTCCCATTGCGACCATGGCGCGTATCACGGTTTCCTCTTTGGTTTTGATCCCACTTCTCTAAAGCAAATCGGTATTTTCAATCCTTCGCCCACCGGCAACGCCGCCAGTATCTGGCAGTCCGGTCAGGGACCTGCCGCTGACCCTGACGGAAATATTTATTTCGTCACTGGAAATGGAAGCTGGGACGGACAATCCAATTTCAGCGAAAGTTTTATCAAGCTCGACGCGCACTTGCACCTGCTCGACTGGTTCACGCCCTCCAACCACGAAGATCTCGACGCTAAGGACATCGACCTCGATTCCTCCGGTGCTCTGCTGATCCCCGGCACCCATCTGGTTGTCGATGGTGGCAAAGAAGGCGTCTTATATCTCGTCGACACCACCCGCATGGGTCACCTCGACGATCAGAATGCCGCTCAACATTTTCAAGTCAGCGACTCCCATCTCCATAGCCTGGTGTATTGGAGCAGCGCGAAAAATAGCTCGCTCCTGTATGTGTGGGGCCAGAAGGATCAGTTGAGAGTTTTCAAGTTCACCGGGACAAAGTTTGAAGTGCAGCCTTTCGCCACCAGACCCAAGCCCAACACCGGCCATCCTGGCGCGATGCTCTCCCTGTCTGCAAACGGCAACAAAAACGGAATTCTGTGGGCTTCCATTCAAGCCAGCGGTGATGCCTGGCACGAGTCGCGACCCGGCATCCTGCACGCGTATGCCGCAGACCAGGTCAGCACTGAGCTCTGGAACTCTCTGCAAAATTCCGCCCGCGACAATTGCGACAATTATTCCAAGATGGCTCCTCCAACCATCGCCAATGGCAGAGTCTATCTCCCCAGCTTCGGCACAAAAAATACTGGAACCGGCCAGCTCTGTGTCTACGGCCTGCTCCCAATGCCCGGCACTCCCATCCCGGGCCAGAAAATTCCTCCTGCATCGGGACGCCGATAGACGCCACAACCTGAAGTCAGCAACGCGCCTTACGCGATCCGCGTGTGGATTTGATCTGATCCGTCTGTCCCCATTCTGAGCCGAGAACTATGACACTTTTATGACACTCGTCGAATGCAATTGACGATGAGGCTTCCGACGCCTCGGTGTTCTTGGATGCCCTTTAAACGACCAATGCACGCTCCGCGGGACCGTGGCGACCTCTGCTCAATCCCGGTGGCGGCGTCGCATTGAGAATGGGCAATTTCGTTGGGCGCCATCCAATCTGGACGGTATTGTTGGCACTCAGCCTCTTTGTCTTGGTTGCTAGGGCCTTGAGTGTGTGTCCGGTGTTGAAAAAGAGGATGATGAGGCGACCGTTATACAGCAGCATCATCAGCAAGAGCTTGCGGAAGCTAATCGTCAGAGGGAGCAGAACTATGTTGCAGCCTTCAAAAACTTGACCGCACGAGAACATCTAACTGCAGCCCTGGCGCTTTTGAAACCTACCGCAACCAAGAACGAAGAACCACACGGCTGGAGGGGATTCATCTCCGGCCGGCCGATCGTCTCGCACATAGGTCCATAGCCGTCCGGTCTTCGTCTTGCCATTGCCAGGCGCCAAGACCCGCGATGCAGTTCGAGGTCCGAGGCTCACGGGTTTGTCCCTAAGCTAGAATTCTATTTGAACAAGTTGTGGTTTGGCGGGGACGGCTTCGCCGTTGTTGCTGTCCCCGTGCGTACAATTCCCATCCGCAACTGCACTGAGGGCATCCGGCTGGGTCGACATTCCGCCGAGGGGACAACTTAACACTTTCGGATCGAGGGTTTCCAAGCCGCGAAGCCAGGGAGCGAGACGACCAGGGATTAGTTGAATTGTTCCATCCGGCTGCAGTGTACCGACCTTATTCCTCTCGTCATACAAAGCTAAAGTGCACTTGCCCACATGGCCATTTGGGCGGATGACCAGCGCATTCGATCGAGAGGCATAGCAGACGTAACCGTCCATTCGGGATAGATTCTGCGGCGACGAAACATTTTCACCGAACAAAACTCTCAAGAACGTCGCAATTGCTTGCTCCTGTTTGTCCTTGGACATGAGCTGGATCGCAGCGTCATTTGCGCCGCCCCAGCGGCCAATAGGCATGACGGCAACGGAAAACCTGGAATCCGTCAAGAATTGCGTCTTTATGTCCTCGAGGAGTGGAAGCAGCGACGGAACGGTGTCAGCCGAAAAGTGAACGCGGAGCAACAGGGAGACAGGCAGGGAACTATTGCGAATTGCCAGGAGATTCGCCCAAATTCGCTCGTAAGTCCCCTGGCCATCGGCCCGGAGCCGGGTTTCGTTGTGGACTTCACGGGGACCATCCAAGGAAATCTGATACTCACGGACTCCACAATCTGCCAAAGCACTCGCGGTTTCGTAGTCGAGGAAGTATCCGTTTGTTGTCATACCGCCTCGATACGCCAACCGTGCATGCTGTGAAGCCAAATCGGCGGCAAAGTTGGAGACGTCAAGAACAATGTCTTTGGCCAGCAAAGGCTCCCCGCCAAACCACGAAACGGTGAGAGCCTCTAAATCCCCAATGCGCTGTCTCAACAGGCACTTGATGGCGGAAACGATCTCTGGTTTCATCCGCCCGACGCGATAGTCCTCATAACAATAGGTGCAGCGGAAATTACATTGTTCCGTCGGTAGGATGGCAATCTGGAAGTGCTTGTTTGACTTTTCAGCGATTCGGGCCAGGTGCTCGCTCGTCCAGCTGTTGACAATCGTTCTTCCGACGGCGTCGAGGGTCACTCGATCTGTGAAGGGCAAGCGCCGTTCTCCGTTGTCTGACATTTCTGGCAGCGTCTGTTTTTTCGACACGGCAGGTTCAACCATAATTCTCCATTCCGAGATAAGCCTTTGCCTCAAGGCAAGCGTGAGAACTGTAAAGGATTTTTAGGTGGCTAATTTCCCTTAGAAGAGCTCCTGAGTTTAGGAATGGGTTGATCCACGACCAGTCTTCATTAGGGTCGAGGGGTACTGCCAGCGTGGTTCGTTCGCGGGTGTATCCGGGCCAGCTCAACAGAGCTTCCTTTTTGTCGGAACTGCACAAATTCAGACCAACTAGACGATCCAGAAGCAAGCTCCATCGGCTTTCATGTTTTGGTTGCCGAGACAAAAAGCATTCGAATCCGATCCGAGGCATGATCCTCTCTCGAATATCGAAGCTGAGGCATATGAAGTCTGTTAGCGTCGATAGCTCCGACAGCAAAAACTCAAGAGGCTCTCGCGAACCCGACCAACCGATCCTTCGCAGATAGTCGAGTATGCAGTCGGCGGCTAAACAGCTGACGAGCCGCACAGAGTGCTGCGCGCGAGAAAGCATTAGTCCTAGATATGTTAGGTAAGCTCGCGTAGGCAGACAGTCAAGGCAATGTGCGAGATAGGATGCGAAGGAATCGGGCAGCCGCCCGTCTAATATTCTGGAAGTGATGCCAAATAGGGTGTGCTGGTTCGATACCTCGCTATTGAGGGAGAAAAAAATTGAAGGCTCGGATATCGCCGAAGATGGATCTTGAATGTCAAATTCAAGTCCGATATGTCCCACTTGTTCGGGCAGCAAGGAGTGTTCAGCGAGCCATTGATGATAGGCCTCGAGGTAAACTTTCCATGCCTCAGGTGCCGGGTGTTGCTGTGAAGATTGCGGCTGCGATCCCGGGGAAAATCGTACCGCAAAGTCAATTTGTGGTTGATTAGTGCCTAGACGACACTCGAGAAAAGCAGCTGAAAAAGAAGGCAGAGTTCTAGCGAAGACACTAATAGAAGAAAAGGCGCGAGGAGATACCAAACGGGAATCGAGATGAGCGCCAAAGCCGTCGAGGCAGTAGTTTAAGGGATATACCATCCACAGGTTCCGGTTACAGTGGATCTATTTTTCTTCAGTGGTGCCGCCGCAGGTGCAATTGTCGTAAAATGCCGCGGACTTCGCCAAGCCCCCCACAATAGTTTCTAGTTGCGCATCGCTGAGTTGCTTTTTGGAACTCGAGCCTTTGACTTCCTTGATGTACTCCTCGACTTCCTGTTTGGTGAACTTGTAGCCCCTTTCTTGACCTAGCTCCAGGACAAGCGAAACCAAGCTCGAGTCATTCGTTGCCTCCCGGAGTCGTTTTTGCAAAGCTGGATCTCCTATGATTTCTTGATGGAACCGTTGCATTTCTACCTTAGACATGTCGTGGCTCCTTTATCGAATTCAGCCCAAATCAAGTCACCCCGGGAGTAGGATGGTCGTGTTTTCACGCTCAAACCTGCGGTCCTGTGCGATTGCTTCTGTGTGCGATCCATCCAGCCCCGGAATCTAACATCGGGCTTGGCAACAGTCAACGCTTCTGTAGCTTCGAAATGGATGCTCGCCGCTCGCTGCTGGGAGTGTTGTGATTTGAGCAGTCTTATATATATTGTTGCGGGTGAGGCAGTGGTCACGCTGTAAGAACATGAACCGCTCGACAGTGTGACAAAGTTGTAGCACGCCGATGTCGATGCGAGAAGGCTCGACGCGGAATCTTTATGGTGGGCTTTCAGTTTCGGAAAACAAAGCTCTTTGGTTCTCTTCCTGTTCCCTTCCATTCCAATTTTGATGAGGTGAATCTGCGATTCTACGTCCGCCGCAAGGAGGGCGATGAGAACCGCAGAGGCGTTGTTTTTATCGCCGAGATTGTTCCTATGAGGGCAGTCGCGCAGATCGCTCGACTGGCGTATGGAGAGAACTACATCTGCCTTCCGATGAAGCACAGCGTCAATATGAATGGAGAGACGAAAGCTGCCGAATATCAGTGGCAGGTCAACGGTGCTTGGTGCAAGCTTTTTGCACATTCAACGATCGCTCCTGCGCCCGCCAGAGACGGTAGCCTAGAACAATTCATTACCGAGCTTTACGGGATCGGTTACCGGATCGCAAATCGCGTTGAACGATGATGGAGGACTACGTCGGGCGGATCCGTCCGATGACAGCAAGCCAAAGCCGATAATGGCTGGTTACAACAGTCTGCTCCGCCCCGCAGAGGATTTCCTTGTTCTCGATTCAGTTTCGTTCTCCCATCCGCCGAGATGATGTGCCATGACCGTGCACGCCTCGCGCAGTTCATCGGCAAGCGCGCGATCGACCATGGTGCGGGCAACCACCATGCCACCAACGCATAGAGCAGCAATGGCCTCTGCCTTGACGCGGCGAGGCTGCGCCTTATCACGCAAGCTCCGCTCCAGAACACTGACCATGGCCCGAAATACGGTCTCAAAAGCGCGCTTTGCGCTGGTGTTGGAGCGAGCGACGTCGGTCGGTAAGGCCACCATCGGACACGAATTGTCGACATCTTCGAAATGCTGGCGTGATAGATATGCGCGCACGACTTGAGGGCCAACCTCAGTGGACGATAAATCCACATGTACCCCTTCCCAGCAATTCTTCCATTCGGGGTCGGTGAAGAAGCATCCGAGCACTTCGGAATAAAGGTCGCTCTTGCTATCAAAATAGCTGTAGAAACCACCATGTGTCAGGCGAGCCCCAGCCATGATCTGTTGGATCGAGACGCTCTCGAAGCCATAGCGATTGAATAACCTGCGGGCGCTATCTACGATTCTCTTCTTCGTCTCAGAGCGGTGATTTGCAGGATATGGCATATGACTTCTCCTTGATCGTCATGAGGAGTATGCCTAGAAAATTTGTACATTACCTGAAAATATTATGTGGAACATATTTTGCCTTTGTGTTTCGATGCTTGACGACGTGCACTTTGGCGGTCGGCAATTTCGACAAAGCGGGGACACAAAGAGGAAAGAGGGAGGACGAATGATAACGGATGAGCAAGTTAAGGATAAAGGCTGGGGCACTCGGCGGCAGGTCATCCTCGGGTTTGCTGCGTTGAGCGGCCTGGTCGGATGCCCATTCAAAGCGTGGGCCATCGAGGATTCAGGGCTTTATCGTACTGCCGAGGCGATCAGGCAGGGGCCTGTTTTTCAGGCGAGCCGGAAACGAGTATATGAAGCGCTCACCGATGCGCAGCAGTTCGACAAAGTGATGCGTCTGAGTGCAGCCATGCGATCGATGGCCACGGGAACGAAACCAGCGGAGATCAGCGGCGATGCAGGCAGCGCCTTCTCAATATTCGGGGGGTACGTGTCTGGACGGCAGATCGAAGTCGTGCCTAATGAGCGGATTGTTCAGGCTTGGCGCTCGCAGAGTTGGAAACCGGGAGACTATTCCATCGTAAGATTCGAACTTATCGAGCAAGGTGCCGCCACCAAAATTGCGCTCGACCATCGTGGATTTCCGGACGGCACGGGCGACCACCTGGCGGCAGGATGGAAGGAAAATTACTGGGAGCCACTGGGGAAATATTTGGAGATGCAAAAGTAAGGCGTGTTCCCCTAACGAGTTCCATCAGGCTGCCTTGCTGTCCGAGAATTATCCCCTCGAGGTTGGCGCAAAGTCGCCATATCACTTCCTGCTAATCGCCGCCCGCAACCCGCGTCAGCACCGCAGCCTAATCCTTTTCGCTGGCTGGTCCACGCTCGCTCATGACGGCGTCATGATTGTCCAAGGCATCCAGTACCACGATCTACGCAACGATCTGCTCGGCTACGCCATCATCGCTGTGATCAGTCTCGCTCTCATCGCCTTGGCTCCTGCGAGACAGGCACGAGCATCCGCTGCTGGCGCTTAGCGCCGTTAGGGTTATAGTCCGTTTAATGACAATGACGGTTGGATCGCCAAACCGAAGAGCTTAACTCCTGCTTGCGTGGGTGTTGGCCGTTCACGCACTCCTTGTGGAACAAGAAACCGCGAACCCAAATACAGTCATTTCTGCCCCCATTGTGGCGAAGCTTTCTCGTTTACTTCCTTACCGCACTTACATTCTTCTCGTCGTTCGCTTACGCAGTATTGCCCTGGTTCCTTCTATTACGGCTTTGTTCGTTGGCACTTGGCAGTGGCGTGCCTGGCATGCAGAAAAACGTGTGGTCGTCGGACCTGGGTTTAGGTGATGGGCTCGGATGGATACATCACAGCGGTGTTCGTAAAGACCAGGGAAGACAAAAACTTCGGAGGATCATGGTGAGCAATTTAGCAAATCTGCAAGCCCTGGGGAACGGACCCCCAGGCGGCAAGCGATTCGATAAACTCCTGACGTAAGTGCCACGCATAGCGCGGTATCGCCGGGGTATACATCATCAGCGGCCGCACATCGTACGTTCCAGTAAGTAGAATGGGGTCCAGTCATGTGCATCCGCCTCGTGCGTCTTCCGCCTCTTGGTGTGTTGTCGGCAACCCTTCCCTTACGGGATTATCGAAAGTTTGTTCGTAATCCGACCGTGAATCGGGGGCCACGGGTATCGTGAGGCGATCGCGCGCTCATTTCTTCTGCGCCTTTGAAACCCAGAATGAAGGATTGGCTGCGACCCACTCCGCCGCCGGCATGCTGAACTCAGGACGAATGACAAAGATCTTCGCATCTGGACCCGCGGCTGATAGCTTCGCATCTGCTTCGGCACGTGTCTTCGCGGCCCTGACCACGAACCACACGCCGTCCGGGGTTTCGAAGACCGTTCCATCGCTATGAGGCTTGTTTTTCGTCACTGCGATCACAAGGAAGGCATCCTGCCCCATTTCAAACTCGGGGCCACGGCTTAGCTCTGCGCGGTA
>Ga0181522_10000138_pt1 | contig 59504 bp, 52 predicted proteins | sample PEATcosm2014_Bin_27_FD_121103 | JGI IMG/M metagenome (GOLD analysis project Ga0181522, IMG submission 121103) | Peatland microbial communities from MTU Mesocosm Facility, Houghton, MI, USA - PEATcosm2014_Bin05_10_metaG | ecosystem: Environmental > Terrestrial > Soil > Wetlands > Peat | place...
AGACGCTGGTGCACTTTCATCGCCTCACCTCGGCCGATAGCGCGGGGTCAATATTCCCGCCACTGATAACAGCGACGTTGATTTTCGTCTGAGGCAACTCGTTGCGATGAAACAAGAATCCTGCTACCGCAACTGCGCCGCTTGGCTCCGCCAAAGTCTTAGGATTTCTTGCCAATAGCTTCATCGTGTTGCTAATTTCCTCTTCTGTTACGGTGATAATGTCATCCACATATTTCTTAATATGTTCGAAGTTGATCGGACCTATACTCTGGGTCCGTAATCCGTCGGCTGCGGTCCGGGAGACCTGTTCAGCAGGGAATTGGACGATTTCTCCTTTGCGGAAACTGGCCTGGGCATCACCCGCCAATTCGGGTTCCACCCCGATAACGTTCACGGAAGGTTTGCTCAGTTTGATCGCCGTGGCAATGCCGCTTAGCATTCCGCCTCCGCCGACAGGTGCAAGAACGGTCTCCACTTCCGGCATGTCTTCGAGAATTTCCAGTCCCATGGTTCCCTGACCGGCAATAATGTGCTCATCGTTGTAGGGAGGAACGATTACGTACCCATGCGCCGCCGCAAGTTCTTCAGCCCTCACTTGCCGCTCCAAGCTCCCCGGGCCAACGGTCATAATCTCTGCTCCCAAGGCTGCCGTCGCCTCGCGCTTCACGGCAGGAGCGTTGCTCGGCATAACGATGACGGCTTTCGCGCCCACAGCTCGCGCAGCGTAAGCCACGCCCTGAGCGTGGTTACCGCTCGAGTAGGTGATAACGCCACGTTTCTTCTCTTCGTCCGATAGCGAGGCGATCTTGTTATAAGCTCCCCGTAGTTTGAATGCGCCAATGGGCTGAAGGTTTTCCGGCTTGAGAAAGAGTTTGCGGCTTTCGGACGAATGGGTCGGAAATTCGAGGAGCCTAGTGCGAGTTGCTATCCCCTTGATGCGAGCTTGGGCAGCCCGAAGATCGTCGAGAGTGACCATTCCTTTGAGGTTGCCGGGTTCCTACGATTTTTGCAAGCTGGCTTGGCTCGGCATCTGGGCCATCATATTTCAAATATCACCGGCATTATCAAGGGTCGCTTCTGTGTTTGTTTCGAGATGAAACGCTTCAGATCCGTGCGAATTTTCTCTTTAATCACGCCATAGTCGGCCTTTTCTTCGTTGCTCGACATATCAAGTGTCTGCATTACCACCGCACGGGCATCTTCGATAAAGCCGTCTTCACCCGCCGAAAATCCGCGAGTCACGATTTCTGGTGTTGTATTGATGCGGCCGGTAAGCTTGTGAATGGCGATGATGGGCAGGACAATGCCGTCTTCGCTGAGGTGCCGCCGGTCTTTTACGATCAAATCTTCTATCACATCAGTGCGCGAGCCGGAATCAATGCAGACTCTGCCTACATTGACGCGGCCTGCGATGCGCGCACCTGATTCATCGAATTCGAGGACATCGCCACTCTCGATGAGCATAACCTTGCCCACCGAGGTCTTCATCGCTCCAGCCAGTTCGGCATGCAGCTTCAATTGCCGGTATTCGCCATGCACCGGGATAAAGTACTTTGGCCGTACCAGATTGATGATGAGCCGTAATTCTTCCTGGCTGGCATGGCCGCTCACATGTACGGGCGGATACGAACCGTCATCGTAAATAACGTACGCTTCGCGGCGGAAAAGATGATCAATCACCCGGTAGATGGCTTTTTCATTTCCCGGAATGATTCGCGACGATAAAACCACGGTATCGCCCTTTTCGATCTTCGCGTGCTTGTGATTGTCCACCGCCGCCCGCGATAGAGCCGACATCGGTTCGCCTTGAGTCCCGCTGATTAATACGCAGACTTTCTCCGGCGGGAAATTTTTCATTTCGCCGGGATGAATCAGCAACCCATCCGGGATTTCGACATACCCCAGGTCCTCCGCGATTTCTGCGGAATTGTTCATGGATCGGCCCACAAACGCAATCTTTCGTCCATGCTGCCAGGCCATTTCAACCGCGAGTTTTATGCGATGGATCGAAGATGAAAAGCAGGAGATAAACAAACGTCGCTGCGTGTGCGCAAAGATTTCGTCAAACTTCCGTCGGACGGCGCGTTCGCTGGGCGTGTAACCCTTGCGTTCCACGTTCGTCGAGTCCTGAAAAAGCGCCAACACGCCCGATTTACCATACTCAGCGAATGAATGAAGATCGAATAGTTTGTTATCAGTCGGCGTCGGATCGACCTTAAAGTCACCCGTGTGAATTAGCACGCCTACAGGCGTATGAATCGCCAGCGCGACGCAATCCACCAGGCTATGGGTCACCTGCAACGGATGGATGGTGAATGGCCCAATTTTGAAACGCACCCCTGCCCGAATTTCATTCAATTCGGCGTCATCGAGCAAGCCGTGCTCCTCCAGCTTGTCTTCGACGTAAGCAAGCGTAAACTCCGTTCCCCAGACGGGAACGTTCAGTTCAGAGAGAATCCACGGTAGGGCTCCAATATGGTCCTCATGCCCGTGCGTAAGGACAATGCCCTTAACTTTTGCGCGATTTTCGGTGAGATAGGATATGTCTGGGACGACAATATCGACGCCGAGCAATTCAGCTTCAGGGAACATAAGGCCCGCATCGACGACAATAATGTCGTCATTCCAGCGAATGGCCATGCAATTCATGCCAAATTCGCCCAGGCCGCCGAGCGGAACCACTTGCAATTTTCCAGTTGTCATGTGAACCAATGATCGTAGCATAAGCTTTAGAGATGAATGGTTTGCGTCTTTTGCGGACCAGTAATGCCAAACGCACCAGCGGTGCATCTAATAGCCGTGGCTCAGCACAATTCCAAATCGTGGTTAATGCGGAGAGTTGAAAGGGCGCTCTTGCATGGATTTCGCCACGCGTACGCGACTGTGCAAGTTGATCCCGCGCGGTTTCTTTGGCAACTACGCGCCGCTTACCGTCTCCCTATTGTCGACTATCAGGGAGTTTATTCCGTGCGAGTTGGTGACTTGGACGATGTCGCGGACGAAATTATTCGTGGTGGCATGAAAGTAGCCGCGGCCGAAGGTGCTGGATTTGGCCTGGCTGGGGCGATCACAATCATTCCCGACCTCAGCATTCTCGCCGCAATAACGCTTCGTACCATCCAGAAGCTAAGTCTGCTTTATGGCTTTGAATATCGGACTGAACAAGAGACTGCCGAACTCTGGATCGCGGCCGCGAGTGCCGCCGGCGTGGACATAAGCCGTGAGCTTTTGGAAAAAGAAGTGGTGAACCGCTTCGTGCCGCGCGTCATTCAGCGTGTTGCGGCTCGTGCCAGCGCTGAAGTGGTGGAGAAGTGGGCCGGACGCTTGATTCCACTCACCAGTTCTGTAATCGGAGCAGGCCTCAATTACTACTTCATCCGTGCCTGGGGTCGGCGTGCGCAGGCCCACTTTCGTCAGCGGCATCTCCAGCTGCGAAAAGAGGCAGAATTGAGACTGCCCACCCTCACCGTTGCCAGCCCTGTAATTCGTTCATGAACCGATGAGGTAGAACCAGAATCGCAATTCTGCCCGGCTCATGGCGTGCGATACTCGGAAGTCCTCATGCTCCTGTTCAATTGTTCCGCGGTACTTTTCGATCTCGATGGTGTGCTTGTAGATTCAACTCGCTCCGTCGAGCGGCAGTATCGGCGCTGGAGCGGAGAGAACGGCCTTGATCCCGCCAAAGTTTTGCAGATCAGCCACGGCGTAAGAGCGGTAGAGGTGGTTCGTGCCATGGCTCCGCACCTGAATGCAGAGGAAGAAACACGAAAGATTGAGCAGTGGGAGGCCAATGATCATGACGGCGTCCGCGTCATGCCCGGCGCAGCCGAGTTAGTCAACGCGCTGCCTTTGGATCGCTGGTGCGTGGTTACATCCGGCACGCGCAAGCTGGCGACGACACGACTGACATGGGCAGGCATTCCTATCCCGCACGTATTTGTTACTGCCGATGACGTGTCAAAGGGTAAACCCGATCCCGCGCCCTATCTGATGGGCGCGTCGCTTTTAGGGTTCCCGGCGCAGCGATGTCTGGTAATCGAAGACGCACCCGCCGGCATCAAATCCGCTCACGCCGGAGGAATGAAGGTCATTGCTCTTAGCAGCACCTTTCCGCAGGACAAATTGCGGGAAGCCGATGCCATTGTTTCGCGATTGGCGCAAATACAGACGAGCGTGACCAGGTGGGATGAGATCAGGATTACGGTGAGCGACTAGCGGAGCCATTCTTCCAACTCGATTCGCTGATCGGTCTTTTCATCACGATATTTCACGATCACTGGCGTATAGAGTGACAAATTCCATTCCGCTCCTTTGCCCTTGCTCACGGCTCGCGAGCCGGGCACCACCACCGCTCCCTCAGGCACGGTCAGGGGTTTATCGCCGGTCGCGCGGTACACTTCGCCCCGGACAATGTCATAAATCGGTGTGGATCGCGTCAGAATCGTACCAGCTCCCAAAACCGCACGTGATTGCACCAGAGTGCCCTCGTAAATGCCACAATTCCCGCCAACGAGCACGTCGTCTTCAATGATGACCGGCGATGCGTTAATCGGCTCCAACACGCCGCCGACCTGGGCAGCCGCGCTCAGGTGTACGCGCTTGCCAATCTGGGCGCAGGACCCGACGAGCGCGTGAGAATCCACCATGGTGCCTTCGTCCACGTAGGCGCCCACGTTGACAAACATGGGGGGCATGCAGATAACTGACGGCGCGAGGTATGCGCCAAGCCGCACGGAGGATCCGCCCGGGACTACGCGCACACGATCTTCGACAGCAAACTGGCGCGCAGGGAAGGTGTCCTTGTCAACGAAGGAGAGGCAGGATCCATCTCCCATTGGAGCGAGTTGGCCGAGGCGGAATCCCAGCAGAATGCCTTGCTTGACCCAGACATTTACGATCCACGAGTTGTTAATCTTTTCCGCAGCGCGGACTTTTCCAGCGGTTAGCGCATCACGAAATTCGATAAAGATTTGCCGGGCATCAGCTTGCTGCCCAACCTCGCCCAAGGAGGCCAGCCGTTCGATTTCGGATCGCAGTTTCTGCATCGCGGCGGCCTAGCTCACGCACTTACATTCACTGCGGATCAGCACTCCCGCGAGTTGATGCGAGGCCTCACGTGCTTCACCGAGCCTAGCGTAGGGGCCATGCCATCGGGACTGATTGGGGTCGTGTCCCGGCGGGCGCCCCTTCCCGTGATTGCATTGCCCGCAGGAAGACCGATGCAATTGCGCCTTATGCGGGCCGCCAACCCAACTTTCGTAGATGAAATAATCCGTCGCCGGTGCCGCTGCGGCCGCCTTGGGTAGTAAGCCTGCCTCAGCGGCGATCTTTTGCAATTTTGTCCGAGTGTCCCGCCGCATCGGCAACATGGGCAGTCGGTAATTTTCCTCGATCTTGCCCATCATCGCGAGGACGGCTTTCACCGGCATCGGGTTCGACTCAATAAAGTTGCCTTGCATCAGAGGCAGGTATTTGCGATGAATGGCTCGTGCCGATGCCCAGTCATTGTTTAGTGCCGATCGAGTCATCTCCGCCATTTCGCGGGGAATTTCATTGGACGCGACGGAAATCACTCCCACACCGCCGAGGGCCATAACTGGCAAGGTGACCGCATCATCTCCCGAGAAAACCAGAAAGCCCTCAGGAACCGCGTTGCAAACATCGGCAATCTGCGACAGATTACCGCTGGCCTCCTTTACCCCGGCGATATTGGGTACCTCGGACAATCGTGCTAAAGTCGCCGGCTCAATGTTCGCTGCTGTTCTACCGGGCACGTTGTAAAGGATGATCGGCTTATCGATGGCCTCTGCAATCGCTCGAAAATGCCGGTATTGGCCTTCCTGCGTGGGCTTGTTGTAATAAGGCGATGCTGTCAGAATCGCATCAACGCCCGGCCGGCTCGCTGCTTCTTTTGCTTTTTCCACCGCATCGGCCGTCGAATTCGAAGTCGCCCCTGCGACGATGGGAACGCGCCCGGCGGCCACTTCGGCCACAACGTCAATCACATGCAGCCACTCGTCGTGCGTTAATGTAGGCGTCTCGGCAGTCGTGCCACAGGCAACAAGAAAATCAATATCGGATTCAACCTGCCAGGCGATTAGATTGCGCAGCGCGGGTTCGTCGATCGAACCATCTTGCTTGAAGGGAGTAATGAGGGCTGTACCACATCCGCGGAGTTCCATTTCATTAAGATAACGCGAATCGCTGGCAGAGCAAAACCGTATACCCGCGGGACTTATAGCTCGCGCCAGACGTCTTTGAAGTCGTAAAAGCCCTTTTTGCCCTGAAGCCACTCGGCGGAGCGTACGGCTCCCTCGGCGAAACCGCGGCGCGATTTTGAATCATGGCAAATATAAATGGTGTCATGCGTGGAGTCGAAGACAAGTTCATGCATGCCCACAACCTCCCCTTCGCGGAAGGAGGTTATTTCCAACTCTGTACCCGACGATTCACGCACAATATTGCGAATAGCCATCGCCGTGCCGGATGGCGCGTCTTTCTTGTGAACATGATGCCGCTCGAAGATTTGCCCCGAATAGTGGTGTTTTAGAGCTTTGGCCGCATCGCGGACGACGTCATAGAAAAGATTTACGCCTACCGAATAGTTTGCCCCGTGCAACAACGCGGCGCCGCTCTGTTCTACCAGCACTTTCAATCGAGGAGCCTCGCTGAGCCAGCCCGTGGTTCCCACGACGATCGGCTTTGCAGCCCGGACGGATGCTTCGATATGCGCCACGACCGCATGCGGGGTTGTGAAGTCGATAATTACATCGATGCCATCAAGCTTTTCTTTGCTCAGCGCGGCGCATTGAGCGTTCTCCGCAGCGCCAACGACCTGCACATTGTGTCCGTGCTCCTTGGCAACTTGCGCCACCAACGACCCCGTCTTGCCACGACCTAAAATGAGCAGGTTCATCACGTCTATGCAAATACCGCCGGATCCAAGTCTGAGAAAAACGCTTTGTGTAATCTTTGCACCACGCCCGGCACAGCGTCTTCCTCAATGACAAACGTCAAGTTAATCTCGGACGCGCCTTGCGAAATCATGCGTATCTTCACATCCGTGAGCTCGCCAAATACACGCGCCGCGATCCCGGGCGTTTCCCGCAAGTTCTCGCCCACCAGGCATACGATCGCTTTCCGGCCTTCGTACTTCACATCGGCGAGCTTGGCCAGATCCGCCGCTAACGCAGGTATGGCTTCATTCGAATCCACCGTCAGGGAAACACTCACTTCTGACGTAGAAACCACATCCACCGGAACCCGATGCCTGTCGAACGCCTCAAAGATGGCCCGGAGAAATCCGTGCGCCAGCAGCATCCGCGGCGCGGCCACATCTACGATTGTAATGCGCTTCTTGACTGCAATCGCCTTGAAATAATTATTGCAATGCGGCGCGTGGGCTGTGATGCGGGTCCCTTCACAGCTCGCGTTCCTTGAATTCAGGACATAGACCGGGATGTCTTTTTGGATCGCCGGCAAGACCGTCGCCGGATGCAAGACCTTGGCGCCGAAATAAGCCAATTCCGCAGCTTCCTCAAAGCTGATAATTTTGATGCGGCGAGCTTCGGCAATCAGATTCGGATCCGTGGTGAGCATACCGTCCACATCGGTCCAGATTTCGATGCGTTGCGCATTCAAACCGGCTCCGACGATGGCCGCCGAAAAGTCAGACCCGCCGCGTCCTATCGTCGTCGTGACACCCGCCTTCGTTGCTCCGATGAAACCTCCCATCACCGGAACCAATTTCTTGTCGAGAAGCGGCTGGATATTTTTCAACAAACGCTCATTCGTTTCAGGATAGAGCGGCGCGGCGCGCATATGCGCACCGTCGGTCACAATGCATTCGCGCGAGTCGACAAGGGCAGCATTGACCCCGTGTGCGGATAGTGCGGCCGTGACGATTTTGCTCGACAACATCTCGCCAAACGCGGCGACATGGTCTGTTGTTCGCGGCGTCAGTTCGCCAACCGCTGCAATCCCGCGCAGGAGCTCATCCAGCGCCTCAAAATCGGCGCCCAAATCGCCATGAAATTGGGTGAACAGCGCCGTGCCTAGCAGCTCTCCCGCGGTGTTGTAATGCCGTTCGCGCAGGGCGCGCGAGAGTTTTAGCGCGGTTTTACGGTCGCCATCGCCCGCCGCTTTAGCCATAGCGAGCAACTGGTCGGTCCCCTTGGACATCGCGCTTACTACTACCACCGGGCGCTCTTCAGCCCGCTGCTTGACGATGTCCACCAGCCGCAGAATTGCGGCCGTGTCGCCCACCGAGGTGCCGCCAAATTTCATAACAATCATAGGCGGATGCTCCCCGGCACTTTCAATTCAGATACCCGCGTATTTTCAGCAGTTCGGCGTTCAGCAGTGCCGCACCCGCCGCTCCGCGGATGGTGTTATGCGAGAGCACCGTGAACTTCCAATCCAAGACGCCGCACGGACGCAGCCGCCCAACCGTGGTCGTCATCCCATTGCCGAATTCCACATCGAATCGCGGTTGAGGCCGATCGGTAGCGGCCACATAACGGATGGCCTGCGCAGGCGCACTCGGTAACTTCTCATCCTGAGGCACTCCTGAGAATTCCTCCCACGCCGCGATGACCTCGGCAGCGCTGGCTTTCTTCTTCAGTTTTATAGACACCGATTCCGTGTGCCCGTCCTCCACCGCCACGCGGTTGCATTGCGCGCTCATCGCAAACTCCGCAGGCACGATTCCTTTTCCATTCAGCGTTCCCAACAGCTTTCGCGTTTCCTCCTCCATCTTTTCTTCTTCTTTCGGGATGTAGGGAATCACGTTGCCTAAAATATCCAGGGAAGGCACTCCGGGATATCCTGCGCCGCTGACGGCTTGCATCGTTACCGCCATTACCGTGTCGATGCCGAACCTTTCCTGGAGAGGTTTCAAGGCCACAACCAGCCCAATGGCCGAGCAATTGGGGTTGGTCACAACAAATCCGCCGGATTTTGCCCGCCAGTTCTGTGTTTCAATCAGCCTGATGTGATCCGGATTAACCTCGGGGATCACCAGGGGCACGTCCGATTTCATGCGCAGCGCACTTGAGTTGGTAATCACGGCGCAACCCGCTTCGGCAAACTTCGGTTCCATTTCCGCAGCAATGCTCGCATCGAGCGCCGCGAAAATGACTTTCGGCGCACCCTCCGGCTGCGCCGCGGAAACCTTCATCTTCGCAACTTGTTGCGGAATCGCGCTCTTCAACCGCCAACGCATCGCTTCTTCATAGCGCTTGCCTTCAGACCGGTCCGAAGCCGCTAACCACGCCACCTCAAACCAGGGATGATTCTCCAACAGCTGGACAAATCTCTGTCCTACGACACCGGTTGCGCCGAGAATACCAATAGGAATTTTTGCTTGCATAATAATCAAGAGTGAATCTGAATTTTACAACAGTAGTGTGGAGGGGCCGATTGGCCGGGCGCGCATAATCAGGCGGAAGTACCGCTTCCGCCAATATCACTGCCGAAAGCATAATCATTCAGCGGACCAAAACGCTTCTTTTCGGCGTATAGCCGCCATCTGCGCCACACGATGCGCAAGCTGGCCATCACCGGAATCGAAAGGTAGATGCCCAGAATTCCAGCCACTTCGGCGCCCGCCAACACCCCGAAAAGTGCGGCCAAGGGGTGCAATTCCATACTTCGGCCCATGACGCGGGGAGAAATCACGTAGTCTTGGGTCAGGCGCCAGCACACGAGGAGGATCACGAGCGCCAGCCAGTGCGGATAACTCGTGATTAACGCCACTCCGATAATCAGGATGGCTGCAAACAATGGTCCCACTACCGGAATAAACTCCATTGCCCCGCCGGCAGAGCTGAGCGCCAGCGCATAGGGCACCCGCATAGGTCCCATGAAGCTGATGTAGGCTACGAAAGAAAGCAACGCCAAAATCAATTGGGCTCGAATGAACTGCGCCAGCATTTGATTCATGTCATCGAGCACGCCTTGCAGAAACTCCCGCTGCGGTTTGGTTTCAAGCAGAGTGAGGAGCACGCCGGTAAAGCCGCGGCCGTCTTTCAGAAAAAATGCGGAAAGGATGGGCACGACAATCAGCAGCCACGACTCCTGCGCGGCTTCCGCCACTCGCAGACCCACGCGCTGCGCCAAACTCGTGATTCCGCTCTCATGCTCGGAAAGATACCGTTCAATCTGTTGAAAGGCAGCGCCATTCCACCCGTGTGCGTCCGCGATTTGTCCCGCTACGTTCGCATACTCGCCGTTTTGCAGAAATCTCGGGAATGCATCCATGAAGCGGTGAGACTGCCGGGCGATCTGCGGACCAACGAAAAAGAAGAACATGCACAGCAACCCGATCAGCAGGAGGTAAATCAATCCAATCGCGATCCCGCGGCTGTGTGTCCATCGCTCAATATGTGAGACCGCGGGGTCGATTAGATAGGCAAAAAACACGGCGAATAAAAATGCCATGAGCGTCTTATGCGCGACGTAAAAGAACCCAATCACCAGCGCGAACAAGAGCGCGGTAAACAGGACTCGCAACGTACGTACATCAATGAGAGGCATGAATGACTTATCAATCGCGAATAACTTCGATGTTCTCGCCGGGTACAACAATGCGTTGTAATTTCAGTTGATCGTCCAGCCACAATGCCCAATCGCCCGCATCGCTCTTGAGATTGAGCCGGATCAATTCTTTTTCCACTCCATGGATGGCCACTTGCTCCCGTCCCGCGAACTCCAGGCTGACCGGAGCCGAACTACGGGCGTGAGGATTTATGGTCCCAAACATGGTCTTCTGGTGGAGAGGGCACGCCAGTTGTCCCTTGTCCTGCCGGCACCCGCTGGCGAAGTACCTCCACGCTAAAACCTCGCGTTGCACGAAGGAATAATCGTCCAGCATTGAGGTCGAATTCGGCAGCAGGAATGGCTGCTCCGCTTCCTTCTCATCCGGACCCGTGCTATAGCGTTCCATTAGGAAATCGTTGTTAGGGGATACCGTGAAATGTGCCTTCCCCGGACTGATCTCTTTCCAAGTATATTTCTTCAAATCGCCGCTGGTCGTCAGTTGTAGCTCGGAAGACTGATCGGAAGTATCACCGTTGCCCTCAGACTTAAACTCTGAATTGATTTCACTCCCGCTCGCATTCTGGTGAATCGTAAAAGTTTCTGTGGCCACACGTTTACCATTTATCAGAACGGCAAACTTTCCTGAGTCAACGTCTTCGGCGGCGTCATGGCTCGGTACTGCGTAACTCAGCGTCGCAAAGAGGAGCAAGCCCGCGAGCCAAAAACAAAATTGATTCTCTGCCTGCCTCTTTGGTGAACTCTTCGAAATCGTCAACTGCCCAAACCCAGACTGCATGCTACCTCCGCTGCGAGTGTTTCCACATCCTTGCCGCTGGTATTAATCCTAAGCGTAGCAGTCAAATACCTTTCACGTCGCGCTTCGTAGAGATTACGAAAGTCATCCAGATTTTTCCGCAAAGGCCGCTCGCCCTTCTGCTGCGTGCAGCGATGAAAAAGTTCTTCGGCGGGAGCGTCCAGAAAAATGGTTGTGCAAGATGTACCCCGGAGCAATTGCGGGACTTCCGGATGTACGAACGCGCCGCCCCCTAATGCAAGAATGCGCGAGGTCGTCGTGGGGACACGCAGCAGTTCGCGCAGTTCACGATGTTCAATCTCGCGGAATGCAGCTTCGCCAGATTCGTGGAAAATCCTCGCAATCGAGCGTCCTTCGCGGGCTTCGATGCAATCGTCCAATTCGACAAACGGCAGACCAACCCGCCGGCTCAGTGCCGCGCCTAAAGAGGTTTTGCCGGCTCCCATGAAGCCCGTAAGAATATAGGTTTGCGCAGTCGTCACAAAACGTCGAAGCAGCGGATCTACTTGTTTTTGCTGGAGCGCTTCTTGAGGTGGATTTTACCACTGAAGGAATGCAGCTTCACGGACGATGCAGCCTTGCCCAGAGTACCCGCGAAGGCACTCTCTGCACGCATTAGAAACGGTGTTGTCTGTTCTGGTTCCAGGCGGAAATCATTCTCGACCTGCCCATGTATGGATCGTGCGGAGACATCAATCGACGCGGTATCAGGGGCGAAGGCTTCGATGTCGCCGGTATTGCTCATTAGGCGATATTGTCCATTGTCGCCGAAATTGCCGTCATAATGTATCTTGCCGCTGTTCGAGTTCACCTCGACCAGCATCCCGTTGACTTGATTCAAATTTACGTTGCCGCTGACCGACGTAATCTCCACATGGCCTTTTTGCACGTTCGTTAGCGTTACCGGACCATCCATGGTTTTAATGTGCACGTGCGCGTCGTCTACGTTGCGCACTTCCACCGGGGCCGTCGTTCCCTCCAGCGCAATCTCGCCGCGCAAGCCTTCCGCCGACAACGGTCCAGTGTCTGAATGCAGCATCACATTGGTGTCTGGCGGTACCTGCAGTTCGTACTCAACTTGTCCGGTATCGCTATCAGCTCCGGGAAGCAGCCGCGAAAACATGTTTACACGATTGCCGGTCTGGTTCTGGTCCACGACGACTTTGTCGGAGTGCAATACCGCCGTGACCACCACTTGATTCCCTTCGATAGGGCGCACCGACACCGGGCCGTATTGATTGGTGACGGAAACCGTGGCTTTTGGACCTACGACATAGCGAAATTCTTTACGTACTTCGCCAGCACCGAACGCCACGCCTGTGAGGATCGTTACGACCGCTGCTTTGGTGACGTTTGCTCTGCTCAGCATCATGCTCTCCCTGGTGCTCCGCGGCTGAGAATTGCCGCTGACGGCCTCACTAAAAGATTACGGGCGATCAAACGCCAACTCATAAACCATGGCACGTTGCTCATACGCCCCCATTAAGGCTCGCTGTGCTTCCTCGTCGGTTGGATCGCTCTTCAGCGTATCTTCCGCATTATGAATGTACGAGTCGATGCTGCGTAAATCGACGGCGTACGTGGCACGTAAAGCCGGCGCTCGCTCGCCGATTGTATTCAAGAGTTCTTGGTCTTCGGCAGCTCCCGCTTCGATTGTAGAAGCCTGGTTCAAAGCAGCCAACGGCTGCCGCTGCGAGACATGCTGCAAGACAGCAATGCCCGACGTCATGACCAATAGTAATGCCGCGATAGGAGCCAGCCATGCCCCTCGCCATCTCCGCGCGGGCGTGGGGAGCAGCGTCGGCCCTGCCCATGCCGTGTCGCGAATCAATCCCTCTTGCCTCAGGGCGATCTCGATCAAATTCCACACCCGCTGGTTCGGTTCCTCCCCCGCCCTCAACTGCACCGCCGCCTGCGAGATTTCTCTGAGTTCGACATACAAATCCGAGCACTCGGGGCAGGAGTGGATGTGCACCTTTGACTCCGGCGTTTCGCCACTATCAAGAATCTCAGGCAGCAGACCTTGAAACTCCGCGCAATTCATGACTTCTTCTCTCCCCACCTAATTCGTAAATCTAGCCTTTATCGTTTTCCTGCGGCTTCGGTTTTACTTGCCCTTAGCAAAGTTCGCAGTTTCATTCTCGCCTTGTGCAATTGCGACTTGCTGTTCCCAATCGAGCAATCGATCATGGATGCGATTTCGTTGTGCTCGTACCCCTCAACATCATGCAGCAGGAAAATCGTTCGATAGCCCGGCGGCAATTCTTCCAGCGCCCGTTGCAAATGCAGGCGATCGATAGATCCAGATAATTTCCGGTCCGGAGCTCCAGGTTCCTTCCGTGGTGCATCCTCTTCGCCCTCGAGCGTCTCTTCCAGGGAGACTACCGGAAGATTTTTCTTGCGCAACTGCATCAACACGACGTTGACAGCCATGCGGTGCAACCAGGTTGAAAACGCCGATTCTCCGCGAAACGTCCCTATCTTGCGAAACAGTTGCAGAAACGCTTCCTGCGTTAAATCTTCCGCCTGGGCCGTGTTTGCCGTCATGCGTAGACATAACGAGTACACCCGCCTCTTATGCAGATCGTAGAGAACCCGGAATGCGTCCGAGTCTCCCGATTTGGCGCGTTCAATCGCCTCGGCTTCGGAGATCCTGGCATCCTGGGGTCTGTCCGCTTCGGTCAAATCGCGGTTTCCTGCCCCTTCTTCTCTGATGCCTTCCGCGCGCCTTTTCGTTGTACTGCGCGAGTTCAATGGGTTCCAGCACTTTCCGCCGTCAGACAAGGCGGCAGCAGCTTGCAACGCCTTCAGTCTGCTACTAGTTTAAGCCAGAGGGGTCCTGGTTGTAATAGTCTCTAACCCATGACCCTGAGGGCCAGTCTCCCTGCGGCGCAAAAGAAATGCAAAAAATAGCCCCAGGAATCCCGAAACTGAGAAAATCCACATGCCGAGCCGGTAACCGGCCGGGTTTGTCGCACTCGCCCCGGCATGGTCGTTGGCCCATCCAACCAGCAAATTAAAGCCAAAGAGTCCGATATTCTGGATCATTGTCATAACGCCGTAAGCAGTACCAAGTTTAGCAGAATCAACAATATACGAGACTGAAGGCCACATGACCGCCGGAATCAGCGAGAATGCCACTCCCATCATTCCCATCGTAATAAGTAATAGAACTGGCAAGTCCCAGGTACCGAAGTATGGGATAGGAATAAACACATGGCGCACGGAAGGCAAATATCCCATCATCAAGTAAACGGGAATCAATAACATAGAGCCGAACATCATTAGAAGAGCGCGGCGGCCGATCCTGTCTGCCAGCAAGCCAAACAGGGGAGTCGCAAACATCGCAAACAAGGTCAATATGCTGGAAAGAAACCCTCCAGTCGCTCTTGAGGTGTGATGGACATCCATGAAAAACGTGACAGCAAAGGTTTGGAAAGGAAAAATACCCGAGTAGAACGTAATGCACAGCGCCACGATATACCAATAACTGCGGCCAAACTTAAACAAATCAGCAAAGACAACTTTGTCGGTGGAAGCTGCGCCCAATGCGTAGGTTTTCTCCGCGTGCACTTCGAGGATCCAGTAAATTAAAGCCCCAATCACGCAGAGTGAAGAAAATGCAAGCGCGATGAGAAAAGGCCAACGCCAATTCGCGTAAGCTGCCCGGGCCCAGGTCGGCGAATTGAGGGCCGCGAATGTACCAAGCCGGGAAATCGTCAAGTTTATGCCAAAGGCAAAGCTGAGTTCTTTGCCTCGAAACCAGCGCGCTAGCGCAGCCGTGACCGCCACAATGAGCGATTCGGCGCCCATTCCGAAAATTAGCCGTCCCGTCGCCATCAACCAGAGATGGCCAGACGCCGCCGTGATCGCCGGCCCCAGAAGGCAAAGCACGCCAAAGAGCATTAGCGACCTGCGCAATCCAAAACGATCAATGAGAATGCCGCCGATCACAACCGTAAAAATATTCGGGAAGCTATATATCGCTTGCAGCAAACCGATATTGGAGTCGGTGAAGCCGAGCTGTTGTTTCAGCACATCCGCTAGCGGGCTCAGCGCATCATAGACGTAGTAGTTCCCGAACATGGCGAGGCTCAGGAAGAGCAGCACTATCCATCTGTACAGCCGCGTAGGCTCGGGGCGCGCGATTTCAGTCATCGTTGGCCTCGTGGGCGAGGGGATAAATGCGAACCCAAGAACATAGCAGATGCCCCGACACGATGCATCAAGGAAACCTAACTTATAGGGCTTGCAAAGGAGGGTTGCGGCAGGATTCAATGAATGGTTTGGAAAGACCGGAGAATCTCATGCGAACCTGGGTCTTGACGATCATTTTGTCTGCTCTGCCAGCGATTGCCCAAAACGGCGCGAACTCCCCACCCGTCACGGTCAATGCGGCGCCTGCGGCTGCGGCCCAGCTACTGATTCCGGCCGGCACGCACGTGCCGATTGCACTTAAGCAAGCCATTTCCAGCAAGGGCAGTCGAGAGGGCGACCCGGTCTATGCGGAAACGACTTTCCCCGTAGTTGGGCCAGACGGCCGCGTGCTGATACCGGCGGGGACTTATGTCCAAGGCAGAATCAGCAACGTCAAGCGTGGCGGACATCTGAAAGGCAAGGCGGAAGTCCTCATGCATTTCACCACACTTATCTACCCGAGCGGGTATACCGTCATGCTTCCCGGTTCGATCGATCGCGCTCCTGGCGTGGACAAGAGCTCGGTTAAAGACCAGGAAGGTACCATTAAAAGTGACTCCCAGGCGGCGGAGAAAGTGGGTGCAATCGCCACCAGCGCAGGATCCGGTGCATTGATTGGCGGCGTCACAAACGGCGGCAAAGGAGCCTTGATTGGGGCCGGCATTGGCGGGGCCGTTGGCACTGCAATCGCTATGCTCACCCGGGGCAATGACATCAAAATGGATGCGGGAACAACGCTCGAGATGGTGATTCAGCGCGATGTACCCGTCGATGCGGTGCAAGTTCCTGCAAACACAGGAAAATCCAGCCACTAGGCATTTCTATTTCAGTTGAAAAAGCGCGTTCACATGCGCCGTGACGGTCACGTTTTGCGGGCTAAACTCCTCTGTCGGGGAGGGCATCGCTCCGGGCGCCATTTTGGCCATTGGAGAGGCCATCAACATGGGTTGAACGCGCACGTTTTCGAAGGTGTCCACTGAGGCGTACGAGAGCTCTCCCAGGGTCCGTCCGGAGCTCTGCGCGATTACGTTGGCTGAATCCCGCGCCCGGCGGTAGGCATCCTCTACAGCCATCGCCTTTGCGGCATCGACGTTATCGAGCGTGTAGTTCAGTGTCTGATTTTGGGTCACGTCCAAGTCGGCGAGTTGCTGAGTAATTGGCGCCACTTTCGAGAAATCTTTGATTTTTACCGACACAGTCGAATCAACCCGGTATGCCACCAGTTTTCGCTTCGGCGTCTTGTAATCGTAGACGGGCTGAACCGCAAAGAAGCCGATTTCGGCGGTCTTAGGTTCAATGCCGTTGGAGCGCAGAATCTCGCGAATCTGTTCGGCCGCTTTAGACGCGCGATCGTAGGCGGCCCGCGCGGTGTCCTCCTGCGCAGAGATGTTGAATTGCACAACTGCGGTATCCGGGGTTGCGTCGAACTTTCCATCCGCGCCGACATAGACGGTATTTGGTTGAGCGGAAACCGTGGGATGCTCTTGGGCAGCCGCATCGTCATGCACAAACAGAACTGAAAGTAACGTCAATGAAATTGCCAACAGGCCGATTTTCATAAATCCTCCGGGCCTTGAATTGTACTCAGGGTCGAACCGCCAAGAAAAGAACGCTACGAAGGGAAGCATTTTGCAAGAGATGTTGGAACTAGGTCGTCTTGGCGGATGCCGAATAGGCGAAACGGTAGTTCTGTGCTTCGATGTCGCGGCGAAGTTCCTGCCAGAGAGTCTCAGGCATGGACATAAATGCCTTTACGACTTCAGGGTCAAATTGACGCCCAGACCATTTTTGAATCTCGGCGCGAGCTGCGGAGAGTGGCTGCGCAGCCCGATAGGGCCGGTCGGAGGTGATGGCATCCATGGTGTCCGCCACGGAAAAGATACGCGCACCCAAGGGAATTTCTTCGCCCTTCAAGCCACGGGGATAGCCGCTGCCGTCGAAGCACTCCTGATGGGAGTAAACGATGTCGGCGGCCTCCGCAAGAAAGGGAATTTTCTTGAGCATTTGATATCCGCGATAACAATGCTCGCGCATGATAGTAATTTCGTCCGGATTGAGAGGACCGGGTTTACGCAAAATCGCGTCGGGAATGGCCATCTTTCCGATGTCATGGAGAAAAGCGCCGCGAGCTATCACTCGAATGTCCTCCCCGGTGAGGCCCATGGCGCGAGCGATGGCGATGGTAAACGCGGTCACGCGCTTGGAATGACCCTCAGTCTCCGCGTCTTTTAAGTCGAGCGCATCGCCTAACGCTTCGAGCGTGATGTCATACGAGCGCTCCAGAGTATTCATCGCCTTGCTCAATTGTGCGGTGCGCGCGGTGACGAGAACCTCCAAATTCGATTGATACGCCCGATTTTCCAGCTTCAGACGGCGATTCTCGAGCGCCCGGTGAACAGTCGTAAGCAACTGCTCGCGTTCGAAGGGCTTAAGCAGATAGTCGTAGGCGCCGTCGCGAATGGCTTTCAAGGCGACGGAAATATCATGAACCGCAGTCACCATGACCACGGGGATATCAGGGAATTTCTCCTTGGTATTGCTCAGGAGACCGATGCCATCCATGTCCGCCATCATCAGGTCGGAGAGCATGAGCGAGAATTCTTCCCCTGATTCGAGAAGGGCCAAAGCTTCGCGGCCGGAACAAGCTTGGCGCGTCTGAAAACTTGCGGCCGCAAGCATGGCCGCGACGACTTCACGGATCGGTTCTTCATCATCCACGATCAGAATGCGCTCGGCAGCCATGGGTGTCTGAGCGCTAATTCTACAGCAATTTTCCAGTACCGAAAGTAATCAAGTAAGGGCAGAAAGACCATTAGTAACCTGCTCTTGCATGGTATTTAAGAGAGACTAGCGATTAGGCCTAGACAACGATGAACATTCCCGTTTTGTGGGCATTTCCTGCTCTCGGAAGCACAAATGCCCCGCATATGGCAGCGGAGCAGGCGACGGCATTGGTAATGCTGGCGGCCGGACTGCTTGTATTCCGCACGTTTCGGGAACGCTACCTGATGATTTGGATTGTCGGCTGGCTCGCATATTTCATCGCCCGCTGGACGCCGGGCCTCGAAGGGCCACATAGCGCGTATTTCGTGGCGACTTACCACGCAGCTTTTGTCTTAGCGGCGAGCCTGTTCACGGCTGCGGTATTTGTTTACACGCACAATCAAAAGCTGATCTTGCCGGTGTTTCTAGGTGGGCTCGTGTTGATGGGGTTCGCGATTGCGCAAGCGATTGTCTGGCCGAACTCGTATGAGTTGCGATTAGGGTTGGAAGTTGGCTACCGCTTGATGACGGTCGCGGCTGCATTTCACGTCGTCCGCTTTCGTTGGGCGCGCTGGGAAATTGGTCCCTGGATGTTGGCTGCCGGGCTTCTGCTGCTGCGGCTGGATTGGGCGCCTGTTAGCGCATATCTGCCTATGCACTACGCCCTGCTCTCGGATCTCCTGCTTGGCGTTAGCATGCTTTTGATCGTCTTCGACGACTCCAAAATTCACATTCGCCGCCTCGACGTAATCCACGCCCTCACCACCACCACGACACGCGCGGAACAGCACGGACCCATGATGTTAACTGCGCTAGAGGAGTTAAAGTCGCTGATGTTGGCGAAGGCGGCGTGGTTCCGATTACTGGAAGACGATCGAATGGTGCTGGCGCAACATATCGGTTTGTCAAAGGAATTTGTCCGGGATCGCCTATCCGTTGCCCTAGATGACAAGTTCGAGAGCACACTCGGCAGCGACACTGCAATCATCCTTAAGACCGAGGCTGCCGACGATTCTGTGCGCCAGTATTTGGAAAAAGAGGGCTTTCAGCATTGCGTCCTTGTACCGGTGCGCGGAAAGAAGTCCATTATTGGGATTCTTACATTGGGAAGCGGACATCGCTTTTCCTACGCCCCTGACGATATCGACTTCCTGATTACCAGCGCTCACCAACTCGGGTTAGCGGTGGAAAACTTGCGTTTGGTAGAGCAAATCTTACGCTCGCACCGTCAGTGGACGAATACGTTCGACTCCATTCAGGACATGGTGCTGGTGCACGACGCCGATTTCCGTGTGATGAAGGCGAATCATGCGCTGTTGGCGGGATTGGTTCAGTCTCCAGCGGATGTCATGGGCCGCCTCTGTGACGACGTGCTTCCGCATGAGGCGAACTGGAGCGGGTGTCCGTTCTGCCAAGAGAAGGAAAATCAGGATGGCGTCTACGAAGGGCCGGACGCGGCTTTTGGCGGTTATGCCGTAATTTCCACTTCGTCCTATACGGAGCAGGGAAGCAAACAACGCGGGACGATTCATGTGGTGCGCGATTTAACCGACCGACGCGAAGCCGAGGAGAAATACCGACAGCTTTTTGAACAGGTGCAGGAAGGCGTTTTTGTAGCGACAGCGGAGGGACGATTGGTCGACTGCAATGAGGCCTTCGTGCAGATTCTCGGATACAACAGCCGGGAAGAGCTCATGGCGTTGAACGTGAATACCGATCTCTACGCGTCTCCCGAGCAGCGCGAGGTTTTCCGCAAGGAAGTGGCGGAGAAGAATTATGTGCGCAATTTCGAGGTCATGCTGCGCCGCAAGAATGGATCCCTGATGACGGCGATGGAGAGCAGTTTCGCCACGCGCGATGCCAGCGGAAGAATCGAACGCTACCAGGGCTTTCTGCTTGATATCACCGAGAAGAAGCGGGCGGAGGATGAGATACGGCGGCGCAACCGGGAATTGAATGCGCTCAATGCGATGGCCGTCATCGCGACCCAGTCCTTTGACCTGGATGAAATCCTCAACCTGTCTTTGCGCCAGGTGATATCCCTGCACGGGGGAGAAACGGGAGCAATTTATCTTTCCGATGCAGACGATACGACGTACCGTCGCCGCGCGGCCTGGGGGCAACGTGGAGCGGTGCGCGGACGCGAGGCGGAGGTGAAGTTCCCCCAAGGTTTTGGCGATCTTGTCACGAAATCACGAGCAGAAGTGATCACAGGTGAATATTTGCCATTTCTCCCGCCAAATGTAGCCGAGTTCATCAAGGTGAACGATGGGAACTCCTGGATGTGGGTACTGCTCTGGGGCAAAGACAAGCCCATAGGCATTATGGGCCTGAGCAGCGCGCAGGAGCGGCAATACAGCGGCAACGACGAAAATCTTCTGGTGGCCATCAGCCGTCAGCTCGCGACCACGATTGAAAAGGTCCGCTTGTATGAGGAAAGCTGCCGCGCGTATGAGGACCTACGCCGGACGCAAGAGCAACTTCTACAGAGCGAAAAGATGTCGGCGGTAGGGCAGCTGATCTCCGGCGTGGCCCATGAATTGAACAATCCACTGACGGCCATACTGGGCTACGCGCAGTTGCTCGAGAGTGAAGGTCTTAACGACAAAGCGGCGGATTTCGCGGCCAAGCTGTTCAAACAGGCACAACGAACCCACCGGGTCGTGCAGAATCTATTGTCATTCGCGCGGCAGCATAAGCCGCACAAACAAGATGTGGATGTTTGCAAAGTCCTCGACGAAGTTTTCGCCTTACGGGATTACGATCTAAAGGTAAACAACATTGCTCTCGAGCGCGAGATCGGAGCTTTCATCCCGGCGGTGAAAGGCGATCCACATCATTTAGAACAAGTGTTTCTGAATATCGTGAACAATTCCGTGGATGCCATGTTGGAGGCCGGCAGCGGGGGGACGCTAACCGTCAAGGTGTATGCAAAAGATGGGCAGGTCCACATTGTGTTTCAAGACACAGGGCCGGGAATCACCGAGCCGAATCGTATTTTCGAGCCCTTTTACACGACCAAGAACGTGGGCAAGGGAACGGGCCTGGGATTGAGTATTTGCTACGGCATTGTCAAAGAGCACGCTGGGGAAATTACGGCGCGAAATCTGCCGGAGGGCGGCGCCGCGGTCGAAATCTGCCTGCCTTCGACGGGCGCGATTATTGCTCCCGTGAAAACCCAGTCTCCCGCGCGGCGCGAGATGGCGGTGGAAGGAAGCATCTTGCTCATTGAAGACGAGGAGGCCGTCCTCGAGTTTGAGCGCGATCTTCTCATGGGCGCGGGCGCTCGCGTTTCCACTTTGACGACGTGCGAAGCATTAAAAGAGGAACTGAACAAAACCGCTTTCGACGCCATGATCGTTAACGGACGCATGCCGGGAGGATGGGGCGTTCTTCGGGTGCACGGATGGTTGAAAGAAAATCACGCCGGCATGGAGAAACATCTGCTCTTTACTTTCTCCAATGCCGTCGAGCCGGAGACTCTCAGGTTCTTGCATGAAAACCATATCCCGCATTTGGTGAAACCCTTCGAGGTCGCGGAGTTAATTGAGCAGGCACGCAAGTTGATGCAAAAGACCCAGTCGGCTGCCGCCAGGTAGCTTAGCTACAGCTCGCGTTTTAACGTTTTAAAAAAGAACCTGATGGCTGATTCGTTTCTCCGATACAACATCCATTGCCCAATCTTCGTGGAGTCGACGAGGCCGGCCTGGCGGAGAATCGCCATATGATGCGAGATGGTAGGTTGGGAAAGTGGAAGGCGCGCTTCGATGTCGGATGCGCATAGTCCACTGCGGCCGATGGACGATGTGGCCTTTTCTTTTAAGGAGCGCAGGATCTTTCTGCGCATCGGATCCGCGATGGCATGCAATGCGATATCGACCTTCTGCTCCGAATCGCTCATAGACAACCAATAACCGTTCACATTGACAGTTGTCAATGTAAGGCGCGGTTACCGTTTTATGATCGGACTGTATCCGTCATTCAGCAGGCGTGTACGAATGCCCTCGGCGTCCTTGATATCGGCAAAAGGGCCGATTTGTACGTGGAAAAGCTTGTCTGCCGAGGGGTCGGGCAAGAAGGCCGGATACTGCTTCTTCTTCAGAGCGTCAATTAATGCATCGGCGTCTTCCTGCTTGCTGACGGCCGCAACCTGAACGTAATAACCGCTGCCCGGAGGCTGCATAGCAGCTGGGGTTGACGACGGAGGAGTGCCGTCGGGCGGTGCTTGTGCCTCGGTCTGGACTGAAGTAGGTGCGGACGCGGTGGTGTCCGTGGAGTTCGCTGGAGCGGCTGATCCGGAAGCTGTAGCGGGTGGGCCTGCTGAAGGCTTAGGTGGATCTACGTGAGCCGTGATGCCGGGTTGTGAGGCAGGGCTGGGCGTGGCAACTTCTTTGGCGGAATTCTTCCCAAATAGAAAGCCTAGCGCGAAGAATACGGCGCAGACGGCAGACAACGCGAAGAACAGAGTCAAAACCTTACCCGTGGTCAGGGTGATTTCTGTGTCTTCCTGTTGCCGGGATGTGGGCATGCAATCTCGATCCTCCAGTATTCAGAATTACGATTTATTAGGCTCTTGTTCACCCGCCTTCAGCAATATCTTTTGCAGTCCGGAAAAGAAATCTACTGGCACAGGGAACACGACGGTCGTATTCTTCTCAACGCCGATTTCGGTTAACGTCTGTAGATAACGCAATTGCACGCTAACGGGTTGTGTCGCGAGCAAGCCTGCCGCGTCCACCAGGCGCTGCGCAGCCGCGAATTCGCCTTCGGCGTGGATGATTTTGGATCGTTTCTCGCGTTCGGCCTCCGCCTGTTTAGCCATGGCGCGCAGCATGGACTCAGGCATGTCCACCTGCTTGACTTCTACGTTCGCGACCTTCACGCCCCAGGGGGCTGTGTGCGTATCCAAAATGGTTTGCAAGCGAAGATTGATTTTGTCACGATGGGCAAGCAATTCATCCAATTCCTGTTCGCCGAGTACGGAGCGGAGAGTGGTCTGTGCGAATTGCGAGGTCTGATACACATAATTGGAAACTTCAACGACTGCTTTGCGGGGATCGATCACGCGCAAGAAGATGACTGCATTTACTTTTAAAGTTACGTTGTCGCGCGTGATGATGTCTTGTGGCGGGACTTCGAGCGCTTCCTGGCGGAGGGAGACGCGAACCATGCGATCCAAGGGAGCAAACACCAAGACGACGCCCGGGCCTTTCTCGTGGGACAGCAAACGGCCCAGGCGGAAGATGACCGCGCGCTCGTACTCCGTAATGATCTTGATGGAGCTCAGGACGTAAAAGGCGATGACGATGATAACGATGGTCGTAAAGCCCAAGCCGAACGGCATGACGATCTCTCCTGCACTAAAAAGCGCGCTTATCGCGAATTGTAGCGCACAAACGGAGTGGAGAAGCCCGGAATCGGTCGTGAAATGTTATCGCAGCAGGTGCACGGCCTTAGGATTTTGAGTTCACTGGTTCGACCTTCAACAAAAACCCATCGAGGGCGCGAACAACCACGGGCTGCCCGGAAGGCACCGATGTGGAAGAGATTGCGTCCCAGATTTCGCCGTGAAGAAATACCTTACCTTCCGGCGCAAGTTGGGTTTGCGCGGTGCCGATCTCGCCGATCATACCTTGGGCCCCGGTCACGACTTTGTTCGCGCGGGCCTTGAAGGCAATGGTCATCAGGAATACCGTAATCAGGCCCAGGGGCAGACTCACGGCGAGCGCCGTGGAGAGATGCACTCTCATTTCGGGGATAGGCGCATCGACGAGTAGAAGTCCGCCTAAAGTGAGCGTGACAATCCCGCCGAGAGCCAGCACACCGTGCGCGGCGAATTTGGCTTCCAGGGTAAACAGTACAAACGCGGCGATGATAAGGCCGATTGCGGCAAAACGTGTTGGCAAGAGATTCAAAGCAAAGATGGCCAGCAGGATGAAGACGATGCCCACGGTTCCCGGCGCCACTGCGCCGGGATGGTTAAATTCGGCATACAGGGCGAGCGCCCCTACCGCCAACAGAATGAAAGCAATATTGGGATCCATGAGGTAGGCGAGGATGTGCTGTTTGAGCGTCATGGGGAAAAAGCGGACGGGCTGCCCTGTGAGATTCAGAGTCACGGTACTACCATTGAAAAGCTTCACCGGCTTGGCTGCCATCTGCCGGAACAGGTCCTCTTGGCTGGAAGCATCGTAGTCGATTAACTTTTGCGCCAGCGCTTCCTGGTCGGTAAATGATTTCGACTGTCGCACAGCCGATTCAGCGACTTCGACATTGCGCCCGCGCTTCGACACGAAGGATCTCATGAACGCGGCCGAATCATTTTCAATTTTCTCTTTCATCACATCGTCCATTTTGCCGCCCCCGAGCGTTACGGGATGGGCCGCACCGGTATTCGTTCCCGGCGCCATGGCAGCGACATCGGCGCTTTCGAGGATGAAAAAACCTGCTGATGCTGCACGCCTTCCACTGGGGGCAACGTAGACAATGACGGGAACTGACGAGGCCAGAATCTTCTGAATGATGTCGTGGGTGGAATCAAGTAATCCGCCCGGGGTATTCAGCTCCATCAATACAGCCCGGTCTTTTTCCCTTGCGGCCTGATCAAGTGCTCGGCCGATATATTCGGCAGTGATTGGCTGAATCGTGTCGTTGACGACGATTTTCAAGACTTGAGCGTGGGTAAATGGGCTGGCCGCAATGACAAAGCCCACAAGAGTGATCAGTGCATATCGCGCGCTTGAGTGACACTTCATGCTGAAGCTATTGTCTCGCAAAAAGGCCCGTCTAACGTGACTTTCTTAGCCCGGATGTGCGGCCGTCGCTTCCTCGGGTTGGGGTGACGAGGGGTGAGTTGCCGGCTCCATCCAGCCTGGGAGGCGATTGTCCCCAATAATGAGGCGGGCGCCGCGTTCGTAGGTCCAATATGACCACGCCCATTGGATCATCACCAGCAGCCGGTTGCGGAACCCGATGAGAAAGAAAATGTGCACGAATAGCCATGCCAGCCAGGCGATGAACCCTGAGATATGCAGTTTCCCGAACTGCGCGATGGCCGCCGCTCGCCCAATTGTGGCCAGGCTGCCCTTGTCAACGTAGTGGAAGTCTTCGCGCGCATGGCCCGCCAACTCTCGTTTTATATTGCGAGCGACTGACGCGCCTTCTTGAATGGCAACCGGGGCTACGCCCGGCAGCATTTGACCATTATTGTCTTTAAGCGCGGCAAGATCTCCGATGACGAACACCTCGGGATGGCCGGGAATGCTCAAATCGCGGTTCACTTCGACTCGCCCCGCGCGATCGATTGGCGCCCGCAGCTTCCTACCGAGCGGAGAAGCGGCGACCCCTGCAGCCCAAAGAATCACAGCGGCGGGCAGTTTGTCAGCCCCGGTATAAACGGCGCCCGGCTCGATCTGCGTCACCATGGTCGAAGTGCGGACCTCAACTCCCAGTTTTTGCAGCTGCCGCTCGGCGCTGCGAGACAAGTCTTCCGAATACGCCGGCAGGACTCGCAGGCCGCCCTCCAGCAGGATTACGCGGGCTCGCGTGGGATCGATCGCCCGAAATTCGTTCTTGAAGGCGTGATGAACGATCTCAGCAAGGGTACCGGCCAGTTCCACTCCTGTAGGGCCGCCGCCGACGACGACAAGATTCAGCGGCATGTGCGCCGAGCCATTATCGGCTTCGCGCTCCGCCAGTTCGAAGGCTAGCAGTACGCGGCGGCGTATTTCAGTCGCATCTTCAATGGTCTTCAATCCGGGGGCAAGAGCCTCCCACTCGTCGTGACCAAAATAGGCATGGCTTGCCCCGGCGGCTACAACGAGGTAATCGTAGGGAATCTCCATGTTAGACAACTTGACGACACGCCGTTCCAAATCGAAATCCTTGACCTCGCCCAGCAAGACTTCGACGTTACGATGTCCGCGCAAGATCGAACGTATGGGGGCGGCGATTTCTCCCGGTGACAAACCCGCGGTTGCGACCTGATAGAGCAGGGGCTGAAAAGTGTGATGGTTCCGGCGATCGACTACGGTGATCTGCGCGTTCGAGCGGGCCAGCAGGGTGGCTGCTTTGAGGCCGCCGAATCCGGCCCCTACAATTACGATACGTGGCATTTTTGGAGCTTGAGCGGGCATCACTACATTTGATTCAGTGAGGGTGCCATGGGTTACTACATAATGCAACCTAACCTCTGCGGTCCTGACAAGGGAGCGATCAGGTAAGATAGCCAGTCTATCCCAGCTTGAGGGAAAACGACCGATCCTTCGTGAATCATGAGCCCAAAGCGAGCGCCCCTGCCCGGCTGTTTTATTGGCTTGTCCCGTCGTTCAGCGATTTATGGTTCATCTCGATCTTGTTTTTGCTAACAGGAGGAGCACTCGCCCCCAAATTGCTTGGTGACGCGGGAATCGGCTGGCATATTCGCGATGGCCAACAGATACTACAGACGCATGCCATCCCACGCGTGGATCCCTTCTCTGCAATTATGGGTGGGCACCAGTGGTTCGCGTGGGAGTGGCTTTATGACTCGTTGATTGCGGTCATTCATGACCGCGCGGGCTTGAACGGAGTTGTATTCTTTGCAGCACTGGTGATTGCGATGGCGTACGCCGCCGCGCTTCGTCGCGCCTTGATCGCTGGGGCGACTCTTCCATTCGCAATTTTTCTACTGGCCTTGTCCTTAGGAGCCTCAAGCATTCACTTTCTGGCCCGGCCTCACGTGCTTAGTTGGTTGTTGTGTGTGATCTGGTTCTCCATCCTCGACGGAGACCCCGCGAACAAGACTCCAGCGCTTAACATGCGTCTCTACTGGCTGCCCGTCATCATGCTTTTGTGGGTCAATCTGCATGGCGGTTTTCTGGTCGGGCTAATTCTATGCGCAATCTATCTGATTGCCGCGTTGTATGGATATCGAACGAGTGCAACCGTCGCGCAACGGGATGAAGCAGGGAAGAGTTTGAGACTCTTAGCTGCCGCGACTGGATTGTCGTTTATAGCGAGTCTGGTGAATCCCTACGGCGTGTCCCTATACATCCACATTTATGAGTATCTTGGCGACCGCTTCTTGATGGACCATATTGATGAATTCCAATCGCCGAATTTTCATGGTGCCGGGCAAAAGTGCTTTGGATTGCTTTTGCTAATTACTCTTGTAGCTCTCGCAGCCCGCCGCGAGAAGATAAAGCATGCACATTGGATGGTCATCCTTTTTGCGACCTACAGCGGTTTGTACGCTTCGCGCAACCTTCCAGTTTCTTCCTTGCTCCTGGTATTAATCATCGCTCCGTTGCTGTCCCGTGAAACCGGCGAAGCCGTCGAAAATCGCGCCATATCGGTTGGCGTGCGTTCCGTATTTCGTTTCTTTCACAATTTCGCGTTGCGGGTTACAACGATGGAAGGCCGCTTCCGTGGCCATGTGTGGGTGGTGATTGCCATCTTTTGTGGATTATGGGCTTGTCTTCACAATGGCGAACTGGGTTCTCATGTACTCCTGAACGCACGATTCAGTGAAAACCGCTTTCCCGTGGACGCAGTTCGGTTTATCGAAAGCCAAAATATCCGCGAACCGATGTTTACGCCGGATTACTGGGGCGGGTATTTGATCTATACCTTGTATCCGGAAAGTAAGGTTTTTGTGGACGACCGGCACGACTTATATGGTGCGGCGTTTTTTCGCCGATATCTCACGACCATACGCGTCGAACCTGGTTGGAATGCATTGCTCGACGATCTGAAAGTGAATTGGGTGTTGGTGCCGAGGGAATCTCCTTTGGCGAATATTCTCAAAGAGATGCCATCATGGAGCGCAGCTTACCGCGATCAGACATCCGTCTTGTTTCATCGAACGCCGGATTGATTCCGGGCTCTCGTTACCTCGTATCGATATCGAAACCGAGTAACACGTTCACTTGTACTGGTTGCGTACCCCGCATGGCTGGGGTGAACTTCCAATTGCGAAGCGCAGCGACGACCTGCGCGGTCATCTCCGCGCTGGCGGGCTCCAATACACGCAGATCACCGAGCAGCCCCGTGCGGTCGAGCGTACACGACAGAATCAGGCGTGCCGGCGTGAGTTTCGGCGGCAGATTCGTGCGCAGCGGGCGAGGCGACGTCAGAGCTTCGCTGTAGGAATGCTGGGACGATGTGGGGTCGGCGAATTGCATGACTGCCGTGCCGAGCGTCGTGGGCAAATAAATTGTGTAATTGTCGCCCGGAAGTTTGCCATACAGATCGAAGGCGCCACCAGAGCGGGACGTGGCGATGACGGTTAAACCGGCGCCCAGGTTGCCGGGGGATCCTCCCGAGCGTGTCGGCGAAGATGGCGGAACGCCATTCGTGCTGAAGCTCGGTAGCGTGACGATGTTGCTGCCTCCACCGTGCACAGAAACGCCGGGCACCGGAGGGTTGGGGATGTTCCCACTGCCAGCTCCTCCCTTGCCGGGGTACGGGGATATTCCGGATTTTGCGCTCGTATCGGCCGCGTGTCCCGTACCCGCGGTTGAAGCGCCCGCGGCGCCGCCGGTGGGACCGCTCCCGGTTCCTGTTCCGAAATCAATGCCCGCGCCGCCTCTACTGCCCCCTATCCCAGGCTTTGCGCCCCCGGTCGGTGACAGGGCTAATGCCCCGGCGCCAGCCTTGCTGGGTACGGCCTGCGTAGTGCCCGGCTGTGAAGATATAACGACTCCGGTAGCGTTAGTCTTGCTGCCCGCGGCGGGTGCCGATACGGAGACTGCGTCGAGCGCGGCGGCCAAATTGTTTGTCCGCGTGCTTTGTCCGGTAGGTCCCAGGGAATTCGTGGGAGAAACATTCGGTGGCGGAGGAACCACCGTTGTGGCCAACCCTGCGATTTGTGAGTGCGGGAGCGATCCGCCAGGCGCTTTTACGGCAGGCGCAACCGGAGTAGCATTGTTCCAGTCGCCGAGTTTGTGCGCCGACAGTGGACCACTCCCCGCTTCCACCGGCGGGGGCACAATGGCGGCGCTCCCAAGACCTGAGAGTGCATGCCTGTCTTGAGTTCCGTTTACCTGCACCGCAGGAGGCACGACTTGCGGATGAAGTTCTCCACGGCCGTAACCCGATCCTGTTTTTGCCAAATCTTGCGTAATTTGGCTTGGCGGAGGCGCGATGACGCTTGGTGCGGGCAAGGTCAAACGAGGGGTCGACGTCGCAGCCCGTTCTGGAGCCGAAACAGGCGGAGGGATGACCTGAACCCGCTGTGAGCCGGGTAATCGCACAGGCAGCGCATCCGTCTGAATTTGATTCGGCGCGGGAGGCACGACTGTGGCGTCCAGTTTGGGCGCGGTAAGCAATGTGTCTCGATGTACCGTGTTCTGGGGTGCGGGCGCGACGGGATTGGCCGAAAGGGACGGTACCTTTCGCGCGGAAAGCCCTTCCGTGGGCGCGGGACCCGGCACCTGTGCTTTATAGGCAAATAGATTTGCCACTGCCGCTTCCGAGTGCGGCAGGTTCAACTTCGGGGCATCCAGCACTTTCTCCCGCAGCACCTCCCCGCGAACAACTCGAATTGCCTGGGTGCGATGAAATGCGTGCAAACCCCCGGCACGGCCCATCGCACCCGCCGAGGCCCCACCATTGTCCTCCGTTCGGGGCAATTCGTCGGCGGAAAAGTAAAGAACGTCGTACTTGGGTGGTGCAGCGGGCAACTTGGGCCGCATCTGAGCCAGTTTTCCTGGAAGAATGGCCCACATTGCCAGTAGGAGGAATTCCACCAAACATACCAGGGGCATATTGCGGAAGGGAAACAATCCGCTGCGGGCTTCGCCAGCCAGTGGCCGGGGCGATGGTCCCAGGGCAGGTCCGATCGCAGTGCGAAACTCCTGCCAGGGAGACGACCATGGCACCAGAAGCTGCAAGGGTCTCTCTGAAGCCTCTTCTTCGAGTTGGAGTTCTTTGCTCATGCCGCGACGGCTACCCTGTTTGCCCCTCCAACACAATCTTAATTTTGTCGCCGCATCCTGTGCCACTGACAGAAATGGATCCCGCCGGTAACTCCAGAACCGACTTGGCGCGAGCCTTGACTGCCGCCAGTCGCCAGGGCTGCAGATTGGCCTCCAGATGGATCACCACATCCTGCGAATCCAGATACAGAACATCGATCGGGAAGGTCATGGCAAAGGTATGCACACCGCGACACGGGGCAATCCAAAGGCCACAACCAGCCGTAAACTCATGTTCAGTTTTGCCGATGAGCCCGCGCAGCCGCGTCCAATGCGTGAGTGCCGTGTTCAGACGAGTTGCGAGATACGTTTGCCGCGTGAGGTTTAATGCATATCCGGCTGCGACAGACAAGGACATCCTCCTCGATTGTAACTTCGGGCCTTCTGCCTAATGTTTCGGCGACAGGGTGCGAATCAGTTGAATGATTGCAGGTCCCAGTGTGACGAAGATGATAGAAGGCAGAACAAACAGTACGAGGGGGACGACCATTTTGATGGTGGTTTTGGCAGCCGCTTCTTCCGCGCGCTGTCTTCTCTCGGTGCGCAAGGAATCAGAGTGAACACGCAATGCTTGCGCCACACTTGTGCCGAACCGGTCAGTCTGCACGAGAGTGCCAACGAGAGATCGAATATCCTTTACGCCGGTGCGGAGAGTCAAGTTACGCAACGCTTCAGCTCGAGGCTTGCCCGCGCGCATTTCCAGATTGACGAGATATAACTCCTCGCTCAACTCCGGATGTGCATGATGCAAATCCTGGCCTACGCGCTGCATGGCCTGGTCGAGCGCAAGGCCGGCCTCGACGCAAATGACGGTCAAGTCCAGTGCGTCGGGAAGCCCGAGCGTGATCCGATGCTGGCGCTGACGAATCAAGCGCTTCAAAATTATTCTCGGGATGAAGAAACCAAGACCACCCACGCCCACCATAAGTGCGAGATTCAATTGTGGTGAGATGGCCAGCACGATGAGCATTCCCAATAGCGCGAGTGCGACCCGGCTTCCGACGTAAAACGTGAGATGCTTGGATTCCCGGTAACCTGCCTCGATTAACCAGCCGCGCGTGCGCGAGACCTCGGTGGGGGAGAGCGGGATCGCTTTGCTGAGCGGATCGAGCGCCTGCTCCAGGCGTTCCTTGAGAGCGCGTTTCGGTTGTTGCGGCGGTTTTTGGAAGCCCAGAGAGCGTAATCGTGACCCAATGACTGAGGATGGCGCGTAGACTGCGGCCCCAAAGAAAAACACCGCCGCTGCGATGGTCAAAAAAACGATAATAGTGAAAATGAGCGCCATAACTCAGACTTGAATGCGAATAATCTTTCGAATCACGAAATAGCCGATCGTTTGCAAACAAATGCCGGCCGCCAACAATGTGTGCCCGATTGGATCGGTGAACAGCGGCTGAATAAAAGCCGGATTCATCGCGAGCATGGCCGCGACGATCAGCGGCGGCATGCCCATTAACAGCATCATCGTAAGTCGCCCTTGGGCGGTGTAGACCTTGACCTGCCGCATAATCTTGAATCGCTCTCGAATTACATACGATAGATTATCGAGAATCTCGGCCAAATTTCCGCCTGTTTCACGTTGCAGCATGACCGCGGTAACAAAGAATTTTACGTCCACAAGAGGCACGCGTTCGGTTAAATTCATCAGTGCATCGCGTACCGGGAGGCCGAACTTCTGCTCTTCGTACAACTTACGGAACTCGGAGGAGATCGGCTCGGATGTCTCCGTAGATATCATTTCGAGGGCAGTTGTGAAAGCGTGGCCTGCGCGCACGGCACGCGCCAGCGTGTCGATTGCCTCTGGGAATAATTCTTCGAATTTCTGAAAACGCTTGGTTCGGCGGTAGGAAGTGTAAGCGTACGGGATGATGGCGCCGAAAATGAGTCCCACCCAAACAAATTGAAACGAGCCAGCAAACGCATACGTGAGAAAAGCTACGAGCACGGCGCTCACCACCGAGAGCATGAGCACGGTACCGGCGCGCAGGTTCAGATCGGCCTGCGAAAGCATCGTCTGAAAGTTCGCGATCTGCTCGGAGCGGCGCAGCAAACTATCCAGCGCAGGAATCTTGCTGAGCATTTCGTCCCGCAGCAGTGCCAGGTCCGCGTTCGGCTGACCTTGATCTACCTTGTCCGCGCCGGACAGACGTTCGCGCAATAGGCGAGCGCGAGAATTGCGCTCATCGATCAGCGATGCAACGGCGAAAACGATCGCCGCCGCAACCGCAAACGCAAGAATCGCAATTAGAAAAGTCATAATGCGCGGCGTAAGTAAATCTCTAGACTTCCACCTTGCTCTCAAACAACGCGGGGCGCAATCGACATCCTGCAATGGCGAGCTTATCGGCGAATTTTGGCCGGATGCCCGTTGCTCTAAATATGCCTCGCACTTTGCCGGTTTCGTCAATCCCGACGCGTTCAAACGTGAAAATATCCTGCATCAAAATCACATCATTTTCCATCCCCACAACTTCGGAGACCGTCATGACCTTGCGTGTGCCGTCGGAAAGACGCGCAATTTGAACCACGGCGTGGATTGCCGACACCAACTGTTGTCGAACCGCACGCTCGGGTATGTTGAGATTGGCCATTGAGAACATGCTCTCGAGGCGCGCCATCGCGTCGCGTTGCGTGTTGGCGTGCACAGTTGTCAATGAGCCTTCGTGGCCAGTGTTCATGGCTTGCAACATATCGAAGGCCTCTTCGCCACGCACCTCGCCCACCACGATACGGTCAGGCCGCATACGTAAGCTATTGATGACAAGTTGCCGCTGCCTTACCGCCCCCTTGCCTTCAATGTTGGGCGGGCGCGTCTCAAGGCGCACGACGTGCTCCTGCTTGAGTTGCAGTTCTGCCGCGTCCTCTATGGTCACGATGCGATCGGAGTTCGGGATATAACCAGAAAGCACATTGAGCAAGGTGGTCTTGCCGGCGCCGGTTCCTCCGGAAATCAGCAGGTTGAGACGCCCCTTCACCATTGCCGAAAGCAGCTCAAGCATAGGCTCGGTCAGCGTCTTATTTTCAATCATCGTGCGGGCCGTCACCGGATCGCGTCCGAAGCGGCGGATCGAGAGGCAGGGTCCATCGATCGCCAGCGGTGGAATAATGGCATTGACGCGGGATCCGTCTGCCAGGCGTGCATCCACCATCGGCGAGGACTCATCCACGCGACGTCCCACCCGCGAAACAATGCGGTCAATGATTTGCATGAGGTGAGCGTTGTCCTTGAAGCTGAGTCCAGTAGGTTCTAACTTGCCAGCGCGCTCCACATAAACCTTGTCGTAGCGGTTCACCAGGATGTCGGATATAGTGTGGTCTTTTAGGAGGGGTTCAAGTGGACCCAGGCCAAAGATCTCATCCAGAATTTCACGCGCCAGCCGTTCGCGCTCGGCAAAACTGAGAGGGACCGCCTCGCTGTTGATGGTATTGCGGATCAGCAGCAGGACTTCGTCGCGCGCGGTGTCATTTGGAGTGCGTCCCAGTTTCTCCAGGTCGAGACGATCCAGAATCTTACGGTGAAGATCAGCCTTGACTTGCTGGTATTCACTGCGTTCGAAGGTCTGCAGGTTCCCCATAAATTTGTACTACCATGCTACACCGACTTGAATAGCGACCAGGTGGCGCGCTTTACGTCGATGTCGTTTTCGGTCAAGTGAGCGGCCAACGCATGAAAGCCTTGGGCAATTTCACCACTTCCTTGCTGCATCACAGGTACGCCACGATCGATCGCGGTCGAAATCACCGAAAATTGATTAGGTACCTTCCACAACAGCTTAATCCCCACGGACGACGCGGCATCGGCCTCGCTGAAGCCGGAAATTTTTCTGAACCGATTCAACACCAACCCGATGCGTTCGCGTTTCCCCGTCTCGGCGAGAAATTGCTGGACCCGAGCGGCGCTCCACAGCGAGTTCACGTCGGTCTGCGTGACCAAGAGAACCGATTGCGAAAGATTCGCGACCAGCCGCGTTGTCGCGTCCAGCCGGGATGAAGCGTCCACGACAACATAGCGGTAATGACTCACGAGCATGTCAAAAACGCGTGCGAATTCTGAGGTCGTAGGTTCAGTGCCCGTTGGCATGCTCGTGCCAGCCAGCAATTGCAATCCCCCCATATGCCGAGTCATGAAACTCTCGAGTAGCGAACTGTCCAATCGATGCCAGTTTCTTACGGCATCCGCCACCGTAAAATTCGGCTTCAAATTCAAGTGGAGGCCGCAATGTCCCAGATGGGCGATGTCGACCAGTGCGGTATTGCCATGGGCGGCTTGCAACGCCAGCGCAAGGTTCACTGCAATTGTGGTCGCGCCACTACCGCCTTTGGCGTTGACGGCCGTAAAGACCTTGCCTCGCGGCGACTCATGTCCCGTCTTCTTTTGCGTCGCGGTATGACGTACAAAGGCTTCCAACAAATCAGTCGTGGTCGTGGGGCGTTCCATAAACTCGCGCGCACCTGCGCGCATCGCCCCAACAATAACTTGTGGCTGATTTAAATTTCCGATGGCGAAGATTACGCTCTCCGGGACTTCATGTTGTAGCAGTTCCATCGTCCGAAGCGCCGGAATGGCATTGTCAGCGGGGATGTCTACGATGATTATGTTGGGATTCGCATTATGAATGCGCCGGACGTGTGGATCTGAAGCGTTGGCAGGGTGGGAAGGGCAGGCATACACGGTGCGGGCCACGCTGGTTCCGTCGACCAGGACCTGTAAAACAGCCCGCTGGTCGGTATCACTAGCCACAACGACTACTGAGAGTTCAGGCATTGTACCCGTCAGGCTCCTTGGACCGCGCGAGGGAGTCCATCAGGTGCTCCCAATAATTATTGCAAATATCCTACTTGCCAGCACCTGACGGCTTGGTCTTGTCAAACTGCTGTTTATCCAAGAACGGTCGGGGATACTCGGGTGGGGTCGCCGACTGTGTATCCGGCTGAACCCGATGAACAGTGCAAAGCACCATGAGTTCAGTTTTGCTCTTTTGTGCACTCTTACTGCGGAAGAACGCACCGAGAATCGGAATGTCCCCCAATCCTGGCAGCTTGTTGATGACGTCGGTGACTCTATTGTCCATCAAGCCTGCTATGACAAAGCTTTGCCCATCCTTTAGCTCAAACTCCGTGTCTGCCCGGCGCGTGCTCAGTGCGGGTACAGTGAAGCCGGAGATCGTCAGGGCATTGGTAAAGTCGAGCGTACTGACTTCGGGTTGCACACGCAGATGGATGTCGCCGTTTGGCATGATCAATGGAGTGAACTTTAGCCGAACGCCAAATTCCTTGAACGAAATTGTGACGGCGGTAAAGCCGGCGCCTGGCTGCACGATGGGAAATGGGAATTCGCCGCCAGCGAGAAAGCTGGCTTCCTTTCCATTAACCGCGATTAGGTTGGGTTCGGCGAGAATTTGCAAAATATTCTTATTTTCCAAGTCATTAATGACTGCGCCCATATGAATGTCCGGGCGAAACAAGAAGACATTGAGAACGTTGCTGATTGTCTGGTTTACGGCGAACGGTCCCGTCTGCCCGACGGTGTCGGTAATTTGTTGTGGTCCAAACCCGCCAAACTGCCCCGTGGTCGTGGTGCCTATTGTATTCGTGATACCTGTCGAAAATAGGTTGACGCCCGCGGTCTTTAATGCCGAGCGGTCCACCTCGGCAAACTTGACCTGGAGCAGCACTTCCTGGGCTCCGACCGGACCGAAAGTGAGGACATTGACGACATTCTTCGTGTACGCTTCTGCGACCTGCCCGGCCTTCTTCGCAACATCTTCGGTCGTCACGTGGCCAGAGAGCACGATGGCCGAGCGTGAGGCGCTCACGTTGATTTGCTCATCGGGGAAGATGCGCTTTTCTTCTTCTGCCGCTGCGCTAACATCCACATCCACCCGCAAATCAAAGCTCTGCGATCGTTCCAATTCATCCCAAATAAGAAGAGAGACTTCCCCGGGAGAGCGGCCGTGAATCAGAATTTGAGTTGGCGTGACGACGATGGCATCAGCTACAGCCGGATCAGTTACCGAGACCCGCTTCAATCGCTCTGTTGTATTTACCAGGAGCGACTTGCCGACCATGACTCGCAGCGGAGCCGAACCGGACGCATCCGATCGTTGGTCCCCTGCCGCTGGTAAAGTCGCTTGATTCGATCCCGTTTGACTGGAAGATGGGATGGGTGCAGCGGTGCTTGTGCTCGGCTCCTGCCAATCGGTTGCTCTGGTTGTTCGTGCAGTCCAAAGCAACAAAATGGCTACCAAAACAAGAAACCGAAACCCCGCTTCCCGTGGGTATTCCTTCTCGCTGAGTTTCAATTTTTTCGCGTGACCTCGCATCTCGCCCGTCAAAACTTGGTCTCGTCTTTCTTGTCGCCCCGATATACCTCCACCGTATAAGCCTGCGGCAAGGGGGGCGGCGCCGTTACAGTAGCTTTTGATCGTACATGCACAGGGCGCGGAGCCGCCGGGGGGCCCATCTTGTACAGACTTCCAGAGCGGGCGGCGGCCAAATCTTCCTGTCTGGTGTCGAGAGGATTCCGCAGAGCGAGCTGAATGTGTCCCTCGGTGCTTGCCAGAGCGAGCTTCTGAGCATCCTCCGGCGAAACGAGCAGCGTAACCACCGGCGCGGATTGGGGTTCACCAGAGGCATTACGCTCCAGTTTTTGACCGGTCGCCAATACCGCGACATTCTCAAGGACGGTCGTCGTTTGCTGTTCGCCGCCGCCTTGTGGGGTCCCGGTCAGGAGAACGTCGACGCGAGTTCCGGGCAGTACGAAACCAGAAACGGCGGTCGTGTCGTTGACCCGCACTGAAACAGCCCGCATGCCAGGTGGAATCAATGCCGGTAGACCCGCCCCGGCATTTTCTCCGGCGAGCTTACTGGGCAGAATGAACTCACCCTTGGCGATTGGCAAAACAACGCCCCGACCGATAATCTTGGATTTCTGACTCAGATAGTTCGCCGGCAAGTCGGCAGCGGGGAATCGCAGGAGTTTAATGTCGCGCTCCTCGATTTTTGACCCAACGTCCAAGTCGGTGGATGCGACCACAGCTTCCACGCCAGCTCGGCTGTCGTTAGTGCCCCCGGATTCCAAACGGCGGTATACCACCATGGCCACGACGGCGCCAAACGCCAAAGCGATGGTACCAATCAACAAGAGCCGACTGCGGTTCATAATCGTTTCCTAGCAATCATCCGTTCGGACGCATGGTGCTGGTTGGGGGAAGCAGCATACGTTTATATGACAAAGGGGCTTCATTGGCCACCAACGTCAAGTAGGATCCGCGAAAAGCCTTTTTCCGTCCAGATAGCAGCGGCCAAGCGCAACCCTGAAACTTCTACGCTACTGCGAGATGGAACTGGCCACTGACGAAAACACATTGTTAGCGTTCCCACCGATTAAGCGTATAGTGCCCACCACGATTACCAGAATCACGGCAAGCATGACGGCATATTCGGCAATGTCCTGGCCTTCCTCGTTGCGCCAGAGATTTAGGAGCATTTTGTTCACCATGAGTATCCTCCAGTTACTGGATGGTCAAAAGTACCCTATTGCTTGCTTTCCTGCAATCCTTTATGCGGTTCATAAGCATTTTAAGTAACCGCCCACAAGGGTTAGGAACCTTGATCCTATGATAGCCCGGGTCCTGATCCTCAGACAGCCAATTTGATAACCACTTTGGCAACGGTCAAATGCTACTTCCTGAGGATTACGGCCTGCGAATCAGCATAAACTTGCTTCCAGCCGCGGGCCCGCAGCCCTTGCACAAGCGGTGCGTTAAGCGGTAAGAGCGCGGTGGTGATGCCCCATTCTTGGATCGGCTCGGCCCAGTCATTACGGAGGTAATAACTGGCGATGTTTTCATTGATGAGTGAGTCGCCATAAACGTCGGCTCGCCCGTCAATGAAAACTGGATATTTTGGATAAAGCCTCCAGATGAGGTAGCCGCCCCAATCGTAGGAATTTAGCATGGGGCCTTCGGGAACGTGACCCATCAAAAACGTCGCTGCTCGCTCAGGATAATTGGCGGCTTCGCTTTGGGCTTGCTGAGACTGAATTTGCATCATGCGCGCAACCACAAAGCCCAAAATACAGCCGGTCAGTAGCAGCGTGAACCCGAGACGCCACCTGCCGTTCCAGGGTTTGCCGATCGTTGGGTCGGGACTGCTTTCGAGGAGACGACTGGCCAGGGGAATCGCTATCAACACAACGAACGGGATATGCCGTACCGATAGCAATGATCCGGTTATTCCCACTGTCAAAAGCAATACATCGCGTGGGGAAAGTTTTTGAGGACGGATCGCCAGCAACAAGAATAACGCGAGGATCGCCCACAGTGTCGGCAAATGGATGGTTGCGTGGAAGTTAGGAGATGCCCATTCCCGAATTGCGCTTTGCATGGCCTGTGAGCCCAAGGTCGCAAACGGGTACCGGAACATCGCCGCCCCGTACGGATTAATTGGCACAACCGCCAGACATCCGAGGAGCGTGAAGACTAAGTTTCTCGATTCTTTTTTAGTCTTCGGCCACGTTGCAGAGCTTAGCGCGGCATTCAATACGGTCCCGAAAAGAAAAAGCAAAACAAAGGCAATGCCGACAACATAACCGGCGTGCAGATTGACCCAGAGCAGAGTGAGGGGAACGAGCCAAAGTAATACTTTGGGCCGATCCAGAGAGCGGTCCAGAATCCAGAGAAACAGGCTGGCAAAGAGGAATGAAATGACTTGGGGGCGTACGCCAAGCGAGGGCATGACTGCAGCCGCGCCACAAACGGTAACCCACGCCGCGATGGCGGGGCGCGTTTTGCACCGGGCATACGCGATCAGCAGTGCCGCCGCCGCCAATGCCGCGAATAGAATCGACAGGGCTGTCCAAGTGCCGACCGTGGAAATGCCATACATGATCGCATCGGTCAGCCATTCGTGATTGAGCCAAGGCTGGCCGAAACGCGTGTAAGAAAAGGGATCTGTACGAAAAATTGCGTGGTTTCGCCAGATAAGCTGCCCAGTGCGCAGATGCCACCACACATCAGGGTCAGCGACGGTGCGCAACGCCATAGCGAAACACCCCAACGTCAAAACAAGCGTAAAAGGGCTCGTGGTCTTGGCCCAAGCGCGCGGCCAGTCTTGACGATTCACCGTGGGTCTCGTTTCATCGAGCATACTCGATATTTTCAAGCCGCTCCGACTCACAACGTATAGACTGTCGCCCATGCTGCGAAGGTCAATTCAAAATTGGATTGCCGTATATCTCATTTCCATGCTGCTTTTGAATGCGTTCTTCGCACTTCGACCATGGAGGGATGTTCGAATCGGAATGCCGGACTTCACTACTTTTTATACCGCAGGGAAGATTCTACAGCGCGGCAAGGCAGCACACTTGTACGACGCAAGCGAGCAGCGAACGATCCAAGAGGAGTTTGTTCCCGCCAGTGTCAGCAAGCGCGGGACGATTCTACCGTACATACATCCACCATTTGAAGCTCTGCTTTTTTTGCCCTTAGCGGCCGTCTCGTTCGCGATTGCGTATTTAATCTGGCTAGCGATCAATCTCGCGCTTTTGTGTAGTATTCCGTATTGTTTGCGAGGCTTTTTCCCGGCGATCAACGCCATGCCGCACTACTTTTGGTTCTTTGCTATCTTCGGATTCTTTCCGATTTCCCGCGCGCTGCAGCAAGGGCAGGATACGATTTTGCTGCTCTTTTTATACTGCGCTGCCTATGCCACCATGCGCCAGGGGAAGGATGCGTACGCAGGCGGCTTGCTCGGTCTCGGGCTCTTGAAATTTCACCTCGTATTGCCATTTGCCGCCGCACTGTTGTTTTCGCATAGGAGGCGATTCTTCGCCGGATTCCTACCGGTGGCCTTCATCTTGGGGGCGATCAGCGTTGGCTTGGTGGGCGGATCAGAAATTTTGGCGTATCCGAAATTCGTTTGGGAAATGGAACATAGCAAAGGCTACGCCTGGGTCAACCTATCGAACACGCTCAATTTGCGGGGATTGCTCTACGAAATGTTTCCGGCCGGAGCCCGGTTGCAATCCATCGCACTTGCGGCTCTCTCAGTTGGCGTTCTCGGTGCTGCCGCGTGGTTCTGGCGACAAACTGACGATTTGGGACCAGGGAAGGACCGAGCCCGATCTGATTTCGATTTAGCCTTTGCAGTCTTGGTGATTGCCACAGTGTTGGTCAGCTATCACACCTTCGTCCACGATTGGACGATTTTACTGCTACCAGTACTCCTGCTGAGTGAAATGCTCTTATCACGACGGAGTTTGTCGTCGCGGGCGCGAGTTCCGATCAGCATTTGCCTTTTCGCGATGTTTTGCTCGCCGATCTACTTGCTGTGCGCCTTCCGTTTCCAGCACCTGGAAGTGTTTGCGTATCCTTTGCTGCTCTTGTTCTTATTGTTGGTTTCGTCGTCCGTTTCGGATTTGACTTCCCAAACGTAAGGGTTCCCCCCTCGGTTTCGTTGACGAAGAAATATGATCCCAAGCATGGGCAGATAGAAAAAAACGACTGCCCAACGCCCCACGTCTACGAAGCTGTGTGGAATGAAATACCAACGCCAGATTCCCGGTAGCCAGCTTAATAAAACCGTCCAGATGAGTTCCCGCCGCGTCTTTGGAATGAGCCAGAGAATGAAGGAATCGAAAAACCAGCGCTGCGGCATGATCGCGGTCAGGAACAATAGGCGTGCGTCCTGATTGCGCCAATGCAAGAGCGCCAGCACCAGGAGTATTCCGGGGAACACGAGCACTGGGATGAAGTGTTGATAATTGCCAAATTGATGAATCCACCACAGCGGCCAGCGAGGTAGCACCAGAAGGGTAGGCAATAACACGGCCACACATGCGATCGCGCCGCGCTTCGAGGCATAGTTGATAGCGATGGGAATTCCGATTTGTGGCTTCGCCATCGTCACCGGTAGCAGAAGAGGGAACAGCGCGGCGGCCATGAGAAGCGGCGACCACTGCACAGCGATCATGCCGGCCCAGTAAGGATAAGCAAGAAACACCAGCAGACGATGATAGCCGCCGCGAGCCAACCCGAAGGCAAGCAGGGCAGAGCTTCCTCCATAAAACAGTGCGCCGGCGATGGCGGCCGGATACGGCAGAAATGGCAAGGCGAAGACGGCCGCCGTGATGGGATACTGTTCGAGCGGCGTGTTGTACGGATTTTGCCCACGGATAAGGTAGCGAGCGCCACGAATGGCCCACCCGAAATCACCGGCACCCTGATCAAAGCGCGACAAAAACAGCCAGCACAGAATCCCTGCTGCGGCTCCAATAGTGAACGCTATTGCGATACGAGTGCGCACGTTGACCCAAACGCATACGGTAACATGTCACATTGTTCGGTTAATACGGCTAAGGACATGACGCGTCGGTTATGAAGAGAGTCGCACCTGTTATTGCTGTGTTCATGGCTGCGAGCATGTGGATTTACTTCACTGCAATACTCAAGGCCTACCAAAAGCGGGAAGCGGCTGCGCATGATCATCCCCGCGGCAACCTCTCAGATCTTTACCCTCGCTGGCTAGGGGCGCGCGAATTACTGCTTCATGGCCGCGATCCGTACAGCCCCGAAATTACGCGCGAGATTCAGCAGGGGTATTACGGACGCGTTCTCGATCCCTCGCATCCTGGAGATCCGAAGGATCAGGCTGCCTTTGCATATCCCGTTTATGTGGTTTTTCTGATTGCTCCGACTGTTCGCATGTCGTTCGCAAATGTCCAAGTCGTCTTTGCGAATCTACTATGGATCATTACTATTGCTAGCGTCTTGTTGTGGCTGCGCGTCCTGCGCTGGAAACCAACCGTTTCGATTACCATTACACTCGCCATCCTGACCTTGGGCTCCATTTATGTGACTCAAGGCATCAAGCTCCAGCAACTCTCCTTGGTCGTAGCAGCTTTGCTCGCGGCGTGTTTTGCGGCGATTGCGGGCGGTTACCTCTCGTTCGCCGGTGTTTTCCTCGCACTGGCGACGATAAAGCCACAGCTCGCGTTTTTGCCCGTCGTATGGTTGCTGGCTTGGAGCCTTGCCCGTTGGCGTGGACGGTGGCACCTGCTAGCGGCGTTCGGCTTAACGATGACGCTTCAATTGGTAGGAGCGCAACTTTTGTTGCCCGGTTGGATGGGAAGCTTCCTCATTGCCATACGCAATTATCACTCCTACACGCATAATGAGTCTTTACTTCAATTACTCTCCACCCAAGCGGTCGGGTATGGGCTGGCGGTCGTGCTGGTCTTGCTTTCGGCCTGGTTGTGCCGAAAATGTCTGCCTGCGGCTGGCGCTTCCGCGGAATTTTCGATTTGCGCCTGCCTGGTCCTCGCATTGGTTGTGCTGACCGTGCCCATGTTTGCGCTCTATAACCAAGTACTGCTCCTTCCCGCGCTGCTGCTGATCGCCCGCGACTGGGAAAGGTTAAGAGAAACGCGCACCGGGCGATTCCTGTCCGGCATGACCGCCGTCCTCGTAGTCTGGCCATGGGTGGCAAGCCTTGCTCTCGATGCCGGTCTCCTCGCGTTCCCACAGAATGTCATCCTGGACCAGTGGAAAATCCCTTTTTACACAACTTTTGCATTGCCACCGCTCGTCTTTACGACGATTGCTTATCGTTTAATCCAAAACGAGCGCATACAGGCGGTGCCCGTCGCGGCGCGTTGAAGGCGCACCCCTCTTCACGTCGCTGCCAATTCCTGTCATGATGCTGTAAGTCATTTTTTAGTCGTGCGCGCCATGAGCTCCCATTCCATTTCGAGCAGCGAACGGACGTCGGCCTCCGGTATTTTCCCGGTGCTGATCGTCGTCCAGGGAAATGACCAACGCACCCTTACGCTCGATCACACGCCCTTTACCGTGGGCCGCAAAATTGATAAAGACCTGGTTATCGCCGACCCTCGTGTCTCCCGGGACCACGCGCTCATTGTGGCGGATAACGGGCAATTTTTTGTAGAGGATCTGGGTAGTAAGCACGGCACTTTCGTTAATGGCGAGCGTGTGCAGCGCAAGCAACTTGAGCGCAATGACCGGGTCGAGTTCGGCGTTCGAGATGTTTCCTATGTGATTTTCAACCCGCAGCGGGCATCCTCGAACACCGCGCGCGAATTCCTCAGCCAGATTTCAGGAATTCAAATTTCTGCACAGACGACCGACCTTGAAAAACTTACGCTGTTCATGGAAGCGGCACGCAAACTCAATACGATTGGCGTGCTCGACGAGATTCTGATGACGCTGCTCGACGTGACCCTCAAGCTCACCCACGCCGAGCGCGCGTACGTGTTCATGAAGAACGATGATGGCAAGTTGCGTCTTGCCGCGGGCCGGAACAACAGAGACGAGCCGCTGCTCGATGACTCCACGATTTCGCGCTCCATCCTCGAAGATGCCCTCAAGTCGAACTCAGAATTTGTGCTTACCGATACCAGCCGCTCGCTCGATCTTGATAATCGGAAGAGCATTGTGGCTTACGATTTGAGAACCGTCATTTGTGTTCCTCTGCGTAAACCGCAAGTGCAAACGACGCGCGACACGGATGCGGGAAGGCCGGTGTCTGCGGGAGCCGAGGCGATGGGCGCGCTTTATGTAGACTCGCGGTTTGCCTCCCACGACATTTCGGGAGTGAGCACAAACATTTTGCATGCTATCGCGACCGAAGCTGCATCGCTCATCGAGAATGCGCGCTTGGTCCAGGCCGAGGACGCCGCCCGCCGTTACCAACAGGAACTCACGATCGCGGCGACTATCCAACAACGGCTCATGGCGGTGACAATTCCCGAGGTCCCATTCGCGCGTCTTGCCGGCCGTAATCTCTCGTGCAAAGAAATCGGCGGCGATTTTTTTGACGCAGTCAATACACCGGAGGGCCTTGCCGTCGTACTTGCCGACGTCAGCGGCAAAGGAGTCTCCGCGGCACTGCTGGCATCTACCTTGCAGGGAATGATTTATTCACAGCTCACGGCGGGCATAGGCCTTACCGAAATCGTGACCGCGGTCAATCATTTTTTCACGCATAAGCATATCGGCGAAAAGTATGCGACGCTCGTGCTGGCTCGCTTACGGCGTGACGGCGAATTGGAATATGTGAATTGTGGGCACGTCCAGCCGCTCATGATTTGCAACGGGGAAGTCATGCGCCCCGCACATGGGAACGTCCCCGTTGGCCTGCTGCCCGGTGTCACCTATGAAAGCGACCGCTGCAATCTGCATGCAGGCGATCGCCTGATTCTGGTTACGGACGGCGTAACCGAAGCCGAAAACGCGGCAGGAGATTTCTTCGACAACGAACGTCTTGAAGGCGCGGCAAAAACCGGTGGCATGGAAGAAGTCTTTGCCGCGGTCGCAACCTTCTGTGCGGGAACGCCGCTCAACGACGATTGCACCGTGGTCGAGATGACGTACACCGGCGATAATCCCTCTGCCGCTCGTGCTTAGCGTATTTTGGCTGATCTGGGTACTCCCCGGCAATCCTGTGTTTCTTTCGGCGTAGCTTCCGGTGATTTATGCTGCGCCCTGCAACTTAGAAGTTAAACTGCCAAGAAAGACTTGCAAGGTTGACTGTTTATCGTGTACCCTCTAAAGGGTATGCCACGCATAACGTTTGACGAGGGTGTAGTTGCTTTTGCGCAGTCTATGGGACACCTCGTGCGCCGAGTGCGCGCGGCGAGCGCCGCACAAGAACTCTCCTGGACGGAGTCTGCTGTCCTGGCACGCCTTGCCCGAGATGGTCCGGCTACCACTGCCGATCTGGCACGCGCAGAAAACATGAAACCGCAGTCTATGGGCACAACGGTCTCGGCCCTGGAAGAGAGGGAGTTGGTCGAGCGCAAGCCGCATCCTACGGACGGCCGCCAGGTGACTATCGCGCTTACGGCCAAGGGATTGGCTGTCCGCAGGAGCGCGAAGGACGCGAAGCGGACATGGCTCGCGTTGGCCATCGCCGAGCTCGATGAGCAGGACCGGCAAACGTTATTTGCAGCGGCGCAGATCATGCAACGGCTGGCGAATTCGACATCCTTGCTTCCAACGCGTTGAAAGGAACACCGTGCCTCTTACGAAGCTGGATGAAAATGCCGCCCTGATCGTGATTGATTTGCAAAAAGGCATTTGCAATTTCCCGCTCGCTGCTCCCGCGAGCGAAATCATCACGCGCGCAGCAGAATTAGCGCGCGCTTTTCGCCGGAGACAATTACCTGTTGTTTTGGTCAATGTGACTGGACGCGCGCCGGGTCGGACCGAAGCTGGCACACCAAGATTTTCATTCCCTCCAGATTGGGCCCATCTCGTTCCCGAACTCGAGCAACAAGCCAGCGACTATTTGGTTAGTAAACAGCGGGTCGGGGCATTCATCGGTACATCGCTCGATGAATACTTGCGCGAGCGAGGAGTCACTCAAGTTTTTTTGACCGGAATTGCGACCGCCAGCGGCGTCGAAGCGACGGCGCGTAGCGCTTACGATCTTGGTTACAACGTCGTGTTAGTCGTTGATGCTATGACGGATCGTGACGCCGAGGTACATCGTCACAGTGTGGAGAAGATTTTCCCGCGGATGGGCGAAACAGAGACGACGGCTAACGTTTTGAAAGCGCTGGCGGAATGACATCGGCCTCGCCGAATTCGCTGTCCCATGCTTGGCGTGCCTTACGACACCGAAACTTCAGACTCTTCTTTTTTGGACAGGGAATTTCGCTCATCGGGACATGGATGACGAAACTGGCCACTAGTTGGCTGGTGTATCGCCTTACACATTCTGCATTGTTGTTGGGCGTCGTGGGCTTTGCGGGGCAAATCATTTCTTTCTTGCTGGGGCCGCTGGCCGGCGTTTGGGTGGAAAGACTCAATCGCCGCAAGATGCTGGTGTGGACGCAGGCGGCCGCAGCCATTCAGTCTCTGTCGCTGGCTGTGCTGACGCTGAGCCACCGTATCAATCTTTGGGAAATTATCGGTCTTGCCGCTTTCCAGGGTCTAATTAATGCCTTCGACATGCCCGGTCGTCAATCGTTTCTGGTGCAGATGGTGGATGAGCGCAGCGACCTTGGGAACGCGATTGCAATCAATTCCTCCATGGCCAATGGGGCGAGGCTTGTGGGTCCTGCGATCGCCGGAATCATCATTGCCGTTTTTGGAGAGGGTTGGTGCTTCCTCATCGATGGCCTGAGCTATTTGGCGGTCATCGCCTCTTTACTCATGATGCGAATCCGGCCCTTGGATTTTCCTCGACGTTTGGATGGCGTCGTCGCGCAACTGCGCGAGGGGTGGGATTACGTGCGGACGTTCCGTCCTATTCGCACTATTTTGTTGCTTTTTGCGCTTATAAGTCTGATGGGATGGCCCTATGCCGTCCTATTGCCCATTTTTGCCGGGCAAGTCTTGCATGGAGGCGCTGCGACTTTAGGATGGCTTACGGGAGCGTCAGGAATTGGCGCACTCATTTCGGGGTTATCCCTGGCTGTCCGGAAGTCCGTCGTCGGTTTGACGCGTATGGTGCAGCGCGCAGCTGCGATTCTCGGCGCCGCTCTGGTTCTCTTCGGCCTATCGCATTGGCTATGGTTTTCGCTCGTTCTGATGGCTTTTGCGGGTTTTGGCTTGATGCAGTGCGCAGCGGCCAGCAACACCATTATTCAATCGCTGGTTCCAGAGGACAAACGTGCACGCGTCATGAGCTACTACACGACGGCATTTTTTGGCGGAGCGCCCTTCGGTAGCCTCCTCGTAGGTACACTGGCTCATCACATTGGAGCTCCTGACACGGTCATACTGACAGGCTTGTTCTGCGTCGCAGGAGCAATCTGGTTCACTTTGGAACTACCCAAAGTCAGGGCAGTGATGAGACCCCTCTATCAGGAAATGGGCCTTCTGCCGGGCCCCGCCCAGTAGATAGCGGCACCCGATACTGTTTGCTTTTATCCGCCACTGAATTACACTCGCTGTTTCTCTTTTCCATTCACTTCTGGCTATGAATTTCACCGCGCTCGATTGGTCGGCAATCGTTGGCTATCTCGCCATTACTCTGTTTTTAGGGCTCTATTTTCGCAGCCGCTCCGGCAAAAGTGTCGATGATTATTTTGTGTCAGGTCGCAACGTTTCCTGGTGGCTCGCTGGGACTTCAATGGTGGCCACGACTTTTGCCGCAGACACGCCACTCGTCGTTACCGGTCTCGTCTACACGCAAGGGATAGCAGGGAACTGGCTGTGGTGGGCGTTCTTGCTCTCCGGCATGATGACAGTTTTTCTCTTCGCTCGGTTGTGGAGGCGTTCAGGATTGCTCACCGACGTGCAGTTTGCGGAGATGCGTTATTCCGGCAAGCCCGCGGCTTTTCTCCGCGGATTCCGGGCCGTTTACCTTGGCCTGCTGATGAATTGCCTGATTCTGGGCTGGGTCACAAAAGCGATGACCAGCATTGTCGCCGTCACGCTGAATATGTCGGACCGCAATGCGTTGCTGGTCTGCGTATTCTTTCTGATTCCGTTTACCGGACTTTACGTCGCGCTTGGCGGCCTTTGGGGAGTGCTCTGGACCGATCTCTTTCAGTTTGGATTGAAGATGGCGATCGTCATTGGTGTGGCATGGTACGCCGTCGCGGCGGCCGGAGGTATGTCGTCATTGCTCGCGAAACTCGCAGCCATGCGTGTGGCTGCCGGTCCCGCTGCTGGAGATCCCACATCGTTTTTTCCGGATTTCTCGCGGCCGATCGCATCGGAAAACCTCTGGGCTCTCCCCGTGCTCGCATTCCTCGTCAATATCGGCGTGCAGTGGTGGGCATTCTGGTATCCCGGTGCCGAGCCTGGCGGTGGGGGCTATATCGCGCAACGCATTTTCAGTGCAAAGGACGAGCGCAACGGGTTGCTCTCCGTTCTCTGGTTTAATGTCGCTCATTATGCCATCCGGCCGTGGCCGTGGATTCTTACGGCGCTGGCCGCAATCGTTCTCTATCCCAATTTGCAACATCCTGAGCAGGGTTACATGCTCATCGTAAGCCAGCATGTTCCACCTGCTTTGCGCGGCATCGTGATCGCGGGGTTCATGGCCGCGTTCATGTCCACCATTGCCACACAGTTGAATTGGGGAGCGTCGTATCTAGTGTCGGATTTTTATCGGCGCTTTCTAAAACCTAGTGCGAGTGAGCATCATTACGTTGTCGCTTCGCGGGTTGTCACGGTGATCCTCGTGGTTTTTTCTGCCGGCGTTTCCGCTCTGCTCGGCTCCGTTGGAGAAGGTTGGAAGATCGTTCTTGAAACCGGCGCCGGCACGGGACTAGTTTACATTCTGCGATGGTATTGGTGGCGCATCAACGCGTGGAGCGAGATTTCCGCTATGGCGACGGCAATAGTGATCAGCGTGGGCCTGCGTTTCACCGCTTGGCATCCCGGTGCGTCGGCAGCCGATTCCGCCGCGCGAGCACTGCTCACGACGGGAATCACCACCGTCGTTTGGATCGTCGTAACCTTCGCTACTTCCCCCGAGCCGGAGTCGGTGCTTATGAGTTTTTATCGCAAAGTGTATCCGGATGTCAGGGGGTGGAAGCCTGTAGCGGCGCTCGTTCCCGATGTGCCTCCAACTCGAGATCTCGGTCGCAATCTTTGGTCGTGGATTCTCGGCTGTGCCATGGTCTACTTCGTGCTTTTCGGTGTCGGCCATCTGCTCCTGGGCCCGGAGATGGGAGGGATGATTCTCATCGGCGGCGCGGCTCTCTGTGCCGGAATGTTGTTTCGCAACCTCAACCGCAGCGGCTGGGCGGAGTAACGAGTCTGTCCTCCGCGCGGGGTCCAAGCAAAATTGCCAAAATGTGTTGTATTGAGGACCCCGCACTAGATAGTGCTCAATGGCCCTCGGTCGGATCAGCTATTTCGATCCTCTCCAGTACTACCGTATCTAGTACGGTTGACCTCGTCTATGCAGCGCTTAACCAATCGATATGAAATTCGCAACGTATCCACGCGATTGAGACGAAACTGGAGACCACGCAGAGCCTTTTTTCCCTAGTATCCATGCGTCTTTCTCCTTGACCACCCCGGCGAGGCGAAAATACAGTTGGTGAGGAGTAGTGTTCTGTATGAAGACCTCTTTACTGCTGTGTGCTGTTTCCGCGGTTTTATTGGCTGGAATTGGCCACGCCCAAACCACAGCGGCGGACCAAAATAGTGCGCAGGCTACAGATAAAAAAGAAGTTACGGCTCCAAAAAGAAAAATAAGCCGGAAGAGCGACGTGGCCGTCGGCGAAGGTCCTTATGCGGTTGTATTCGACGGCGTGAACCTCTGGACTTCCAACTATCTTGAAGGAACCGTTACCAAACTCAACCCCGCAAACAACCAACTATTGGCTACCTACAAGGTGGGTTATCAGCCGATTGGCATGGTTTATGACGGCGCCAATATGTGGATTACGGACAATTCCACTAACACCATCGCGAAAATGCGGGCGAGCGATGGCAAGGTCGTCGCCACATTTTCCGTTGGTACGCGTCCGTGGTGGCCGGCATTTGATGGAGCAGCAGTATGGGTACCGAATTGGGGAAGCAATACGGTGACGAAATTGCGCGCGAGTGATGGCGCGATTTTGGGAACTTTCCCGGTGGGAACGTGCCCATTTGCCGCAGTTTTTGACGGACAAAATATTTGGGTCAGCAATGCCAGATCCAATAACGTAACCAAATTACGCGCATCCGATGGACAAGTGCTCGGGACTTTTCCCACCGGGCACGCCCCGCAAGGCATGGCTTTCGATGGCGCGAATCTCTGGATAGCAAACAAGGGGGATGGCTCAGTCACCAAGATGCGAACCAGCGATGGGGTTATTCTAGCGACGTTCCATCCAGTATCCGACCCTTTTGCCGTAACCTTCGATGGCGAGAATATCTGGGTTTCCTGCACAGCCTACGTGTCCAAGCTCCGCCCCCGCGATGGCAAGGAGTTGTTCAATTTCAACATCGGTGGGGGAAGCACCACGGGAATTGCATCCGACGGTATCAATGTTTGGATGGCAGATTACAACCACAGCGGCCTCTTCAGATTTCCGCGAGGAATGGAGGCGCCGGTGGTTTCACCCGCAGTAACTTCCCTGCCACAGATTTCAGTCAATCAATTTAGCCGTGAAATAAGGTGAAGAATATGACTAGCTCTCGCAACTTCGTTCTGTTGACTGCTGTAATGCTCGCGGTGGCAACGTTTTCCCTAGCGCAAGTCAACGTTACCACCTGGCACTATGATGTTGGGCGCACTGGCCAGAACAATTCAGAAACGACTTTAACCACCGCCATTGTCAGCAGCCCGGACACATTCGGCAAAATCTGCGGAATTACGCTCGATGGTAAAGTCTTTGCCCAACCGCTTGTTGTTACCAAAGTCGCTTGGCAGGGAGGCGCGGCGAAGACTGTGGCCTACGCCGTCACGCAGAACGACAGCGTTTACGCCATCGACGCTACGAATCCTACAAGTTGCAATGTGCTTGCCGGTCCGGTGAGCCTATTGGTTAATGCGGCGCAAGGCGAGGAAGCAGCCCAATGTAACTCCATTGGCGGAGGCGGTTGCCAGACAATCACCAATAACGTAGGTATTTTGGGCACGCCTGTGATCGATACCACTACGGGTACGCTCTACGCGGTGGCAGAATCGGAATGCCCGGCTGCAAGCGCGTGCGCAGTAAATGGGCAGAACACGTTCTTCCATCGGATTCACGCATTAGACATCACCACGCTTTCGGTTAGCCCGGAGAAATTCAACGCCCCGGTACAGATTTGCGCTACCGGGTGCGGTTCCGACGCGACTGGCAGCATTTTTTCACAGAACCACATTCAACGACCCGGACTACTCTGGCTCTCGACTACTCAGTCGGGGCTGGCAAACAATATGGTTTATGCCGCCTTTTCATTGATGGATGGCGCGCCGACACCTTATCCCAATGGCTGGATCTTCGGCTATAACGCCGGCGATTTCAGCAAAGCCCCCCTCGTCTATGAGACGACGCCCGAGACCGGATCTGAAGGCGGAGGAATTTGGCAAGGCGGCGCTGGTCTAGCCTTTGGTAAAGATTCGAGCGGCAAATCCTTCATCTACTTCAGCACTGCGGATGGCACGTTCGATTTAAGCAGCAGTGGAGGCAAAGACGCTGGCGACAGTTTGGTGAAGGTTACTCCCAGCCTGACTTACCCTTCGGGGCAATACTACTTTACCCCCTCCGATCAATGTTTCCGCACTTCTGACGATCTTGATTTCGGTTCGGGCGGCGTCGTGCTCATACCAGATAACACGATAAAGGCCTATCCGTACGTTGCGATTAAGACCGATAAAGAAAACTATCTCTGGGCGTTTGATCGAACACGGCTTGGTGGGTTCAACGCCGGCAGTTGCGTTCAGGTTGCCGGCTGTCCTGCCGGTGGCGTCCCCTCTTGTCCCGCTGCGGATTGGGACAACAAAAACCTTCTTTCCTTCAATTTTGAAACCGTGGACCAAACCCGTGCTACTCCGATTTATTGGAGCGGCAATCAGAGCGTTTATTTGGTCGGAACCTACACTCCAATGTACCGGTACGCTTTGGCCGGTTGCACCACGCAAGGTTGCACGGCTACTGCCACTACCAGCCCGAGTTTGGGCTTCTCCACGACTCCATCCGTCTCTGCCTCATTCGCCAACAACCAGTACACGAATGGAATCGTATGGGCAATCAAGAACCCAGGTGATCCACCGTCGGGCGCAGCACAGGCTACTCTTTTTGCATTCGACGCCAATACACTGGGCCAGCTCTATTCAAGCAGTACCTGCCCCACCATGGATGCGCCGGGCGGGGCCACCAAATTCTCAACCCCGGTCGTGGCAAACGGATACGTCTTCGTTGGCGGCCAGGAGCTTGTGAATGGCGTAGCAGATAATAAAGGGACCTTCTCGATCTACGGGCCGCTTTCGCGTACGACTTGCAAGTAACAACGATAAATTTTGGAAAAAGGAGACTGACAACGATGGAATGGGCAACGCCGCAATTTGAAGAAGTATGTCTGGCCTGTGAAATTAACTCTTACGCATCCGCAAAAATGTAAAACTGTATTTTGAATTGTTGAGCCGGGTTGCTCTGAATTTTACAGGCCATCCGGCTCAATTATTTTTTCAGTCTCCCAAAGTTGAAATTATTCTATGACCACCGAATAATTCTTTCCTTCCCACGTCCGAGTCTGCTGCCAATAAAACGTAAACTCGATGGTTTGGCCCGCTTTCAGATTCGCCGTCGGCAGATCGACAGCATATATGCCTAATTTCGTATCCCTCGAGGCGATATCGCTCGTCGTTTGCCATCCATCATGAGTCCAGTGCACCAACGCAGCATCGAGAAGGACAAGGCGAAGTTTTTTACCGCGAGGCATAGAGCGCGGTTTGTTATTGAAGCGCCAGCCGAAGTATTCCGATACTTTCTTCTCGACCAAGTATCGCTGCACGGTCTGCGGCGGTTGGTCGAAAACTTTGCCATCGCGCAACGAGCGGCGCAGTTTGATGTACTCAGCATGCGCCCAAACCAGCGGGCATGCCGAGCCCGTGCCTTTGCCACGAAACAACTCGCGTTCCGGAATGTCAGCCTGGTCCCAGACTTGCTCGGGGATGAGCCTGCTTCCTCCGGTTGCGGCTTCCATTACCCGCAGGAGCGCTTCGGCGCGGCCAGGGTTTCCGAGGGCGATTTCGTAGTGGGCCCTTTCGCCAGAAAGTAACGGCCATGGGCGTCCGATGCCAGTGCCGTCGAAGGGCGAGCCGTCTTCATGCTCGCCGTAGCCATCGCCGTTATAGCGGTACCAGCAAGGGCCTTCGGGCAATTCAACGCGCAGATACTTATCGATCACTTTCACCGTATTCAGGATGCGGGGATCGTTTGCCGCGCGCAGGCCAAAACGCACAAGGGCCAGCGAGTCGGGACTGATCATATGAATCGCCGCTTCAGCGTTTTGCCCAGGCGGACGATTTTTAATTGGCACAAAGCCGTCCAGGGGCGACGCCGCCCCGTCGGTGTCTGGCGGAGAGATGCGGACGTAGTAACCTTCCACGCCGGCCTCACGTGCCAGGTCGGTGTTCGTGGCGTAGACCCATCGCTCGATATTGTCATTCCACATATCTGCGATTTCGCGCAGATCGCGTCCCACGCTCTCTTCGCCAACTACATCGGCGAGGTCGGCGGCGGCCAGAAGCCCTGCAATTTCAACAGCTAGGGTGAAAGGCGAATACCCGGCGTCTTCCTCCCATCGGTCCTGCATCGTAACCGGTCCATTCTTTACAAGAAACGATGCCGAGCGCCGCACCATCGTCCACCAGCGACCTAAATCCGTCATCTGATCGTGTGCTTCGCGGCGCAGCGCGTCGAATAGAAGGATGGGAAACGCTGCCTCATCCATTTGCAACCCCATCCAATAGGGGGAACCATCCAGCCACATATTTTGTGCCCAGTGGCCGTCGGCCTCCTGCGTGGCCTCGAGGTAGCGCAAAACCCGGAGAGCATCGCTGCAAGCACCCGCAGCTAGAAAGCCGAATGCGGTTTCAACCAGATCGCGCGGCCACACCAGGTGGTACCCGCCGAGATCTTCATCACCCTTATTGAACCCCCAGGGAATCGAAAGACTGGCTATGACGCCGCCAAGAAAATCCTTGGATTCGTGCGCGCGCAGCACAGCCACGCTGGTGCGGTAGAGATCATGCTTTCGTGTCGGCTCATCCAAATCAAGCAATGCACTCTCCCAGTTTTTCCATTGCCGTACATAGTTATCAAGCAGTTCGTCGTAGGGCTCGAGCAGGGTGGAGCGGGCCTGTTGGGCTGCCTCCGACCACGTGTGGCCGAGGCCAAGCGCCAGAACAAATTCACCGCCGGTGGTGTTGAGGTCAATCTCTCCGGTCAATGCAACATTGCCGTTTTCCGCACGCGTATATTCCTGGGTCATCTCAAAATGGCGGTTAATGTCCTGCCACCCATCGGATGCGCCAACAAAACCGACAGAAGTGCGCAGCCACGGGGCAGAGCAGGCAAACGCAAGCGCCGAACCATCGTGTTCAGCGAAGAGCATGCGAACACCTTTATAGTCACCCGACCAACCTGTGTTGCCCATACCGAAATTTCCCAGGTGCGGCGCCAGCAACGCATACAGGTGGTAATCGGCCACACTGCCTTGCAACGGAATGAACCGGATTTTCTGGAGAACCGCATTGCGATAAGGATCGGCGAAAACCACTTTTTCAATCCGATAACGCCCCTGCAATTCGGTATTGCGCAGCAGGTAGGCCGGCACCCCCGGCTCGATCGCCTTGTTCTCAAAGCTGCAGTGGCGTTTTTCTTCGGAGAAGAAACTCTTGCCGTCGCTGACTATCAGACCCATATCGCGGGTGCACGCCATGTCCACGCGCGGGAAATAGACCTCATTGAGAATCCCGTGGCTGAGCGTAAACCATATTCGGCTATGTGGGTTGAGCGCCGTGCCCACGCCGGATTTAGCGCTGGAAGTCCATCGTGGAGGGATGCCGGGCCAGCCCGGCGCGTAACGTTCTGAATCAGACATACAGAGACCTCAATCGCAAGAACATAGACATTGAATTATCGCAGAGTGATGTAGCAAGGCTTAGATTCGTACAACCTGATTTCAAGTTGGTTCGCTGCTTTAGATTCAAAGAAGCCAACGAAGTTTCATTGGACTGAGTGACGGTCTAGCATTTTCGTCAGATTTTCTTTGGCAGCGGGCCATTCTGCGGAGATTATGGAGAATCGCACGGAATCGCGGGGGATGAAATCCGCGGCCATGCGATGGGAGCGGAGAATACCTTCAAATTTTCCACCAATGCGTGCCAGCGCCTTCTGAGATCGTTCGTTGCGTACGTCCGTATGAAAGCACACGCGGAAGACATTCCAAGTTTCAAAAGCGTGAGTCAGCATGAGCAACTTGCTTTCGGTGTTGGCCGCGGTTCGGATGGAGTCGTGCGCGTACCAGGTGTAACCGATTTCACAGGCGTCGGGAGTTGACCGGCCGTGCTGTGGATGGTCCTTCGGCCATGCCCACCTCTCTATATTCCAGAATCGTGTTGAGCCGATGATGGAATCATCGGATCGTCGCACGACTGCAAAGGGAACTGCCGTCCCGGCATCCCGCCACGCCAGCGCGGTTTGGATGTATTGCACCGCCGCCGCTTTGCCCTGCGGTATCGGACTCCAGCGATAGAGTTCCGGGTCCCCTGCCGATGCGGAGGCTAAACCATCCGCATGATGAATCTCCAGTGGTTGCAGCTGGACATGAGTGCCCCGTAGCTCAATGTGGTTTGTGCGCATGCTTTTCACTATGAATCGAACCTGCCGAATGCGCAAGCCTGCATCGATTCGTTCAAAGTATCGAAGGGAAGTACGCGGGACGTTCAGAGCATTCCTGAACTGGGGACGTTTCGTATTCCGCGCATCATGTAAACTATAGATGGCGAGTCGAACCTTGAATTTCGCGCCGTGGATGTTGGTTGCGCGCGCGCTTCCCGTGTCACTCCCAAAAATTTAGCGGACAACGAGCCCCGGCGGAAGGCTGCGCGGCGAAGGAGACGAGTTATGGCAAAGATTGCAAAAACGGCAGACCGTAAAAAAGTGATGGATACGTCCAAGAGTACAGACTGCCCCAAATGTGGCAAAGTCACTCGCATTGTCAAGCGGGTGAAAGACCGCGAACGCGGCGTGCAGGGCGGAATCTTTATTTCCTGTTCGGCATGTGATTTCTTCGAAAAACTCTAACAAGAAACGTGAATAGGTGGCGCGGACGCCCTCGTCCGCGTCCGTCCTCGCCAATCGCTATGAAGCGATCTCCTCTAGAATGGCCCTTGCAGCAACCGCCGGATCTTCCGCGCCCGTAATCGGCCGCCCAACCACGATGTGCGTAGCGCCGGCCGCAATGGCGTCTGCCGGGGTTGCAACGCGAGCCTGATCTTCAACTGCTGCGCCCGCAGGCCGGACACCCGGCGTGATGATGAGAAAAGCGGGTCCTAATTGGCGGCGCAGCTCTTTCGCCTCGTGGGCCGAAGCAACAATTCCCTGGCAGCCAGCCTCCAGCGCGAGCCGCGCCAGCCTCAGGACTTGTTCCCCTGCTTGCTCCCTAACGCCAGTGGCACGGAGCTCTTCGTCGTCCAGGCTGGTTAGAACGGTCACGGCGAGAATTTTCAACTCGGGGTTGCTTTCCCGCCCAGCTTTGACAGCGGCCCGCAACATTTTGCTTCCACCAGCTGCATGCACCGTGAGCATATGCACCCCTAGAGTCGCTGCCGACCGCACCGCCGCGGCGACCGTGTTCGGAATATCGTGGTATTTCAGATCCAGAAATACTCGACGACCGGTGGCTACGAGATTGCGCACCAAGTCGGGGCCCTCAGCCGTGAACAGCTGCATGCCCACTTTGTAGGTGGTGGCAGAATCGCCGACAGCCGCCACAATCTTGTGGGCGGCTGCGGCATTGGGCACATCCAGGGCTACGATTAGGCGCTGGCACGCATGACCATTTTGCATCACTCCGATTTTAAGGTTTGTGGACCTAGTACGCCACTGCCGGACTTAAGTCGGCAACAAGTTCCGGGCGTACCACATCAAGCCGTACTCGCTGGAGGCCGGCTTTGTTCATATGCAGCGCGTGGGCCGCGCCGTAGGAAAGATCAATAATTCGCCCGGGCACAATGGGTCCGCGGTCGTTAATTCGCACCACGATGGATCTACGGTTGCGAAGGTTGGTGACCCGGACATAGCTGCCCAACGGTAGGGCTGGATGCGCCGCTGTCAGGTCGAACATGTTATAAGGCTCTCCGCTGGCGGTCGGTTTGCCATCGAAATAGCTGCCGTACCAGGAAGCTGTTCCGACCTGGAAGGGGCGCGCTGGCTTTCTTAATTTTGCCGCAACTGCATTAGCTGGCGGCGATTTCGGATTCCGGGTATTCGCAGACCCTGAGCTGGTTGGCCCCTGAGCCGCTCCCGAGCCGGCAATGAGTACAACCATAGCCAGTCCTTGAGCTATACTTCCTCGCATTCAGTCACCTCGCATCTCTAAGGAATAGTCCTCCCGAACAACAGCTTTCGTAACTACTCATTCATGCTAAAGAGCGCGGAGAGCGAATGTCAATCCGAAATCAACCCTAGAAATATAATCAAATAGTTATACATAGCTCACGTAACTATCTGTGGAAATTGAAGGATTATCTGCAGTGTGCTGCAATCAATAGACTTACATGTTTACTTAATAATAAATACCGTGATACTCGCAGGCCGCGGAAATATTTACCTAGCTTTGTTTTCATGAACTTAACTAAGAATATCGAGTAAGCCAAATTGAATGTGCAGCTTACGAGGATGTGCGCCACCCCAAAGCGTCGAAAATAAATCTTACAAGTTGGGAAACTACCTATCCAATTTCCAAGTTAAGCTCTTTCGCGTAGATTTCCTACATGGCGAGACCATTGCCTGTCGTGTTGTCGATCGCTGGATTTGACCCCTCCTCCGGCGCAGGCATTACAGCCGACATAAAGGCCATCGCCGCCCACGGCTGCTATGGCGTGGCATGTATCACCGCGCTTACGGTGCAGTCCACATCGGAAGTTAAACGCGTGCAACCTATTGATCCACTTCTGGTTAGGGAAACTCTAGAGTGTCTCGCAAACGACATGGAAATCGCTGCCATTCGAATCGGAATGCTGGGTTCGGGCGAAGTGGCCGGGGCGGTAGCGGACTTCCTTGACCAAGTTAGAGTGCCTAAGGTTGTGCTCGATCCTGTCATTGTGTCGTCTTCCGGCGTGAGGCTGGTAGATGACGCGGCGGTGCACGTTTTACTCACTCGGCTGCTTCCCGTGGCCACCGTAATCACTCCTAACATCCACGAAGCGAGCACTTTGACAGGGATTGAAGTCACGACCTCCGAGCAGATGCGTACAGCCGCGGACAGACTCCACGAGATGGGCGGCCGGGCAGTCGTGATCACAGGAGGAGATCTGGATAAAGCCATTGATTTGCTGAGTTTTCAGGATCGTAACGGGATTCAGCGGGAAACCTTCAAATCTGATAAATTACGCTCCAATTCGACGCACGGCACGGGTTGCGCTTTTGCCTCGGCCATTGCATGCCACTTGGCGCAGGGACGCGGTCTACCAGAGGCCGTTCTGCTTGCCAAGGCATACGTGACAGCGGCGATCGCAAATGCTGTGCCGCTGGGCAAAGGCATTGGTCCGGTCAACCACTTGTATCGCATGAACGAACAGAGAAGGGCTGCGACCGCGGACATGGAACCACTGTCACATTGAGGACTATTTGGGTGGTGCGGGGCTATTTAGCAGGATTCCAGCGACGAAGGCAGCCATAGCTCCAACCAGCCACTGCATCCGCCACAGCATGATTGCAGGAAAGTCGGGATAGGCCTGGGGTGAATAGGTTGCGCCGCCTACGAGGGCAATGCCGATGCATCCGATCCCTATCAGAAATGCCACCAGCGCGGCTCCCGAAAGGCCTAGGGCAATTTTCATCTGCTGATAGACTTGCGCCGGATATAGCGGACCGCTCTTGACGGTCGCTTCGGCGCGGGGTACACCGCAGCTGTGACAGAAACTGGCTCCAGCCAGGTATTCAGTCGCGCAGGCCGCGCAGATCTCGTATGGGGCAGGTCGCACAGGCGATCGTGGAACTTCTGCGGCGACGGATTCAGCAGCCGGTGGTTGCCAGAACTCGTGCTGCGCTTTGTGTGCAACTCCAGCCATCTGGTTATCCGTAAGCCGATACTCGCAACTCGACCACCACTGCCCGACGCCCTAACCCACGCTCGCTCAACGTTCTACATTGTTGAAAAGAGCGAAGGATTCCAAAATCGAGAAATAATTACGCTCTTACGGAAAATTATCGCTTCCGAATTATAGGCAAAATTCCACAAAATCAAGCGGAGGGTAACGTTACGAATCTGGTTCAGGGCGTGGACACATCCAATCAGGTAAACTCGGAGTTTAAGGAGACAGAAGTGCTAATTTCCACCCGATCCGGTTGTGCTGTCTTGTTATTGCTGTTGGTAGGCACACAATCACGGCCGGCATTGGGGCAAACCACGATTTCCGCGGTGAATCCCGCCGAACGCATGGCCTATCGCCCGGCTGACCCAAAGAACATCTCGGCCTTCGACCACTTCTATAATCTCGAATACGACCAGGCGGTGGCTGATTTTGGCGAGGTCTTGCAACGGCACCCGGACGATCCCTTCGCCGTCAACCATTACATGGCGGCTGTGCTCTATCGTGAG
>Ga0181522_10000139_pt1 | contig 58798 bp, 51 predicted proteins | sample PEATcosm2014_Bin_27_FD_121103 | JGI IMG/M metagenome (GOLD analysis project Ga0181522, IMG submission 121103) | Peatland microbial communities from MTU Mesocosm Facility, Houghton, MI, USA - PEATcosm2014_Bin05_10_metaG | ecosystem: Environmental > Terrestrial > Soil > Wetlands > Peat | place...
TTGGCATGCCCGCGGTTGGCCGCCTGGCCAGCGTCGACAACTAGAGCGGTGCGATCCGCCGCCGAATTTTCAAACCTGAGGATTGCGAAGTGTTTCTCTTTTCCCCAAGAACTGCAGGCTGCGCCCGAGTGACAGGAGAACTGGAGGTTGAGAAACGGCAGGTCGTTGCGGAGCTACAATGATCTTGCCGGGCGAAACGGAAGCGGGCACTGCGGGGACGCAACCATGCCGAGGGATAGCCCGGTGGGCTCATCGAGACGATGCACGGGGCGTGAGGACCCGTTCTCACGCCGCCCAAAACCCCCATCGGATCGAAAGACCCCATGCCTTGAAAATCCCCGCCCGAAGGGCGGAATACTCACTAACGGAGAACGTCGCTTCTCCATTTCAGGCTGAACCAAGACACCGACGTAATGAGCAGCCGTTTCCCTTTTCCCCGGACGTATGCGGTTACTCCACCCAGTCCTTGTGTTCTGAGTCCGTGCTGTCGCCCTTGAGTCCGCCGCCGCTCACCTTCGCGAGTTCCTTTTCCGGCAGCGCTCCATCAGCCACTGGCTGCACATCTTTCTCGGAAAGATTGTTAGTTTTCTTGTTGTCCTTATCGTCGCTCATGTCTCATCTCCATCGAAAACAATCTTCGAACGGGACCTAATCCGAACCCCGCCTTAAGCGGTGCGTCTCGACAAACGAAGCACTCCGCGGGCCGAAACGAACTGCGGTACCCGCCCCGTCTATATCACCACAAAGGCTTGATTGACAACGGTTTCCCGCGTAATACGACGTGGGCAGACGAAAGCAATCGAGTGACAACTATCTGGCTGGATAGTCCGAGCTACGAACGGATAGCTCTTACATTATGCTGGGGATGCCTCGTTTTGTTTCCAGAGGGATGCATGATTCAGTCCGACACCCAAATCCGTGAACGCCTTACGCGAAATGTCCAACCTTGAACTACGCAAGTACGGTCGTGCGGCCAGAGATTTATCCGAGGCCCAGAAGAACTTCGGCCTACCGAATCCGCCTTCAAGACTCAATTGGAGGAGACCAGGGCGCCATGGCGAATAGCCAAGATTGGCATGAGGCCGGTCTCTGTACAGGAATGCGGATCGAGTGCACTAAGCGGATTGAGCGCATGGAAAACCCATAATTTACTGGTTCCATCGGGTGTTTATGCTCCGGGTTAAGAGTGGGGCGTTCTTTTTATTTCTCCTTCTTCCCTTTTTTCCACCTCTCGGTGGCCTTCGTGGCAAATCCTCCTTCCTCCCGTTATAATTCCATCACGGTGGCCCGCTCCAAATAAGCGCAGAACGCATTCGCCAACTGCATCTGCCGCGGGCTCTTGCACTCCGGCTCAAACAACCGCGGGCTCCCCACCACAATCACCGCCGTCATCGCCCGCGAGGTAGCCACATTGAATCTGTTCAGGCTATACAAAAACTCCATCCCTCGAGGCGCATCCTCCGGCGTCGACGTAGTCAGTGAATAAATCACCACCGGCGCCTGCTGCCCCTGAAATTTGTCCACCGTTCCGACACGTGCCCCCGGCAATCGTTCTGCCAGATCGGACACCTGCGCATTGTAAGGCGCCACAATCAACACGTCCTCCAGCTTCATCTGCCTGCTCTCGGTCGCGCTGCAAAACCACTTAACTCCCGGCTTCAACAGACTGGCCACAATCTCCGCAATTTTTTCCACTTCTTCCGCCGAAGAGTTCCGGTTTCCCGCATGCTGCAACGGCACAAACCATATCCCTGCGTCCTTCACCCACGCATGTCCTTCCAGAACTCTGGGACTTGTGACGGATCGAGTCCCCAGTTTGCCTTCATAAAACATCTCCGAGGTGAACTGGCACACCTTCGGGTGCATCCTCCACGTTTCCGGCAGCAGCAGCCCCATGCCGTCCGCAATGGTCTTGTGCTCGCCAATCAGGTGTTGCAGCGCTGACTTCTCGGCACCATCCGGGTGACTCCCCTTTAGGGGTCGCTGCAATTGTTGCGGATCGCCGATCAATACCAAGTTCTTGGCCGACCTCGCCGCCGCCAGCACATCCGCAATCGCCATCTGCCCCGCTTCATCAATCAACAAGACATCCATGGCGTTGGCAAACTCGGGTCGCGCCCACATCCACACCGTCCCCGCCCCGACCTGCGCTCTGCCCGATTGCAATGCATACAGCGCGTCTTGGTTCGTCTTGGCAATTAGGATTTCTGCGGCCTCGGCGTCCTCTCCATCCTCCTTTGCTTTCTGCACGCACCGAATCCCCTTGGTTTCCAATTCCCGGGCCACGACCAGAACTTTCTCCAGCACGTTCCGGATCACCTTGTGGCTCAGCGCCGTGATCCCGACCTTCTTCCCCATCGACACCAGGCGGCAAATCATCCACGCAGCCGTATGCGTTTTTCCCGCGCCCGGCGGCCCTTGAATCGCAAACAGGGAATCGTTCAACCCGGTAACGATCCGGCAAGCCGTTTCCACCGGCGTTTCGCCGGGCAGGGGTGCTACCTTCTGGTTCCCCTCAAGTCTCGGACTGCTTCGCAGCAGCAGATCGCGCGCCGCCCGATGTGGCCCCGGCGAATCCATTTCCTTGCCGCGCGCCCATTCCCCCAATGCGAACAACGCATCCGCCAGCACCTCCCACTTTGGCCCCCGTCCATCCACAAAAATCGCCGTGGGGTGCGTGCCCGCGCTTTTATTCGTCTTTTTAATCACGATGGTCCGGCTCGCGATGTCAATTTCCTCTACATTGCCGATCGCCATCTCGCCCTGGCACACTTTGTCGCCGCGCCGAACGTCGGTTTCCTGCTTCGGAAACCTGTACCGCTCGACGGGCAGCTTCCGCTCGAGTCGCACTTGCCCGATGTGTTTCAATCCTGCCAGTCCCTGGCGTTCCTCCAATAGGTCTTCGTCTTTCATGTCTCGGAGTTTGTAGTATTCCCACCATGTGGCCTTGTCCTCGCGCCGATGCCAATCGAGCATCGCCGCGAGAAGCCACCGCGCCTTGTCGTGTTCGCTTCGTTCTTGCGGGTCGGCGGAAATGCCGTCCGTCAATTTCTTTACCAGCTCGGCCACGCGCTGTTGCCGTGCGTCCACGTCTTCGGGCGCCGCGCCGTCTTCGATCGCGGGCCGGGCAATTGCCTTTCCATCTTTCACCAATTTCGCGCGCTCGATCTCCAGCCAGTCCCGCAGCGCCGCCGTCGAAAAACAATCCTCGCCGTTGTATCCCTCCATGGCCTCCCGAAATCTGTCCGGCAATTCCTCTTTAGCCCAGCCAAGCTCCAGCCGGTGTTCCACATAACGCATGGCTGCCCGTGATTCTTCCGGCGGAATCTTTCTTTTGAATCCGTAGAAAACCTCCAGCTTCTTCAGGGAGTATTCCTCCACACTCGCCCGCAAGGCTTGCTTGAAAATCGTATGCAGGTCCACAAACAGTCCCGCCCGCAACATGCGGTCGATCTCGTCTTCCCTGGTCGCGTACCTACCCATCAGATTTTTGAACGCCGACGGCTCGTAAGCCCCGAAGTGGTACACATGCATCTCCGGAAACTTCTTCAATCGCCCCATCACTGCATCCACGAACCACTCAAATCCGCTTTTCTCCTCGTCCGCCGTAAACGCCCAGCGCTTCTCGTAGCGCCACCTCCCGTCATCGCCCGCGGCTACAAACCCGAAAAGGTATTGCTGCCCGCATCCGGCTTCGGGGTCTCCTGCAAACGGATCGCCCTCCAGATCCACAAACACGTCTCCCGGCGAAGGTTCCGGCAATTTGCAAAATCCCGTGCCCTCGACAACCGGCAGCAGCGCCTCGTGTACAAGCTTGCTTTGCGTTCGCGCTTCCACCTGCACCCGCGCCTGCTCGCGCACCTTCTCAAACCCTTCGCGCGACCCGTGCAGCGGTTTCTGTTTCAATGGGATCGGCAACACCGCCAATTTCGCCATGGTTTCCGCATTCCACACCTCCAGCTGGTTCCGCTGCTGCCGACGGATCCCCGCCACCAGGGACAAATGATCGTCAGCCCTCCGCCGCGTCTCGCATTCCCGAAACCATCGGCAAACATCACAATGCGCGCAAGGCTCCGGATACGTCTCGGCCGCCGCGCCGTCGCAAGCCTTCTCCAGCTGCCCCTTTACGTAACGGTAGTAAGCCGCATACTCCGCCACCCGATAGCGCTCCGCCTCGAAGGCCTTCCCGGGCGGCACCACCCACATAAACTCCGGCAGCGATTCTGTCCCCGCGCTCTGGGTCTCGTCCCAGGAAAACCTGCCCTGCATCTGGTCCGGCGCAGCCGCTGCGGGCCGCGTCTTGTTCGGCAACGAAGTCGGCCGTTGGATCTCTCCGAGCAACCCCGTATAAAACGCTAGCTGCAAAATCGTCGTAGCCTTGGTCTCCCGCGCCAATTTGCAGTCGTAAGCCTCGTACGACCAGTTCCCAAATCGGGAAGCCCCTGGCACCTTCCGCAGCAGGTCCGGCCGCCCGAACCATCGCCCAACCTGCAGCGCCCCTTGCGCAATCACCTCGACGCCACGCTCCATCGCCCGCAGCGTCTCCAGCGTAATCCGGCCCTCATCTCCGGGTAGCGCCGGGTTCCAGCCGGCTCCGGCTCCCGAGCCCGCCAGCCCCGCACCCAAATTCAAGATTTCCAGCCCGTTCTTGGCCAAAAACGACAGGTACCGAGCCTCATGCCGCAACCCCAACTCCCGAATCACCACCAGGTCCGGCGCCTCCCACTGCGGCCGCTCCCGCTCGCCGCGCGCCGCACTCAATTCCAATTGTGTTAGGTGATGGCAAGCCAGATGGTTGCTGACATCCGTCGCCGCCAACCGCATTTCCCCACCAACAATTTTCATAGCCCAAGCCTACCCGTCTGTTGTGGCGGGCCTTGCGATCCGCCCACCAACACTGCACGACGTTCTGGTTCGAATAACCATTTCTATAGTAAAGTTTTTAATATACACAAGGTAAATAAGCTAAAATCGCCGGTGCTGATCGGAATCAATTCCGTTCGCCTGCGATGATCGGCGCAGTGCTCCTCCGAGATTCCCTCTTCTCTGCTCCGAGGTCAAACCTGGCTCTCCCTGTTTTCAGCAACTTCCAAACCGCTGTTCGCACAAGTGCTTTTGTTTGACCCTCATGCAGGTGTCCCGGGGTAGGGGTGCAAAAGCGAATCTCAGGCGAGGTCTTTTCGCTTCCCTGGTTAGTTTCTTTACGTCTTTGCATCGCCTGATCTCCCGCTCTGCTCGCGGATGGTAAAGTGATGGAAGCGCCCGTGTAATCCGCAGCGTGCCAAGCCAGGCGCCAGCCAACCGCCATGACCAAGAACTATCTCGAAGCCGCCATCGAAATCGCCCTGGAAGCCGGCAAGATCCTCCGCGAGGAATTCGCACGCCCGCCGCACATTGCCTACAAAGGCGACGCCGACCTGGTCACCCAAGCCGACCGACGTTCCGAGCGCGCCATTGTCGAGCGCCTCAGCAAATATTTCCCGGATCACGCCATCGCCGCCGAAGAAGGCACCGGCCATGAAGCCAATTCCGAGTTTCGCTGGCACGTCGATCCGCTCGACGGCACCACCAACTTCGCCCACGGCTACCCCTGCTTCTGTGTTTCGATCGCGCTCTCGCAGCGCGACAACCTTCTTGCTGGTGTCGTCTTCAACCCAATCGCCAACGAACTGTTCACCGCCGCCCGCGGCGAAGGCGCAAACCTGAACGGCCAGCGGATGCATGTCTCCAAGATCGAGTCGCTATCTACCAGCCTCCTCTGCACCGGATTCCCTGCCCACAAGCGTATGGCTAGCCCCAACATTCACTACTACTGGGACTTCACGCTGCGTTCCCACGGCGTTCGTCGCGACGGTTCAGCAGCGCTCGATCTGGCCAGCGTCGCCGCCGGCCGCTTCGAGGCTTTCTGGGAATTTGGCCTCAACCGGTGGGATGTCGCCGCCGGCATGCTCCTGGTCGAGGAAGCCGGCGGCAAAATCACCGATTTTTCCGGTCAGCCATACCGTCTTGGTGACCCCACGATCCTCGCTACCAACGGCTTGATTCATGACGAGACGCAGCGCATCGCCTTTGAGATTTCGCAGCGCGACCCCGACTCCCCGCTCCGTCGCGAAGCTTGAAGTCCCTGCTGTGGTAGGCCCGGGCTTGCTTTTCCCTGGGCCTCGAACGGTTCCTCGCCGTGTCGCTCTAAGGCACGCCGCCGGCGCGGCAGGAGATTCGCCGCCGACCAGTTGCCATATAGGCTATCGCAGTACTATTGGCCTATGTCCGCCGGACGGTGCCGCGCGCGAGCATAACGGCGGGGAATCACGTCCACGGGCGGACTTCGCGGACAACATTCCCTGACGGCGTTCGAAGAGGATGCCGTGGCGGAGGCAACTGTGTCGCGAATGAGATGGCAGAAATGGAGTTTCCCGGCAGTGCTCGCATGCTTGCTGGTTTCCGCTGTGCCCGTCGGGGCGCAGGATGCCCCGCAAGATGCGCAGCAGCCGTCTGTCGCCGATGCGGCACGCCAAGCACGCAAGGATAAGGATAAAGATAAAGACAAAGCGAAAGACAAAGACGCGGCGACCTTGAAAACGGTCATCACCGACGAAAATCTTTCGGCCGGCACAAGCGCCAACGTGGGTGCGGGCGCTAGCGCGGAATCCGGTTCCGCTTCCTCGAAATTGAGGGCCGTTGCTCCGAGCGCGGCCGGTTCAGCCGGCAGGTCCAGTTCTTTTGAGGAGGCTTACGCCAGACTGGAAGCGACCGAAGCTTCGCTGGATCAGCTGGAACCCATGGGACGCGCCGAGCTTGCGCAGATCGTGCTGCGCGGCAACACCGCGGAGTTTCCGCACCGCAGCGACTGGGAAGAACAGCTTTATGCCGCAAAAGGCGTTTATGTCCAGCGATCGCGCCAGCTCATCGCGGCGATGAAACAGGTTTTCGCTGACGTGGACGCCCTCCAGTCCGGCGGGCAAGGCAAAGTCCCGGACGATGATCCACGCGTGCAGGCATTGACTCGCAAAACGCAGCAGATCCTGCAACTGGCGGGTCGCACGGAAGCGACGTTTCAAGCGGTCGTGTCTCAAGGCCAGAATTTCGCCCAGCAAGCGCCTCCACGCTAGCTCATCCCTTTCCAGGAAATCGCGCCAACAATCGCCGGTAGTATTTTCAATGTCCGCATGGTGACCGCCGACCGACCAATCAGCCAACCAGTTTCGATCTAACTAAGAACACGTCCCCGCAAGCGTTGGGTTTGTCGCGGTTGGGGTTGTCGGGTTCCGGTGTCGCCGGAGGCGCACGATTTGGTGCGCTGATCGGAGTCTTCGCGGTGTGCGCGTTTGCGGTGCACAACTATGTGAACCTGAACATATCTGCAGCCTATCTGGTGGAGTGGATCGTGGCCGGCATCGTGATCGGACTCATCTTACCGGCCACTGCGCTGAGCAGCGCGGCGATCTCGGGCCGCATCGCGCGCTCCGGCCTGAACGGTCAATTCAGGCTAGGATTCGGCGGCGGCGAGCCAGGCGCCGCCAAAGATCAGGCCGGGCCCGAGCGATGCGAGGAAGATAGGTTTGCGCGCGGCGAGCGGGCAGCTGCTGAACATTTGCAAAGCGGCGTGCAGCGCGGCTCCGCAAGTAGAGGAGCCGAGATTGCCCGCGGTGCGCGCGATCGGCGGAAACGTTTCTACCGGCACACCGGATACTTTCGCCAACAGGGAAAGCAGGCGCGGGTTTGGCTGGTGCGTGGCGAACGCGCCGACGGCGGTGCGGGGAATCGCGCTTAGCTTTTCGAGCGCAGAAAGAACTTTTTCCATGCGGGTGATGGCGGCGCGAGAGAGCGCTTCGCCGTCAAAGACTACATCGAGTGTGCCGTTCGGCTTGTCTTCCACCTTCACCGCTTCCGAATACTGGCCCGCGCAACCGAAAAGAAATTCACGAAGACGGTAGCCTAGACTTCCTGTCTTTGGCTCGGCGTTGCGAAGAAGAAAAGCGCTGGCGCCGTCGCCAAATAGCCCTCCGAACTCGCCCGCGACGCGGCCGGGAACCAGCGTGCGGCTGTGGACATCGGCAGTGACCACAACGACAGTGCGGGCCTGGCCCGAAACGATCATCGATTGCGCTACCGCCAAGGCGTTGACCAAGCCCAGACAGGCACCACCAACGTCGAATGCCCCGCAGCTCTCGCGCGCGCCAATGCTGGAGTGCAACTGGGCCGCGATCGACGGATAAACGTGATGGGTCTCGCTGGTAGCGATGATCGCATCGGCCTCTTGGGCGGTGCAGCCAGTGGCTTGAAGCGCTTCCTGTGTGGCTTGCGTGCCGAGCGTCAGTTCGGTTTCGCCTTCCGCGGCATAGGCTACCGACTCGATGCCGGCGCGGCTGCGGAGCTTGCCGATGGGCATGCCAAACGCGCGGTCGATTTCTTCCGAAGCGAGGGTCCGGGATCCGGTGACGAAGCCCGAGCCAGCCAGAAAAACGGCAGCCTGCTGTGCGGAATTTAGCTGGCGATCCTTCGCTTGTTGGTCCGTCATCAGCATGGGGATTTCAAGGCCGGCCTTTCCGGAAACACGCTTGCGGTTATCATCCGGCAGAACGCGCAAAGTTGCCAGCGAAGTCGTGGGCGGAGTGCGGATCCTGTGGCGGAGTCAGAAACAGCATGGTGCTGAAAGTAGGATGCCACAGGCATGGAAAGGAGATGTTCCATGGATAAAATGAACGCGATGTTGCGGTCTGGTTACAATTCGCCGGAACACGGGGGACCGCAACGGAGGGGCGGTTTCAGCGCAGAGCGGCAGGAGAGTCCCAAATCGGGAATCGAGACCTTTCGTTTTTAACGCGCGCGTTTAGCGACCACTGTCTAGCGACGGCGCGATTTGGCTAGCAGGCGCAAAATTTCCAGATAGAGCCAGATGAGCGTGACCATCAGGCCGAAAGCGCCGTACCACTCCATATACTTTGGCGCATTGTTGCGAGCGCCGGTCTCAATCATGTCGAAATCCAACACCAGGTTGAGCGAGGCGATGACCACGACGAAAAGGCTGAAGCCAATGCCGATTGGGCCGCTGCCATTGATAGCGGGGACCTGAATGTGGAAAAAGCCGAGCACCATTTCAGCGAGGTAAAAGACCGCAATGCCGCCGGTCGCCGCAATTACGCCTAGCTTGAAACCCTGCGTGGCACGAATGACGCCGGTCTTGTACGCCAGCAGCATAACGAACAATACGCCGAAGGTGAGCCCGATGGCCTGGAAGGCCACACCGGGATAAGATTTTTCAAATACGGCCGAGATGCCGCCAAGAACCAAACCTTCCAAGAGGGCGTAAAGTGGCGCGGTGAACGGTGCCCACGTCTTCTTGAAGATGGTGACGAAGGCGGTCATCAGGCCACCGAACAGGCCGCCCATCATCCACGGGATGGCGTCCTCAGGATTGGGCGAGTGCGAGAGGCCCCAAGTCCAGGCGGAAGTGGCGACGACGCAGAGAAGCAGCAGGCCGGTTTTGTTGACGGTTCCCTGCACGGTCATAGCTTCGCCGGCGGCGCTCTGGCCCTGGAAGGCCTTCTCGTTTAGAGCTGGATTCGCGGTACGAAAGGGGTTGGGCATGTTGTGTTTCCTCTAAGATTTCAACCTCAATTGTACTCTTACGCGGAAATTGGTTCCAATCGGGTCGATGAACGGAGTGTTAGGGAATTGGCCGCGCTAGAGGGAATCGAAAACGGATTCGATGTTCAAGCGCTACGCCATCATGGAGCCGTCTGCTATCCAAGACGCGTTGAGTGTGGCAAAATAACTCAGTTGGTGACCGCTGGCCCGGTAGAGTAATGGTTAACTCGTCACCCTTTCAAGGTGAAGATTACGGGTTCGACCCCCGTCCGGGCTACCAATCTCAAGCCACGACCCCTCATTCGTTGCGCTGAGGTCAAGATATCTTACCGCGGTTCGCTCAAGCCATCATTCCTTACTCGTACCAACCCGCGCCGCAATCGATCACGTAGTGCCGCGATGAGATGACTCAGGGGCAAGGGCGCGATTCCGGTTCGGTTCGGCGGCGTGGCTGACCCCGCAGCAGGAGCTCGAGCCCGCGCCAGCGTCGCGCATGCCCGGACCATGCCGAGAACCACTGCGTATAATGGCGCTGACCTCGCGGCGAAATTGCGAACGGTCATGGCGTAACCTCGTCAGGGTCAGGGTCAGTTGATTCTCGCTTGATAGTGATCGATTAGCAGAACAACTGTATTAACATGCACCCGGACTTGCTGTTCTCGGTGGTTGTTTGTGGCAAAAGGACAAAGGTGAGGAGAACGATTATGGATTGCAAAATGACGGGATCGGCGGGGTGGGCTGGGGCCTTTGTTGCGGGCATGGTTGTGGCGACAGCGTTGTGTGCGGGGATGGCTGCGGCGGGGGCGAAGACGTTGGGTGCGGCGGCGCAGGGGCAGGAAGTTACCGTGCAGAGGATTATCAGCCCGACGGTGACGGACGAGGACATCGCATTGCTGCGGCAAGATCTGCGGGCAATGAAAATGCAAGTGATTGGGCAGAATATGTCGCTGTCGGATACGGAGGCGCAGAAGTTCTGGCCGATCTACAACCATTACGTGAAAGACTTGCAAGAAGTGAACAACCAGAAGTATGCACTATTGAAGCAGTACGCGGAGATGTGGGCAACGATGACGGACGAAGATGCACTGATTTACGTACGACACTGGCTGGAGGCGGACGGGGAGGCGCAGGCACTTCGCTTGAAGTATGTGCCGGTGGTGAGCCAGGTCTTACCGGGAAAGAAGGCGGCGACGTTTTTTCAGTTGGACCGGCGGCTGAACATGATCGTCGATCTGCAATTATTTTCGCAGATTCCGTTGGCGCATCTGAAGGAGTAGGCCGGGAAGAACAGTTAAGCCGAAACACCCTGTTGTCAGGGTTAAATATCTGCCCCGGCAGGTCTTTCGAACCGCTTCGCGGAAAAGAAATACTCTATTCTCGAAGTGCCCCCACCAACGTCCGTCCTCCGTGGCTATTGGTTGGAGATTCTAATTCGCTGGATCGTGGCACCCGGCCCAATACGTTCGGGCCCAGGACCCAGGCAAAGTTTCACCCGTAAACCCACCTTTTGGTGCCGCTCGCCTCAGCTACGCTTCGCCAAGGCATACCTCTACGACGTTACTCCCGGATGCTAAGCCGAACCGGCACTTTGGCGATTTTGGAGTTATCCTTGAATCGCTCAAGCAGTTTCCGGAGGGGAACGATGTCCCTCAAATCGCGTCTCTGCCTTTATCTTCAGGTCTCCTTGCTGTGCATACTCTCTCGCGCAGCGGCCGGGCCTGAGAAGCTCAATGGGCTCAAGGATGACGCAGCATCACAAGAATCGAGCACAGAGAGTATCGCGCGAACGGATACAAGCGATCAGTCTCCTCATGCGAATGCTCATCCCTACATCGATCTCCCGATGGCGCAACTGGTCGAACGAATTCCAGAACTAAAAACTCTTCAACCTGCGCCAGATCAGCAAGATCTATCAATGATCCTGCAGAATATGGGCCGGAGCGTGGACGGTTTCGTCCGCGACATTGGTGACCTCATCGCTCACGAAGATATAACACAGGAGAAATTGAACCCGACGGGGAATAGCAAAAAGGAGCATATTCAAGACAACTATCTGATCCTTCATCATGGCTATGAATGGGGTGCAAGCTCGGAATATCGAATGGACGACAGAGGGAATCACCTGGGTCCCGTAGGCCTGCAGAAGGGATATCTGGTCACCTCCGGCCACGCGTTGAGCTGTATTGGTTTCTCTACAGTCGCTCAGTCGGGTTCGAGGTTCCGCTACCTTGGTGAGGAAACGATCGACTCACGAGAGACCCATGTCTTGGGATTTGCTCAGCAGCCTGGCGAGGCTACTTTTTTCACTACGATGCGGGGAGCAGGAGGGGCGGATGTGGACATGCTAACGCAGGGAGTTTTGTGGGTGGACAAGAATAATTTCCAAATTATCAGAATGCGCACGGATCTACTTGCGTCGAGCAATGAAATACGGATCGACCAGTTGACGACGGAAACGACGTTCGGCGAAGTGCAACTTCCTGATGTTCCAAATTCCTTGTGGCTGCCTAGCGACGTGGACGTATACATCGAAATTAACAAGCAAAAGTTCCACAACGTACATCACTACACGAACTATCGACGCTATCGAGTCTCCGTCAAGATAGGGAATCCGCAATAGCGTCATCCGGCGCGTGCTCGAAACTTCGTCCACCGTTTCTCCGCTCTGACGATCGCGGCGCTGCCAGCGGCGGATGTTAGTTCTAGCGATCCGGAAGGCGACGCGCCGCAAAGTTAGCTGCGCTAGTCGCCGCGGGAGGGTCTACGTTAGCAAGGACGATTACGACGTAACCGGAGGGCATGCAGATTTTTAGTTCCCCATTCATCCCAGGGGCTCCGCCTCCGTGACCGAAACACCGAATGCCTCCGGGTGTGACTTCGTCAGAGAATCCATAGGCATATTTGTCTCCCCGCGGCGTATCCACCTTCCCGGTCGTTAGAAGCGCGGTGTGCTCAGCGTCAAGCAGTTTGTGACCGATCAGGGCATTCGCGAAGGCAAGAAGGTCACCGATTGTGGAATATCCTCCTCCGGCCGAAGTGCCGCGATAAGGCAAGGTGCCGTCATTTGGACGAGGGTCCTTCGAATCCCCTTGCGACATGTAACCGACCGAGCGATTCGCAACCTCTTGATCTTCTGGCAGCGAATCCGTCGAGTTCATTCCTGCCGGATGGAAGATGTGTTCGCGAACATACTGGTAGTAATCCTGGCTGCTCGCTTTCTCTACGATCCGTCCAAGCAAAATGAAACCATAGTTGGAGTAGTCCCAATGGCTACCGGGCTCGAACGTGGCGCCCCGCGTGCCGTAAAGCTTGACGTAGTCCTGAAGTGTCCGCAACGCCAAGCGGTGCTGCTCGAATTCCGGGCCAAAGATATCGCCCGCACCGCCGGTGTGCGTCAACAACTGGTGAATTGTGACCTTGGTCGCGAAGGTTTTGTTCGGATAATCCGGGATATAGTTGATCAGCGCGTCGTTGAGGTGGAGTTTGCCTACCTGCGCAAGTTGAACGATGGCGGTCGCGGTGAACATCTTGTTCATCGACCCGATGCGGAATTTCGTATCGAGCCGGTTTGGAATGTTATTCTCGCGGTTCGCCAATCCGTAAGCACCGCTAAATATCGGTACGCCGTTCTTGGCGATCATTGCCGCGCCAGAGAACTTGCCTTCGGATGCTTCCGTTTCCAGTCGCGTCTTGAATGCGGAGATGGCTTCCGGTTCCGTCATGTGGCTGACCGGTGAATTCGTCGCACCACGTGTGGCCCGTGTCTGCATTTGCTTGACTACGTGCCCCGGAGCTGGATCGTCCTCAATGGTAATTTGCCCCATCTGCTCCGAATTGCGCTCTTGCACCAATACGATGCAGGAAAGCTCATAGCACTCCTTGACTTCCTTGACGTCAAACCCGCCTGTCCGGGCACGGAAGCTCATCGTTTCGTCAACGTGAGACACACGCTCCTGTTCGTTTTTCTCCAGAAACTTGAGAAGCATCGTTCGGTCCCCGGTGTTGAAAGCCGCCAGCCAGGAGGATAGTTGCGAAGCGGCGGGCGTGTCGGGGAGGTTAGCCTGGGCGAAGACCGATTCATGAGCAAAGAAAAGCAGCGCCGGTAGGAATGACATGATCTTCATGATTCTATAGACGCAGCGACTCACATTTCGGTACCTCAGTGAGCCTTGCGGCTTCATAGTCCGAACATCCGCAATGAACTAAGGCTGGTGTGGGCCTCAATTGGTAATTGTTGTTTTGGGTGGTTACGTCGTTCGGTCTACATGCTTGTTTCGGTAAGCGTATAGGGTGTTGAAAGGGCCACACTGCTAACCGTTGTACCCTGGCGCCCAACCTGGCGGGAACAGCACTGAAATCTTGTCGGGTCGAGGGGAATACTGGTATCGGCTATCCCTGCCGGTCCTGGAATTCTTCGTGCCAAGCCATTTGGATGGCTTCGAGCTTGGCTTCGTTGGAGGCTTGCGGATCGCCGGTAAAGCCAGGGAGCTCGATGATCCATTTGTGCATGTCGGTGAAGCGGACGGTAAGCGGATCAACGTCGGGATGCTTGTCGGTGAGGCCGATGGCGATGTCGTCGAGATTGTCCCAATCGAATGTTGGCGGCACGTTCGCTCCTTAGAAAAAGACAAGAAAGATTAGCCACAGAGGCCCGCTTGTGCCAGGCAAGCACTGAGACACCGAGAACTGCAAAAGGGCACGCTTGCCGAATCAATTCAAGCGATTCGAGAGAGTTCGCGGCCAGCTCTTCGCCCCTCGCCAGTCACCGCTTCTAGTGATCCGCTTCCTTGGCGTAGTTTTTGTTCCACTCGGGAATTTCGACAACGATGTCGGTGGTGCCGTCGGGGACGGTTTGGCAGCCCAGCCGCGATTTCGGGGTAATGCCGGGGGCTTCGTCGAGTTCGTCGAGTTCGGCATCGGTGGCTTCGTTGCAGGACTCCAGGCCTTGCCTGACAATCACGTGGCAGGTGGAGCAGGCGCAGACTCCGCCGCAAGCGTGGTCGAGGCCGGCCTTGATGCCCTCGGAGATGTCGAGAATGCTGCCGGGGATGCCGTTATGCCCGTACGGAAGCTTGGCCGGATCGACTTCGATCGTTTTGCCGCTGGGCAGAAACGTGACCTTGTATTTCTGCGTGGCCGGCTTGTATTTTACTTCTTCGATGTAGGGGTTGCTGCCGCCCATTTTTGCTCTCCTCTGCGATCGGAACACATCTTGCCGCACTTCACGTTGCACGGGCAGGAGTACGGTGCTATTTCAAACCTCGGCTAACTTGCGGCCTTCCAACACTGTTGATACTGCGCCGTTCATGACCAGTTCCGCAAGATGGGTTGTGGCTTGGTTCAGTTCGTCGATGCGCTTGCGAATCAGTTTGTAATCGTTCCCTGCCACCGATTCTTTCAGTGCAGCAACCGATTGGTCGATTGCGGCGCGCTCCTCGGTCGACAGCAACTTCGATTCCGCGTTGGCCAACGCTTTTTGCGTCGCCACCAGAATGGCTTCGGATTCGGTGCGCGCCTCGATCACCTGGCGCTCGGAAAAATCTTGCTCGGCATATTCGATCGATTCTTCGAGCATGCGCTCGATTTCGGTGTCGTTGATGCCGTAGCTCGGCTGCACCTCAACAGAATGTTGCTGTCCGTTACGAAGATCTTTCGCGGCGACTTGCAGGATGCCATTGGCATCGATCAAGAACCGCACTTCGATGCGCGGAAGGCCTGCGGGAGCTGGGGGCACCTTCAGCGTGAAGCGGGCGAGGGAGCGGCAATCCCTGGCGAGTTCACGCTCGCCTTGCAGGACGTGGATCTCGATGCCGGTCTGGTTGTCGACTCCCGTGGTGTACATCTCCTGCGCGCTGGCGGGAATCGTGGAGTTGCGCGGGATGATCTTCGCGACGGCGCCGCCGTAGGTTTCGATGCCGAGCGAAAGCGGTGTGACGTCGAGCAGCAACATGTCTTTTACGCCGCGATCGAGAATATTGGCTTGCACCGCGGCGCCCAGCGCGACGACTTCGTCGGGGTTCAGCTCCGTATGAGGCTTGCGGCCGAAATATTCCTGGACCGTGCTGCGGATGAGCGGGGTGCGCGTCGTGCCGCCGACCAGCACGACCTCATCGATTTCCGATGGTCCAAGGTGGGCGTCGGCGAGGGCTTGTTTTACCGGGCCTATGGTGCGGTCGACGATGGGACGAAGCAACGATTCAAACTCGGCGCGAGAGAGCTCGTATGCGAAAACCGCGCCATTGGGTAACTCGAAGCGTAACCTGGTCGCGACGCCTTCGGAGAGCTGATGCTTCGCCGCGATGAGCGCTTTGCGCAGCTCTTGCACCAGATCAGGTTGCGCCGATACATCCACGCGATGCTCGTGAAGGATTTTCTCGCGGATCCGCGCTTGCATCAGATTGTCGATGTCGTCGCCACCGAGATGCGTGTCGCCGTTGGTGGACAGGACCTGATAGATGTCACCTTCGCCGGTGGAGATCAGCTTCAGCACGGAGATGTCGAAGGTGCCACCGCCGAGATCGTAGACAGCGACGCGGCCACGCTGTTTTTCGTGAAGGCCGTAAGCGAGGGCGGCAGCCGTCGGCTCGTTGACCAAGCGAAGGACTTCGAGGCTAGCGATTTTGCCGGCGTCTTTGGTGGCCTGCCGCTGCGCGTCGTTGAAATAAGCCGGAACGGTAATGACGGCGCGATCGACGGTTTCACCGAAGAACGCTTCGGCCCAGTTTTTCAGTTCGCGCAGAATGAACGCGGATATCTCCGGAGGAGTAAATAATCTGTCGCCGAGCTTGATGCGGATGACGTTCTGGCTTGTCGAATCAATCCGAAAAGGAAAGAGTTTCAGTTCGCTTTGGATGTCGGCCACGCCACGGCCCATCAGGCGTTTCACGGAATAAATGCTGCGCTCCGACTGCGTAAGCAAACGGCGGCGCGCAGGCTCGCCGACAATGATGCTGCCATCGGGATCGAGGCTGACAACCGACGGACATAGCGTGCTTCCAGATGGTCCCGCAATGCAGTGCGGCGCACCCGTCTGCGGATCGGTGTACGCGACGAGACTATTGGTGGTGCCGAGATCGATTCCTACGATGCGTCCCATGATTGTGGTTGGTGATTCGTGCCTGGTGACTGTAAAAAAATTCTCGCGGACGCCAGGTTCTTGCTAAATCAAAACTAAGTCAGCTCCTTCGCGACGTTATTCACCAAATTTCGGATGTAGGAGCGGCGATTCAGCAATTCGTTCAGTCGGACCATGATGGCTTTGCGGTCGTTATCGCCTGCCTTCGCTTCGGTTGCGGCGTCCCACTGCTGCGCTGTGACCTGGAGATGTTCGTCTACTTCGCCGAGTTTCTCCTGGAAATTCTTTTGCGCGGCTTCCAGCCGGGCCTTCAGTGTGGAAAGGTCTCCCCCCGCTTCTTTGGCTTCCCGCAGTTCGTCCAGGGACTCGTTCAGCTCGAAGACCTCCTCGAGAAGCTCGGGCGGAGCCTGCTGCTTGTGCTCGCCCTCTTTGCGCGCCCCTTCAAGCTCCAACAGGTATTCGACGCGAGCGACAGGGTCGCGAAGGACGCGATAGGCGTCGTTTACTTCCGAACTGCGTTGGAGCGAAAACTCGCGCTCCTGCTCGGTAGCGTTGACGAAATTGTCGGGGTGCAACTTCCAGCTCAGCTGCAGAAATTTTTGCTCCAAGGGAGCCATTTCGATCCAGAGCTTGCGCGGCAAGCCAAACAGGGCGAAATGGTCGAGTCTATCGGGAGCTTTCGAAGGGGCGGTCATGCGATTTTCTTTGTTGTTCGATTCCACTTTTCTTGCAATCTCAGAAACAGCCGATCAAGCGGCCTGTCGATCGAGCCCTCAAGAATCTCGAGAGGAATGGCTTGCAGTTCCATAGATCAAGCATCTCGAACTCCCACGGGCACAAAAAAAGTGGCTGGCGGATGCGGCTGCCAACCACTTGTCGGACCAGCCTGGGTCAGGCTCACCCGTTCACAGGCTGAAGCCGGTGCAACCTTACGCCGTGAACGAGCTGCCGCAGCCGCAGCTTCTGGCGGCGTGGGGATTCTGGAAGACGAACCCCTGGCGCATCAGTGTTTCTTCGTACTCGAGAACCGTGCCATTGAGATAGAGCAAACTTTTTGGATCCACGAAGACGCGGGCTCCGTGCTCTTCAAAAACCTTGTCGCGATCGCGAGCTTGGGTGTCCAAGCGCATGGCGTAGGAAAGGCCCGAGCAGCCTCCGCCTTGAACGCCAACACGCAGTCCGCCCTGTTCGGGCGAGACGCCGTCTTTTTCGAGCAGCGCGCGAATTTTCTGGGCGGCGCGCTCGGTGAGATGAATCGCGGCGGTATTCGGGCTGATTGTTTCTGTCGCCATAATTGACTCCGCAGCCGGTGCTTACGTTGAGATCGCCTAAAGCGGGACCACAAAAGCGACGCCTCGATACACAATCACCAGGGCATAAAGACCCATTCCAGCTTGGTCTAGTGCGCGGCCTTTTCGGCTAGCGGCACTTCGATGCCGTGCTTCTTCTTCCAGTCGCCGATGGCGGCCTTGATGGCGTCTTCAGCGAGCACCGAGCAGTGAATCTTGACCGGGGGAAGCGAGAGCTCACGGACGATGTCCGTATTCTTGATATTCAACGCTTCTTCGACGGTCTTGCCCTTCACCCATTCGGTGGCGAGCGAGGAGCTGGCAATCGCCGACCCGCAGCCGAAGGTCTTGAACTTAGCTTCTTCAATGACCTTGGTGTCGGGATTAATCTTCATCTGCAGCTTCATCACATCGCCGCACTCCGGCGCGCCGACAAGACCGGTGCCGACGTTGGGGTCTTCCTTCGGAAGGCTGCCGACGTTGCGGGGGTTGTTGTAGTGCTCAACCACTTTGTCGCTATAGGCCATTGCGTGTTGCTCCTTTAATTCGTCTAATTCGTCCTTCTAAATCGTCAGCCCACACCAAAATCTGCCACCCCAGCGGGCGGCGCCGCGCGCCCATCCTTACCTCCTTGCCAAATTCACGGTAGCGTCGAGGCCGGAACTCTTTACAACTTCTTCGGAAAGCGCGACGTTCGGCACGGATGCCGAGCGGCCCGCGGCCAACTGTCGCAGAGCGTCCTTCACGAGTTCCGCATTCACGCCAATACTCTTGAGAAATGCGCGAACCTGCTGAACCTCATGGAACGAGCGCACGCCCGCGGTGCCTTCTCCGTCGGAGTCGTAGGGCACGAACGATACGCGAAACGCCGCGCCCGCGCCGCCGATCAAGCGATGAATCCGAATTGTCCCTTCGTTTGCCATGTCATGTCCTTCAGTCGATGAGATGAATTCTCAAGCTGTCTGCCACTTCATCTTGGAGATGTCGATGCCTTCCTTGGCCATTTCGTAAAGCGGCGAGAGCTCGCGGAGCTTGGTGACGACCTGAACCATCTTGTCGATAACATAGTCGACCTCTTCGGCGGTGTTGAACCGGCCGAGGCCGAATCGAATCGAAGTATGCGCCAGGTCTTCGCCAACGCCTAGTGCTTTGAGTACGTAACTGGGCTCCAGGGTTGCTGAGGTGCAGGCAGATCCACTGGAAACCGCGATATCGTTGATGCCCATCAGGAGCGACTCGCCTTCGACATAGGCGAAACTCATGTTCAGGTTGTTGGGCAAGCGGTGTTCCCACGACCCGTTGATGAAGACTTCATCAAGCTTGGCTTCCAGGCCAGCCTTGAGGCGGTCGCGGAGCCCGCGAAGACGCTCGGCTTCCTGCGCCATTTCTTTCTGGGCAATTTCGCAAGCCTTGCCCAGGCCGATGATACCGGTGACGTTGAGCGTGCCGGAGCGCATGCCGCGCTCGTGCCCGCCGCCATCGATGATGGCCGAAAGCTGCACGCGAGGATTACGGCGGCGGACGTACAGCGCGCCGACGCCCTTGGGCCCATAGATCTTGTGCGCCGAGATCGCCAGCAGGTCGACGTTGTCCTTCTGCACATCCACGGGAATCTTGCCAACGGCCTGCACGCCATCAACGGCAAAGATAATGCCGTGTTCCTTGGCAATCTTGCCGATTTCCTGGATCGGATTGATCGAGCCGATCTCGTTGTTGGCGTACATGATGGTGATCAAAATCGTTTTCGGCGTGATGGCCTTGCGCACGTCCTCAGGATCAACGCGGCCGTCCCTCTGCACCGGCAGATAGGTCACTTCGTAACCGTACTTTTCCAGACGTTTGCAGGTGTCCAGCACTGCTTTGTGCTCAATAGCCTGGGTGATGATGTGGTTGCCCTTTTCCCGATACATCTCGGCAACGCCCTTGATCATCAAGTTGTCGGATTCAGTAGCGCCGCTGGTGAAGATGATTTCCTTGGGCGTGGCGCCGATCAACGAGGCGACCTGCGCGCGCGCATTCTCAACGGCTTCCTCGCCGGCCCAGCCAAACGAGTGGTTGCGGCTCGCGGCATTACCAAACTTTTCCGTGAAATACGGCAGCATGGCCTCCACCACACGCGGGTCGACCGGGGTGGTCGCGTGATTATCCATGTAAATCGGCAACTTTACGGCCATTTGTGCCTCCTAAGTCGTGCTGATCAGCGATCCCGCCGACAACGCGACGAGCGCCGGCTCTTGCGGGTCTTCGCTCATCTGAGAAATCGTTACGGTGCCGAGCACTTGCAAAATGCTTTCGTTGACGCGGCGAAGCGGTTCGCGAACTGAGCAGCGATCCGTAGCGTCGCAATTCCCGTGACTGGTAACGCACGACGTAATCAGCACCGGCCCGTCGATCGCGGAAATCACATCCAGCGCGCTGATCTGACCCGGCTCTTTCGCCAATTGATAGCCGCCGCTGGACCCGTGCTTAGCCGCAACCAAGCCCTGTCGAGCAAGTTTTTGCAGCACTTTGGCCATCAACGTCGTCGAGATTCCGTATTCCTCGGAAATCTCGTTTGCACTGCAGGCGTGCGCGTTGCGGTGCATCGCCAGATGCTTCACGGCGATCAACCCGTAGTCAGCTTTTTTAGACAACTTAAACATGCGCGAGCGTAACGCCCCCAGCCAAATACGACTGAAATAGTCGCACTTGAATACTATCCCTTTCCGGCACTTAAGTCAAACAATACTTGGCCTCGAAAAAACGGGCAAACCCTCTGTTTCTAGTAGGTTATAGTACCTGCACTGCGGCTGTCGCCTAAAGCAGTTGTCCCGCGGTGACGCTGGTCGCAGATGAGCCTGCGAATCATTTGGATGCAACGCAGCTCCCGCCGGGCGCAGCCGCGTCCACCAATTTTTGGACTGCCGTGGCGGGCATCAACAAGAGCTGCGCCTTGGGTTTCTGGATTTGCTGAATCGCCGAGATCTGCTCTGCCTTCCAGGAATCGGGCGCTCCGCCACCCTTGGCGATGAAGTCGAGCGCCGCCAGGCCGGTCGAGCCTAGCGCCGAGAGATCCTGCGACGTCTGCGCGACCTCTTTCACCAAGAACGACCGCTGCGCCAGAGGCTCCAGCCGGGCATTGTTGTCGCGCCACATGGTTAGCCGGGACCTAAGCCGTGCTTCCGTGTCCGGGTCATGACACGAGGCCGCGACATACTTGTCGACAAACTCAGCGAACCGCCGCGCTGTATCGCTCTCGAGCGGCACGGCATCGACGACGCGGTTCAACGGCGTAGCACTGGTAGGCTCTGCCGGGGCCAGGTTCTCGCGATCGTAGTCCTTCACCGGCTCGACCACATCCGCCAGCGCGCGCAGCGCGTCAAATTCCTCAGGCGTCGAAGAGCCCGCAATGCGTTGCAACATCGGGCGGTAGTATTTTTGATGGGTAAGGTCGAGCAATTCCAGCCGCGCGCTGACCGCCTGCAAACGCTCGTACATCGAAACCGGATCGGTAACACTCTGAGGCGACCACAAGCGTTCGGCAATCGCCGCATTCCGCGGCCAGATGCGGGAATCGATATTCTCGGCGTTCACATATTCCGACCACATGCACGATTCGCCGCCCAAAACCAGTTTCTGCTGCTCCGGCGCCAGATTCGCCGCCGCGCCTCCCATCGGATCCACGGCGTAATGCCGAGCCGTCGACCACCCGAGATCGAGATAGTAGCCATTCGAAAGAATCCCGCGATATCCCTGCGAAGCTGCTTGCGCGAGCGAAGCCTGTCCGCGCCAGGACTGAATCACGATGTCTTTCGGCACGCCAGGAATGAAAACTTCGTCCCATCCGACGACAGCCTTCCCGTGTTTCGTCACCAGCTTCTGCACGCGGCCACTGAAATACGCTTGCAGCGCTGCGTTGTTCTTCAGATTGTAGGACTTCATGAATTGCTGAATTTTGGGGTTGACGTCCCACTGCTTGCCGTTCACTTCATCACCGCCGATATGAAAATAACGGTCGGGAAAAAGCTTGGCCATTTCGCCGATCAAGTCGTCGAGAAATTTGTAGGTCTTCTCGTTGGTGGGGTCCATCGCGGGATCGAAAACGCCCCATTTGCGTTCGATTTCATACGGTCCCGGGGCGCTGGCCAGTTCGGGATAGCCCACCAACCAGGCCGTGCTGTGGCCCGGCATATCGAATTCGGGAACCACGCGAATGCCGCGATCTTTTGCATAGGCAATCAGGTCGCGCGCGTCGTCCTGGGTGTAGAACATGCCGTCGGAGCCCATCTCGTGCAACTTCGGAAATTTTTTGCTTTCGATACGGAAGCCCTGGTTTTCCGACAAGTGCCAGTGGAAGACGTTCATCTTCACCGCTTCCATGCCTTCGATGTTGCGTTTCAGAACGTCGAGCGGAACGAAATGCCGGCTCACATCGATCATCAGGCCGCGCCAAGGAAATCGCGGCGTGTCGCGAATGGCGACCGCTGGCGCTGCGAATCCGTCCGAGCTGACTGCAACGAGTTGCAGGAATGTCTGCAGACCATGCAAAGTCCCCAGGGTCGTCGGCGCGCTCAGCTTTGCGCCTTCCGGCGTCACTTCGAGCACGTAGCTCTCGTCCTCGCCGAGCTCCTGGATTTCTTTGCTTTCATGATCCGTGCGGATCGTCAGCGTATCCTTGCCGGAGGCGACCGGCTTTGCAAACGCCGGTATTCCGGTCTGGCGAGAAAGTTGCTGCAAGAACCGTTGGACGGCACGCTCCTGGCGGGGCTCGATGTGCCCGGTTTGCGCCACCGAGAATGTGGCCTCAACGCGCAGACTGCCGGGACCCGCCTGCACGCTGGACGGCCAGGGCATCAGGTTCAATTGCGGCTGCGTTTGCGCTCTTGTCGGCAAGGCCTGCACCCATCCCGCAAGCACCAGCATTCCGATCATGATCACTCCCCGCGTCCAGCAGTTGTACGTCATTCGGTTTGTGCCCCCACGCGGAAAACCCGCCACTAATTCGTTTCAATAGCGCTAGGCATCCTCGCACAGTCGGCGGTAAGGAGAAAACCCATTTTGCAGACTGGGCCCAAATGGCCGTAGCGGTGCGAAAGTTTGCGGCTGGCCACCAGCGCGGGCTAGGTTAGAATATTGCTTGCATGCGGTCACGATGAAAACATCCATCGCCATCTATCCCGGCTCGTTTGATCCGGTCACCAACGGTCATCTCGACCTGATCGAACGGGGCGAGAAGATGTTCGACCTGGTGATCGTGGCAGTGCTACGCAACGCCGAAAAACAGCCGCTGTTCACCGTGCCCGAGCGCGTGGAGATGCTGCGCGAAGTGACCAAACGCTGGTCCGGAGTGGAAGTGGACGTGTTCGACGGCTTGCTGGTGGAGTACGCGCGAAAACGCGGTGCCGGGGTGATCCTGCGCGGAATCCGCGCGGTGTCTGACTACGAGTACGAATTGCAGATGGCGCTGATGAACCGGAAGCTGGAGCCGCGATTGGAAACCGTGTTCATGCTGCCGGGCCAGCCGTACAGTTATCTGAGCTCAAAGCTGGTGCGCGAAATCGCCCAACTCGGCGGGCCGCTGGATGGCCTCGTGCCAACGATCGTCGAAGAAAGATTGCGCGCGAAGAACGCGAAGAATTCATGAGTATGAAGTCACGTACGCGATAAGGCTGGCAGCGAAGAATCATAGAGGAGACAGAGCGTGCATCTCACCGAACGCATCAATCGCATACAAATCTCGCCGACATCCGCGGTCATCGCCGAAGCGGAAAAACTGAAGGCTCGCGGCGTCGATATCGCCGACTTCGGCCCCGGCGAGCCCGACTTCCCCACGCCGGATCACATCAAGAAAGCGGCCATTCGCGCGATCGAGCAGAACTATACAAAGTACACGGCGACGGGCGGCATCATGCCACTGCGGGAGGCGATTTGCGCGTGGCACGAACGCGAACTCGGATCGCACTACGAGCCGAAGGAATGCGTGGTCAACGTCGGCGGCAAGCACTCCATCTTCAACGTCGTGAGCGTGCTGGTGCAGCAAGGCGACGAAGTCATCATTCCGGCGCCGTACTGGGTCAGCTACCCGGACATCGTGAAATATGCGGGCGGAACTCCGGTTTATGTCGAGAGCCGGCCCGAAGATGGATTCGGCGTGACGGCGGCGTCGATCGAAAAAGCCATCACTCCCCGGACGCGGCTGGTTATTCTGAGTTCGCCGAACAATCCTACCGGCGGCGTAATTCCACCGGAGGAATACGAACGCATCCTTGCGGCGTGCAAGAAGCACAACGTTTGGCTGATGGGCGACGAATGCTATTCGCACTTCACCTACGATCCGCACAAACCTTTTTCCATCGCCAGCCACGCGGGCTCGAAAGCGCACGTGATCATCATCGGCTCCATGTCGAAGACGTTCGCAATGACTGGCTGGCGCATCGGCTACACGCTTGCGCCGGAAGCATTGGTGCAGGCCACGGTGAAGTTGCAAAGCCAGTCCACATCGAACCCCACGTCGATCGCGCAGCACGCCGCACTGGAAGCGATGCGCGGCCCGATGGACACCGTTCCGGTGATGCTGGCGGAATATTCGAAGCGCCGGAAGCGCATCGTTGAAGGCTTGCGCGCCATTCCCGGGGTGACCTGCGAATGGCCTGGCGGCGCGTTCTACGCGTTCCCCAGCGTTGCCGCGCATTTGGCCAACGGCAACAGCGGCCAGGCGCTCGCGAAGGACACCGGCGAACTTGCCAGGATGCTTCTCGATCAAGCGCGCGTGGCGGTGGTGCCAGGCGACGCCTTTGGCGCGCCGGGATACTTGCGACTTTCTTACGCCACCTCCATCGAGCGCATCGACGAAGGTTTGCGGCGTCTCGGCCGCTTCTTCTCGCGAGCCGAAGCCGCGGCCTGATTCGTGAAATCTGCGCCGCAATTCTCCGAACCCTTACGCCCCGAACCTTTGCGCCTGGAGCCGGTTTTCAGTCCGCGCATATGGGGCGCTCGTTCGCTCGCGCCGCTGTATCCGGAAAAATCGGATCTCGCGGAGCCTTTGGGCGAAGCATGGCTCACCGGCCTCGACTGCAAAATAGCCACGTCAGAGTTTCGCGGCAAAACACTGGGCGAGGCATGGCGCGAAATGCCCACGGAGTGGCGCGGCACTCAGTTTGCCGCCGGCCAAGACTTTCCTCTCCTGGTGAAGTTCATTTTCCCCAAGGAGATGCTTTCGCTCCAGGTGCATCCGGACGACGCGTATGCCGCGATCCACGAAATTGCCGCGGGCGGACGTGGTAAGACCGAGATGTGGCACGTGGTCTCCGCGGAGCCCGGAGCCCATATTCTGCTCGGGCTGAAACCCGGCGTGGACAAGAAGGCTTTCCTTGCTGGCCTTGAAAATCAAACCTTGGAATCCCTGTTTGCGAAGATTCCCGTTCAAGGGGGTGATACGATTTTCGTCCCGGCCGGTACGCCCCACTCCATCGGTCCGGGAATGATTGTCTGCGAAGTGCAGGAATATTCCGATCTGACATATCGCGTCTATGACTACGGCCGGCTAGGAGCTGACGGCAAGCCGCGAGAGCTTCACATCGACAAAGCACTCTGCGTGACGAATTTCAGGGCGTCTAACGCGGGGAAAACGTCTCCGGTTCCGCTCCCCGGCGGGGCGGAGACGCGCACTTTGCTGGCGGCTTGTGCATTCTTCGCAACAGAACGCCGGGAATTCGCTACCGAAATATCCGCTGAAATCACGGCCGAACGTTTCGAGTTACTGGTGGTTCTTGCGGGCAATGGCCACATTCGCTCGAAGAATTTATCCCTGCCGTATCAAGCCGGCGAATGTTGGTTACTGCCGGCGTCACTTGGACGCGTTCATCTGCACGCCGAACAAGGCACCGAACAAGGCACTGTGCTGCTGCGGACCTATGTTCCCGATATGGCGAAGCTCAAGGCGGAGTTCGAGCGGACCGATATCTCGGAAGCGAGGCTAGCTCAAGCAGTATTCGCATGAAGCAAAGGAGCACATGGCGACCGACAAACTAAGCACGCACGCCGTGATCCTGGCCGGAGGGCGCGGCACTCGCTTTTGGCCGCGCAGCCGCACGCGCACGCCTAAACAACTGCTGAACATCGTCGGAAAAGAAACCATGCTGGAACAGACCGTCGCGCGCTTGCGGTCGATTATTCCTCCCGAGCGCATCTGGACGGTGACCAATAGCGCGCAAGTCCAGCAAGTGCGCAAGCAAGTGCCCGCCCCCGCTCGACGGCGGGTACTGACCGAGCCTGTGGGGCGCAACACCGCAGCGGCCATTGCGCTGGCAGCGCTTCACGTGCGCCACGCCGCACGCGGCGATGCGCTGCTGGCTGTGCTGCCTGCCGACCACTACATTGCGAATCCGGAGCGCTACCGCGTGATCGTGCGCGCGGCGCTCGAAATGGCGCACGCTCCCGGCCGCATGGTCGTGCTCGGGATCCCCCCTACTCGCCCCGACACGGGCTTCGGATATGTCGAGCGCATGGGCAATGCGCTCGATTCCAAAGGCTTTCCCGTTTTTGCGGTGCGACGGTTCACCGAGAAGCCCGCACTGTCGCTCGCCAAAGAATACGCCGGCTCAGGTGATTACCACTGGAACGCCGGCATGTTTTTCTGGCGCGTCTCGACCTTTCTGGACAACCTGAAGCACTATTTGCCAAAGACGTCGGCAGCTTTGGAGTCTCTCGCCACAAGCATCGGCAAGCGCAGCTACGAAAAGCATCTGCGCGAAATCTACCCGACGCTCGAGAATATTTCCGTCGACTACGCGATCCTCGAGCCGGCCACGCGCGAGCAAGGCCCACCCCGCGTCTTCGTGTTTCCCGCCGAAGTGGGGTGGAGCGATATCGGCTCCTGGGCCGCGGTCTACGAACTCCTCACCAAAAAGCCGGGCGAAAACATTTTCGCCGGTGAGGGTCACGCCATCGATGCTGAAGGGAATTTCTTGTGGAGTCCCACCAAATTCATCGCAGCCATAGGCATTCGCGACCTGGTGGTTGTCGAAACTCCGGATGCCCTGCTGATTTGCCCGCGCGAACGCGCCCAGGACGTCGGCAAGATCGTCAAAAAACTCGAGGAACTGCAGCGAAAAAATTTACTGTAAACAGTCCAATCCGGCCTGTTAGCTGCCCTATCGCGTCGCGTATACTCAACGTCTCATGACTTCCATTCGCTTTGGAACGGATGGCTGGCGCGGCATTATCGCCGAGGATTTCACCTTTGCGAACGCCCGCATCGTCGCGCACGCCATTGCGCGCTACGTTGTGCGCGGAGAAGACGCCCGTAAAGGCGTGCTGATCGGCTACGATCACAGGTTTGCCTCGGACCATATCGCCGCCGCCGTGGCTGACACCATCAGCGCGACGGGAACGCCGGTTTGGTTGACCGACAAACCCTGCCCGACTCCGGCGATCTCGCTCCTCGTTCGTCAGCGACAAGCTGCCGGCGGTGTGGTCATCACCGCCAGCCACAATCCATACCCCTGGAACGGCATTAAGTACAAAGCCAGCTATGGCAGTAGCGCGCTGCCTTCGATCGTCGCACAGATCGAGACCCAGCTCGACAATGTCCACCGCGACGGCGTGCCGCCGTTGCCCCCGCGCAAAGATTTGGTTCAATCGCTGGAGCCGCGCTCTCCCTACCTCGACACCATCGAGAAGCTTGTCGATTGGGATCGCCTGCGCGCCGCACGGTTTCGCTTTGTCTCCGATGCCATGCACGGCTCCGCGGCAGGACTGCTTCCCGACCTGTTCAAGCGCAACGGCATCGCCTGCGACGAAATTCGCGGCACGCGCGACCCGCTTTTCGGGGGCGCTCATCCAGAACCCATCGACCCGCACATCGACCCGCTGCGCCAAGCGGTTCGTTCGGGGAAATACGACGCCGGCTTTTGCGCCGACGGCGATGGCGACCGCATCGGCGCCATCGATCGCGACGGCTCGTTCGTCAATCCGCACCGAATTTTCGCGCTGCTGGTCTGGCATCTTGTCGGGACGCGCAATCTGCCAGGCGACATTGCTAAAACTTTTTCCGTCACCAAGTTAATCGACAAATTGGCCGCCAAGTTCGGCCGCACCCTGCGCGAAGTCCCCATCGGTTTCAAATACATCTGCGAATTGATGCTGGAGCAAAATATCCTGATCGGCGGCGAAGAAAGCGGTGGCATCGGCACGAGCCTGTATCTTCCCGAGCGCGACGCCACGGTGTCGGCTCTGCTGCTCGCGGAACTCATGGCCTGGCACGGCAAGTCACTCGGCGAATTATTAGGCGCGCTGCACGCGGAATTCGGCGAATACCACTATGGTCGCGTCGATTTGGATCTGAAGCCCGGTCAGAAAGAAAAGGCTCTCGAACATTTCTCCAGCGCGAAAATGCAAAAGCTGCTGGAATGGCCGGTCGCAGGCCGCGAGGATATGGACGGAATCAAGCTGTACCTGGGGCAGGCGGGCTGGGTCATGGTTCGCGCATCGGGCACGGAGAATCTGCTCCGCGTCTACTCCGAAACTAACAAACCGGAAACCACGCGCCGTGTTCTAGGTGCCGTTACCGAAGCCGTGCGCAGCTTGTAGTATGCCCTAAGCTTCCGCGCCCATGGAGACGCCCGATGGAGACCGTAAATCTCGCCGAAAAATTCAGCCACTTCTCCGACTACTTTCATCCCCGCGTGATCGGCGACTTGAACGACACCCACGTCAAAGCCGTGAAGCTCAAGGGCGAGTTCGTCTTCCATCACCACGATCACGAGGATGAATTGTTCCTGGTCGTGAAAGGAACCCTGCGCATGAAATTCCGCGATCGCGAAGCGTTAATCCGCCCGGGCGAATTCCTGATCGTGCCAAAAGGCGTCGATCACTGTCCGGCAGCGGACGAAGAAGTGCACCTCATCCTGATCGAGCCCAAATCCACTTTGAATACAGGTAATATCACTAACGAAAGGACCGTCGCCCAGCTCGAGCGCATCTGACCGCCAAATCCTGCTCAGCAGTGACAATCGATCTCTTATGGAACGTCGCTTCTACACGCTCGATGTTTTCACCACCACTCGCTTTGAAGGCAATCCCCTCGCGGTCATCACCGATGGCGACGGCCTCTCCGACGATGCCATGCTCGCCATCGCGCGCGAAATGAATCTCTCCGAAACCGTCTTCGTACAAAAGCCGACCGAAGATAACGCGTTAGCTCGCCTGCGAATTTTTACCACCCGCGAAGAATTGAAACTCGCCGGCCATCCGGTGATTGGCACGTGGTTCCTCCTCGCCGAACTTGGCGTTGTTCCCGCCCAGGAAGGCGGCGTCCACATCCTGCAGCAGACCGGCGCGGGAGTTTTGCCGGTCGAGATTCGCTTCAAGGAAGGCCGCCCTCAGCGCGTGACCATGACGCAGAAGGTAGCTGCATTCCGTCCCGCGAAAATCAACAAGAAAGCCCTGGCCGCCGCTCTCGGTCTAGGCCTGAAAGATCTTGATCCACAACTCGAACCTGAATTCGTCTCCACAGGCATTTCCAACCTGATGTTGCCTCTGCGCAATCGGGCCGCCCTCGCGAACGTCTCCATGAACATGATCGACCTGCGCAAGCTGCTCGGAAATAACGGCGCCATGGCGTACTGCTTTACTTCCGGCGTCAACGGCAAAATCTTTTCCCGCGGAATGCTCCCGTGGGAACAATACGAAGACGCCGCCACGGGATCCGCGGCAGGCTCGCTCGGCGCATACCTGGTGCGCCACGGCAAACTCTCCGCCGGCCACACGTTGAGTATCCTCCAGGGCGAAGAAATGGGCCGCCCGAGTCATATTGAAGTGGAAGTTACCAAGAGTGGAAAAAAGCTGGTTCCGCGCGTGAGTGGCGCCGCCGTAAAGGTTTTCGAAGGCACCGTCGACGTTTAGTGTCGAGGCATTCCCAGGTGGCAGTACAGGCTTTCAGCCCGCATGAGTCAGTTAAAAAAACAATTCCATAACCAACAACTCGACTATTGCGCCCTCTCGGCGGCCTGCTGCGGCGATTTAATCGTTTTTCGAAAAGCATCCAGAATGCCATTGACGAAGGCACCCGACTCTTCGGAAGAAAACTTCTTGGCAAGATCCACAGCTTCATTAATAACGACCTTGGGCGGCGTATCCGTGGCCCGCAACTCGTGCATTGCCAAACGCAAAACCGCCCGATCGATAATCGCCAGCCGCTCCAAACGCCAGTTCTCCGCATGCTTGACGATCAACTCATCCAACGCAACCACATCCTTTGAGGCGCCCTCGAATAACTGATTGGCGAAATTCCGCGTGGAGTCGGTAGCCTTCGCGCCGCGCCAAAATCTGTCTTCGAGCTTCGCCGGCTCCTGGTGACTCATATCCCACTGAAAAAGCATCTGCATGGCGAACTCGCGCGATTTGGTGCGTAGGGACAAGTTATTGGCGCCGCGACTTTCCGGTCGCGCCCGATCCGGCCTTGGCCGCTCGCAGTTTGCGCGAAAGCCGCGCCATCTCAATGGCCGCCAGGCCGGCCTCGAATCCCTTGTTTCCGCCTTTCAATCCCGCGCGGTCGATGGCCTGTTCCAAAGTGTCGCAGGTCAGCACGCAAAAAATAATCGGCAGGCCGCTGTCCATCTGCGCCAGCTGCAACCCCCGCGCCGTTTCCGAGCAAACGTAATCGTAGTGCGTGGTCTCGCCTCGCAAAACGCAACCAATCGCAATCAGCGCATCATAGCGCCCAGTCGCCGCAAGTTTCTTCGCAACCAGCGGCAACTCAAACGCCCCGGGAACGTGAACCACGTCCACTTGCTTGCTCGAAGCGCCGGCTCGTTCCAGAGCATCGACGGCCGCGGAAAGCAACCGATCAGTGATAAAGCTGTTGAAACGGCTGACGGCGATGCCAAAACGCAACCCCGCGCCGCTGAGTTCACCGCTGATTTTTCCGGGCTGGAGTTTTTTCGCCATATCGTTGCTCGCGTCGCTTACTTTCCCTGGAAGCGCGCAGTCCGCTTCTCCAAAAACGCCTTGGTGCCCTCGCGCATATCTTCGGTGGCGCATGAAAGGCCAAAAAGCGTCGCTTCCAGAAAAAGCCCCTCTTCCAGCGGCATTTCCACGCCTCGCTCGATCGCTTCCATCGTGTATTTCACGGCGAGCGGCGCATTCGCAATAATTTTTTTCGCTATTGCTTCGGCGGCTGGCAAAAGCTCCGTGGGCTCATAAATCCGATTGACCAAACCGATCCGCTGCGCCTCCTCAGCGGTGATCATTTCGCCGGTGAGACAAAGTTCATGCGCCACGCCCTTGCCGCACAACCGCGCCATTCGCTGCGAACCGCCGTAGCCTGGAATAATCCCCAACTTCACTTCCGGCTGCCCGAGTTTCGCGGACTTGCTGGCAATACGAATCGTGCAGGCCAAGGCGAGCTCGCATCCCCCGCCCAGCGCGAAACCATTGATCGCGCAGATCGAAGGCTTCCCCATCGTCTCCAGAAGATGAAAAACCCCCTGCCCAAACAACGAGAAATCTTTTCCATCAACGGCCGTGCGCTGCGCCAGTTCGCCGATATCTGCGCCCGCTACGAACGATTTTTCGCCCGCGCCAGTGAGTATCAGCACGTGCACCGCGGCGTCGTCGCGCGCATCCACCAGCGCATCGCGCAATTCCTCCACCGTCTTGCGGTTCAGCGCGTTCAGCACCTTCGGCCGGTTAAAGGTAACGAAAGCGATTCCGTCTCTTTTTTCAACCAGCAAATTCTCATATCCCATATTCGTCTCGCCTGTACGATCGCATCCAAACGTTGCAGGTGCGCGAAATTGCTGCGTCCCTCCTCGGCGACATCTAAAACTTCATCGCCTTCGGTTTCTGCGGATCCGAATAATCATAAAAACCCCGCCCAGCCTTCCGTCCGTTCCATCCCGCCAGAACCATCCTCTTCAACAACGGTGGTGACGCAAATCGCCGCTCGCGAAACTCTTCAAACATGATGTTCGCGATGTAATACGTCGTATCCAGCCCCACGAAATCCAGCAGTGTCAACGGGCCCATCGGATGCCCGCATCCAAGCTTCATCGAATTATCGATATCCTCGATCGAGCCAACGCCCTCTTCCAGCGCCCGGATCGCATCCAGCAAATAAGGCACCAGCAATCGGTTGACGATGAATCCCGTGCTGTCGTGCGCGCGAACCGGTGTCTTCCCTAATTTCGCTCCGAAAGCCACCATCTCCTCATACACATCCGGGTCGGTCGCAATGGTTTTCACCACTTCCACCAATTTCATCACCGGCACCGGATTGAAGAAATGCAATCCGACAAACCGCTCCGGCCGTTTGGTAACCGCCGCCATTTCGGTAATGGTCAGCGAAGAAGTGTTGCTCGCAAAAATAGTCGAAGCCGGACACAGCGCGTCGAGCTTCGCAAAAAGTTCCCGCTTCGCCGGAAGCTGCTCGATAATCGCCTCCACAATCAAATCGCAATCCTTCAAATCCTCCACTGCGGTTGTCCCCTTTAGCCGTCCGCGAATATCCCCTTTCTGCCCCTCGGTGATCGTTCCCTTCTCCACAAGCCGCGCCAGATTCTTCTCGATCCCCTTCAGCCCCTTGTCCACAATCTCGGGCGAAACTTCGCGTACCACGGTCGTAAATCCCGCCTGCGCGGCCACCTGCGCAATCCCCGAACCCATCAACCCACAACCCACGACTCCCACTTTTTGAATCGCCATTCTTCCCTCGTGAAGGCCGCAGCAGTTCCAAATCATTTGCGGAACGCTTGCGTTCGACGGCCCGTTTTTCGCAGGGGCCCAGCATTGCTGTGCCCCATTTCAGCAAGCCGTGATCGGTTCAGCTGATTTGTTCTTTTCCGGCCCACAAACGCGCCGCTAATTGTACAGTGCCTCGACGATCATAGCGATTCCCTGTCCCCCGCCAATGCACGCCGTCGTCAATCCATAGCGCAAATTGTTCCGTCGCAGCTCATTCAAAATCGTAATGACCAGCCGCGTACCCGAAGCCCCAAGCGGATGACCCAATGCAATGGCGCCGCCATTAACGTTGGTCTTGTCGCGATTCAGCCCCAAAACCTTCTCCACCGCCAGATATTGCGCCGCAAACGCCTCGTTCACCTCGACACGATCCATCTGCTCCAGTGTAAGACCCGCTAGCTTCAACGCTTTCTGCGATGAAGGCACCGGTCCAATCCCCATGATGCTCGGATCGACGCCGGCCACCGCCCAAGACACGATGCGCCCGATGGGCTTCAACCCACGATCCTTGGCGGTCTTTTCGCGCGTAACCACCACCGCCGCAGCCCCATCGACAATCCCGCTGGCGTTTCCCGCCGTGACAATCCCATCCTTCTTGAACGTAGGGGGCAGCTTCTCCAAAATCTCCATCGTGGTATCCGGCCGCCGGTGATCGTCCTCGCTCACTAGCACCGTCTTCTTTCCTTGCTTCACCTCCACCGGCACAAGTTCTTCCTTCACTCGGCACGCTTTGTACGCCGCGTCCGCTGCCTGTTGACTGCGCAAAGCGTATGCATCCGCGTCCTTGCGCGTGATGCCCTGTTGCTCCGCAAGCTTCTCCGCCGTCAACGCCATCGGCAACCCGCAATAGGTATCCGTCAGTCCAGCCATCAACGAATCTTCCAGCGCCCCTCCGCCAAGCCGCAATCCGGTCCGCGCCCCGCGAACGACAAACGGCGACTGCGTCATATTTTCCATCCCGCCGGCCAAAATCATGGCACCTTCGCCCAGCAGCAATCGATGCGCCGCCTGCGAAATAGCCTCAATACCGGACCCGCACAACCGGTTGACGGTCACCGCAGGTGTCTCCATCTTTAGCCCCGCTTTAAGCCCAACGTGCCGCGCCCCGTAAAGCGCATCCGCGCTGGTTTGCATTACGTTGCCAAAAATAGCGTGATCGAATTCCGCGGGATCCGCGCCCGACCTGCGCATCGCTTCTTTCGAAGCATGCGCCGCCAAGTCAATCGCCGACATGTCCGAAAACGAACCGGTATACCGCGCCATCGGCGTCCGCGCCCCCGCCACAATCACTACATCGGTAGGAAACATAAGAACCTTTCTCCCGTCTTGCGATCGTTCCGCAGTTCAACAAGCTCCGGCACTCGGTTAGGAACGGTCATCCTGACCGCATCCAAGAAGATGCACGAAGGATTTCAGATCCAACCCCAAGGAAATGTTCGCGGAACGCAACGGCTTCCCGCTTTTTTCTCATTATTTCTTCCCTTAGATCTTCGGACTTTGCAAGGCCACAACCATATCCCCGCCCTGCTTGCGCGCTTCTTCCGCGGAATTCTCGGCCCGATTGATCAAATCGGTCACAATATCCTCGCTCTCGTAGTCGGCCTTCGCCACCGCCTCGACAATCCCAGCGCTCAACGTAATCTGCGTCGAATCCCAAGGCGGTCGCACACCCGAAGCCGCCCGCCGCAATTTGTCCGCCAGGTTCTGCGCCCCCGCGAGCGTAGTGTCCGGCAGAATAAACGCTAGTGACCACGAGGTATATTTCACCGCTACATCATTCTGCCGCACGATCGGTTGCAGCGATCTCGCCAGCTGCTCCAGAAATCGCTCCACCGGAGATTCTCCATGCTGCTTCAGAATTTCCGCGCCGCGATCGATCTGCAAAATTGCCAAGGCCAGGGGCGTTCCCTGCGTCCGCGATCGGTCCGCTTCGCTAAGCAAACAGCTCTGATACGAACTGCGGCTCAGCAAACCAGTTCGCTCGTCGGACACCCCCATGCGCCGTACCAGCGACCGCAGCCGCGTATGGCTTACACTCATCAGCATCTGATCGCCGATGGCTTGTAGAAAGTAAGCCTCATTGGGCCTCCATTTGTGCGCCTCAGAGTGCGCCACGATAAGCATGCCCGCCGGGATTTGCGTTTCCTTGTCTGTGATAATCACCCCCAGCGCGGTGGTCAGACCAAGCTCGCTAAGGATCGATCCTTCCGTCGCGTCCACCATCAAGCCACCAAGCTCATCCGGCTGGGCTTTTTCCATGTGCGCTATGAGGAACACAACCTGCGCTCCGGGCGCAGGGCGCAGGCCCTGCGCGCAGTATTCCGCGGCAAGTTCCGGAGGACGCCCCGGGGCGCCGACCAGCGCGAGCGCGCGTGAGGCACGAAGATAACCGCCAACCTCATTCACCGCCGTGTTGAGCATCGCCCGCGGCGTTTGCTGGCGGAATATTTTCTGATTGATTTCGGAAATTTTTGCCAAATCGCGGAGGGTTTCCGCGGTGTACACACCCGTCCGGGTGGTCACGTTCGAAGACGGCTCTGGCGGCGGTTCTGGCCGCAACGCTGGTGGCGGTGGCGCTGCTGGCGGTTCTGGCGCCTTGGTCTTTGCCGCGCCTTGCGGCCACCAATTGGCCAACTGGTAGAGATTCCGTAGCCGCGGATGACGCTCTTCTTCGCCGGGGAACATCGCCGCGATCTTCTGCAAGCGTTCGAGCGCCTTCGCCTGCAGGGAATACTGCAGAAAAATCTCCGTTTGCACGATCAGATCTTCCAGCGCCTGCATCTTGCGGCCTTCTTCGGTAATCGCTTGCGAGGCATTTCCGCCCTCGGTGCCCGATTGGCGCGGCTGCGCAACGTGCGACGCGCCTACGGTGCCGGACTTGGCAAGTCTGGCCTCGATCCGCTTCAGGAAACCGTCATCGGCGCGGCCGCGCATGCGCTGGATGCGTTCCTGATTGCGATGGTCGTAGGCATCGATGTCCACGAGCCTTTCGATCGCGTCCCCGGCCTTGGCGATATTTCCGCTATTCAGGTAAACGTCAAACAGCTTGATCAGGATTTCGAAGTACTGCGATTCGCGGTTCAACTCATTGTAGAGAGCCGCCCAGAATTCCAGGATCGGCTCCGACGTCGGATGCTTTGCTCCTACGCTGTCCATCTGCGTCGCGAAATCATTCTGTCGCTTGTCGGCAAACATGCGCTTTTTCAGCATCTGCAGGAGTTCCACCGCTTTCGCGTCCTGCCCCGCCGCAGCGTACAAGTCGACGAGTTCGAACAAGCGCGGGATTCCTTCGTTTTTCTCGTGCAGGAGTCCCTCGAGGACCTCCCGGGCGCGATCGAGTTGCCGGGAGGACATGAGCGCGTCAGCGTAGGTGTCCAGAAAGTTGGCGTCTTTTTCGGCAGCCGCGAATGGCTCCAGCAACGCCGCGGCTTGCGTGGCGTCCCCTGACTTCAGCGTGGCGTCGGCGTACAGCAGCGCGACGCTGCGTTCCTGCGGCGCCAGTTTGTAGGCTCGTCCGAGATACTGGAGTGCTTCTGCTTTGGCCCCGCTCGCGGAGGCAAGTTGTCCCGTGCGCAGAAAGGCTCTGGCAGCCAGCGCATTCTTGCCGATTTTCTCGGCGGCTTCCGCCAGCCGGAGCTGCCGCGAAATGTTTTCCGGAGCGAGCTGCGCGCTACGCTCCCAGCAAAACAGGGCGTCCTCGGCTCGGCCTGACTCCGCGAAAATTTCGGCCGCCTTCGAGTATTGCTCGATTGCTTCGTCGAAGCGATTTTGCTTCTGTTGCAGGAAAGCGTAACGCGCGATGCGTTCGGGTGGCTGATGTCCGGGCGCAGGGCGCAAAAACCGATTGTAAATCGCCAGCGCTTTGATTTCGTCGCGCGGCTCAACCAGTAAGTCAAAAAGAAGACCGTAGTAAACCGCGGCGCGATCCGGCTGCTCCATGCGCGCGTAAAGATCGCCCAGCGCCTGCGTAGCCTCCTGGTGCTGCGGCACCGCATCGATCACCGCCAAATACGCTTCGATCGCATCCTCGACACGATTCTTCTCGAGGAAACGCTTGGCGCGGTCCAGGTGCTTGCTGATGTCTGCGGCCATCCGTGCGGCTTGCCTTTACCCTCTGTTGCGTACCCACGTTGCGAAGGACTTGCAGTTTCCTGGCCTGTTCGTGCCGTTCTCGCTGAGACGTAGAGACGAAGCGGCTCGCGCCACGAAACGCGAGCGGCCCCTTTTTAGCTAACCTTTGTAACTATATACCGCAGGCGGAAGACGGGCAAAACACACGCCGTGCGGCGTCGCGCAAGTGGCAAGCCTCCGCGGCGCGGGCATTCCACCTGAGCGCCATTTCACTTCCCGATTTCCCAGCCTTTGCCTTGTCGCTGCCGTCGCTCGCTTCTTTGTTTGCCTCCCTACTTCCTTACTTCTTTACTTCGTCTTGTGGCAAACTGAGTGATTACACGGCGCGGTTTTGCGCTGCGTGCGTCGTAGGTCTCGCGCGTGGGAAGCTCCTGCCGGTATTGAACACTCATGGATCCACAGTTCATACGCAATTTCTGTATCATCGCGCACATCGACCACGGCAAATCGACGCTGGCGGACCGCCTGCTGGAAATGACCGGCGCCTTGTCGCAGCGCGAGATGCACGAGCAAGTGCTCGACTCCATGGACCTGGAACGCGAGCGTGGCATCACCATCAAAGCAAAAAGCATTCGCCTTCACTATAAAGCGAAGGACGGAAACACTTACCGTCTGAATCTGATCGACACTCCGGGCCACGTGGATTTTTCCTACGAGGTATCGCGCGCGCTGTCAGCCTGCGAAGGCGCTCTGCTGGTCGTCGATGCCAGTCAAGGCGTGGAAGCGCAGACCGTTGCGAATACTTTTCTTGCGGCAGGACACAACCTCACGATTCTTCCGGTGATCAACAAGATCGATCTTCCCGCGGCGCAACCCGATTTCGTGAAGGAACAGATTGAGAACGTCCTGGCGATTCCCGCAGCCGACGCGTTGCTGATCAGCGCGAAAAGCGGCCTCGGCGTGGAAGACGTGCTGGAAGCGATCGTAAAGCGCGTGCCCCCGCCAAAAGGCAGCGCGGAAAATCCTTTGCAGGCGCTGATCTTTGATTCGTGGTTCGACATTTACCGTGGCGCGGTGGTGCTGGTGCGCGTGATGGAGGGTCGCATTAACCGGCACACAAAAATCCGGTTGGTCTACAGCAACGAAGTGTATGAGGTCGAGACGCTCGGCACGCTCACGCCCAAACCCGTCGCGCTCGACGAACTGGAAGCTGGCGACGTGGGATTTGTCGTAGCCAACATCAAGGATGTGGCCGACGCGCGCATGGGCGACACCTTGACCGAAGCGGATCGTCCTGCGCCGGCGCTCCCTGGTTTTGAAGAGATCAAGCCCATGGTTTTTGCGGGCCTTTTCCCGGTGCTGGCGGACGATTACGAGCCGCTGCGCGACGCCCTCGGCAAATTGAAATTGAACGATGCCGCGTTTTTTTATGAGCCGGAAAATTCGGCGGCGCTGGGATTCGGATTTCGCTGCGGATTTCTGGGCTTGCTGCACATGGAAATCGTGCAGGAGCGGTTAGAGCGAGAGTTTGGCCTGAACCTGATCACCACCGCGCCGAGCGTGCGCTACCAGATTACGCGCGTGACCGGCGAAGTGATCGAAGTCGACAGCCCCGCGAAATTTCCAACGCCCAGCGACATTGCCAAAATTTCCGAGCCGATCATCAGGGCCATGATCATCACCAGCGACGACTCCGTTGGCGGAATTTTGCAGCTTTGCCAGGACAAGCGCGGGACGCAGAAAGGCTTTGAATATTTGTCACCGACGCGCGTGATGCTGACGTATGAGCTGCCGCTGAACGAGATCGTGCTCGATTTTTACGACCGGCTCAAAAGCGTTTCGCGCGGCTACGCTTCGCTCGACTATCACCTTGCCGGTTACACCGAATCCGACTTGATCAAGCTGGATGTGCTGGTCGGCGGCGAACCGGTCGACGCGCTGTCGATGATTTGCCATCGCGAGCAAGCCTACGAGCGGGGACGCGAACTGGTCACGCGGCTGCGCAAACTGATTCCACGGCAAATGTTCGAGGTTCCGATCCAGGCTGCCATCGGCAGCCGCGTGATCGCTCGCGAAACGGTGGCGGCGATTCGCAAGAACGTGCTGGCCAAGTGCTACGGTGGCGATATTTCCCGCAAACGCAAACTCCTCGAGAAACAAAAAGAAGGCAAAAAACGCATGAAGCGCGTAGGCCAGGTCGACATCCCGCAAGAAGCGTTCCTAGCCGTCCTCAAGGTAACTTCCACCGGCGACGAAGAGTAGGCATCCGCACGTAATGGATTTGAAGCTGGCGCCTGGGCGTTTGGGGCGCATTGCTGCGCCCGTACAGGCGACGGGACTCCGGAGCAGAATGGATACTCTAGAGAGCAAGTCCCAAATCGCCAGCGCATTTTCGCTGTCGCAATCGGATTTGCGTCATTTCTCTGTCTTTGCTTTGACCTGGGTGGTGAGGTGGCCGCGGTGGAGTTGCAGGGCTACCGAGTCACCGATGGCCACCTGGGTGGCGTCGCGGAGGATGTTGCCGGCGGCGTCGGTGGCTATGGCGTAGCCACGTTCGAGGACGCGGGTGGGGCTGCGTTCTTCGAGCTGCAGGCGGAGACGGTCCAAGCGGTCGCGCTGGGCGCCGAGGATGCGCTCGCAGCGGGCGGCTAGTTCATGGTCCCGCTTCTCGAGCTGGCGATGCAGGCCGGCGATCTTGGCGCGGAAATCGAACGACAATAGACGAAGATGTTGGGTCGAGTGGCGACGACGGCCTTGATCGATCCTTGCTCGGAGGCCCAGTTCGAGGCGGGCGGTAAAGTCGTTGGAGCGCTGGCGAAAGGTTGCGATCTGTTTGCGGAAATCGAAGGAGATGATGCGCAGGTGACCAGCGTTGAAGCGTTTGCGGGACAGTTCGAGGTTGGCGCGCAGGCCGTGGGCGAGGCGCGAGGTCATTTCGTCGGCGCGCTGGCGCTGCTGGCGGAGCAGATCGAGCGGGCGGCGGAAACCACGGCGGGCGGCGAACTCGTGGACGCGGCGGCTGAGGACCAGGATGCGGTAACGCATCTGTTCGGCGAGCGCTCCGCGGAGTTCGGCGACTTGTTTATCGAACTCGCGGCGGGTTTGGACAACCAGTTCGGCGGCGGCGGAAGGCGTGGAGGCGCGTACGTCGGCGACAAAGTCGGCGATGGTGAAATCGGTTTCGTGGCCGACGCCGCAGATAACCGGAATCACGGAATTGGCAACCGCGCGCGCGACCGTTTCTTCGTTGAACGCCCAAAGATCTTCGAGCGAGCCTCCGCCGCGGGCCAGAATCAGGACGTCGACGGTTTGCTGGCGATTGAAGAATTGCAGGGCGCGGACGATCTCGAGGACGGCGCCATCACCTTGAACACGCACGGGATACAGGGTCAGGTGCACGTTGTGAAAACGACGTCGAAGAATGCGCACGACGTCGCGGACGGCGGCGCCTGTCGGTGAAGTGATCAGACCGATGCAACGGGGCAGAAGGGGGAGCGGTTTTTTTCGCTCCGCGGCGAACAGACCTTCGGCTTCCAGGCGCTTTTTCAGCTGATCGAAGGCCAGTTGCAGCGCGCCCAGGCCGACCGGCTCGATGCTCTCGATGTAGATCTGATACTCGCCGCGGGTTTCGTAGACGCTGATGGAACCGCGCACGGTGACGTGGAGGCCATTTTCGGGACGAAACTTCATGAGCCGCAACTGGTTCTTGAAGCAGACGCCACGGATTTGGGCCCGGTCGTCTTTGAGGGTGCAATACATGTGGCCCGACGACGCTTCGTGGCAGTTGGAAAGTTCGCCTTCGACAAGGATGTCGGTGAAGTTGCGGACAAAGAGATCGCGGATCTTGCCGGTCAGTTCGCTCACGGAGAAGACGCGGCGTTCGGGCATGAGGTTGAACTGGAGCTGGCTCATCTTGGGCAACTCGTGACGGGTGACCCCTGACTCGTGAACGATGACGGCTGATCGCAGAGGAGGAGCAGGCCTGCACCCTGGAACGGGTCAGCGTCGGGAAAGGGATTTCTAGTTAACAATTTAACCCTTCCTCCGCACCCTTTTCTTGGAAGTGCGAATTCGAAACGAGTTATGCGTGTATTTTTCGGAAGTGCTGATCGCCATGGGCACAACACATAGGACCATACGGGTATTCCAGTTCTCAAGGAATAAGTTGCCCCCTGGGAGGCGGGCTAGACGAGAGCGACCGCAACGGTCGTTGCATCGAGCGTTGCCGAGCGGCCTGAGATGATTCGTGTATGTTGCGGCACGGCGGAAGCCTTGCCTTTGACAAGATCTTCGGAAATGGAGTTACAGCGAAAAACGCGGCGACGGTTTTGTGGGCGCGGCGGAACCCTCGGCTGGCGCGGCGCCCGAAGGCAAAGATGGGTTTATTCCGGGAGTCGACGCGTATCGGAGCAGTGGATTGTCCGCGTGCGCTACCGCGGTCATGATGACCGCGGTGTCAGCGGCGGAAGTGGGAGAGAAGCCACAGGATAAGGGAAAGACCGATGCTGACGAGGATGGATGTGGCGATGGGGAAATAGAAGGTGGTGTGCTCGCCGCGATGGATGATGTCGCCGGGGAGGTGGCCCAGGCGGAAGGGGAGGCGGGCGTTGAAATAGAGCAGGACGCCTGCGACGCAGAGGGTAACGCCCAGGATTAGGAAGAGGCGGCCTAGGTCGTGAGTGTCCATAGGAAGAGTTTAGAAGGAATAACATCGGGAAGCAAAGACGGCGAAGAAAACAGAAGACGAAAGCGCCGTCAGAGCAAAGCTCCCCGAGAGGGGGAGCAGCGGTGTTGCCACCCTACCAAGGATTTCTGGCGAGCGATCAACGGATTAAATCCAGGCCGGGGAAGAAATAGTTGATTTCGAAGGTGGCGGTGTCTGGCGCGTCGGAGCCGTGGGTGCAGTTGTTTCCGATGCTGGTGCCGAGGTCGTGGCGAATGGTGCCGGGTGCGGCTTTTTTTGGGTCTGTAGCGCCCATGGCGTCGCGCCATTTTGCGATGGCGCCGTCGGCTTCGAGGACCATGGCGAAAATCTTTCCGGAGGACATGAAGTCGGTCAGTTCGCCGAAGAAGGGGCGGGCTTTGTGGACGGCATAAAAGCCCCCGGCTTCTTCCTTGGTGAGGCGCATGGATTTTATGGCGACAATGGTGAAACCGGCTTTGTGGACGCGGGTGAGGATTTCGCCTTGCTGGTTGTGGCTAACGGCGTCGGGTTTGATGATTGCGAAGGTGCGTTCGAGAGACAAGATATTCTCCTAGGAAAACGAAGTAATGACGTAAAGATGTGACGAAGTAACGATCAATTCTTCAAAGACCTACTTTGGATAGGCTTGCCACTGCTTCCACGAACTTTTCCGCATCGCGCCGACGACACTGAAGCGATTTGAAAGCCGATGGCACTCAGCGGGCGAAAGCGGGCCCGCGTCCCGGCTCATCTCCACCAAAGTTTGCATTCAAGGCAAGAACCAATGGCGACCTGCAAATGCGATTTGCTGGGACCAAGCGCGCACATCCCCGGAGTTGCCGAACCATCCTGAACTGCTCGGACCCGGGAACAGTTCGGGCGGCGCGAAGAACGTCGAGCATGACTCGCAAAAGACGTTAGTGTTGATGGACACAAAACGATCATCGCACTAATCCTGAATCTGGTACGTACTTCGTTGCTTCTATTTCAGGGCAGCGGCTACGGCTGAGCCTAGGTCCGCCGGAGTTTCGATGGTGCGGATGCCGGCGGCGTTCATGGCCGCATATTTGTCTTTGGCGGTGCCTTGGCCGCCGCTGATGATCGCACCCGCGTGGCCCATGCGACGACCCGGCGGGGCGGTCTGACCTGCGATGAAACCTACCACCGGCTTTTTTACATTGGCTTTGATGTACTCGGCGGCGCGTTCCTCGGCATTGCCCCCGATTTCGCCGATGAGGATGATGGCGTGGGTGTCCGGATCTTCGTTGAACATTTTGATGGCGTCCAGGAATGAGGTGCCGATGATCGGGTCGCCGCCGATGCCGATGCACGTGGACTGACCGATGTCGAGTTCGGTGAGCTGATGCACGGCTTCGTAGGTCAGGGTGCCGCTGCGGCTTACTACACCTACGTGGCCTCGTTTATGAATGCGGCCGGGCATGATGCCGATTTTGCATTTGCCGGGAGAGATTACGCCCGGGCAATTGGGGCCGATCAATCGCGTTTTCTTGAAGTCGATGGTGGCGGCCACGCGGACCATGTCGATAACGGGAATGCCCTCGGTGATGCAAATGATCAGGGGCATTTCCGCATCGGCGGCTTCGAGAATGGCATCCGCGGCGTACGGAGGCGGAACGAAAATTACGGATGCGTTAGCACCGGTTGATTTTACGGCTTCGGTTACCGTGTCGAATACGGGGCGTTCGAGATGCTCGGTGCCGCCTTTGCCGGGCGTGACCCCACCGACCACGTTGGTGCCGTACTGGATCATTTGTTGCGCATGGAAGGTGCCTTCTCGGCCGGTGAAGCCTTGCACGATGAGACGCGTTTTCTCGTCTACGAGAACGCTCATAGCGCACCTCCCGCGAGAGCGACCACTTTTTGTGCGCCGTCCTTCATACCGTCGGCGATAGTGAAATTCAGGCCGGAATCGCGGAGAATTTGTTGGCCCACCTCGACGTTGGTGCCCTCCATGCGAACAACGACCGGTACCTTGATGCCGAGATCCTTTGCGGCGGCGACTACCCCGGTGGCCAGAACGTCGCAACGGAGGATGCCGCCGAAAATGTTGATGAAGACGGCCCGGACGCTGGAGTCGCTCATCAGAATGCGAAAGGCGTTTTTGACCTGCTCGGCGGAAGCACCGCCGCCCACGTCGAGAAAGTTTGCTGGCGAGCCGCCGGCGTACTTGATGATGTCCATGGTGGCCATGGCGAGGCCTGCACCGTTGACCATACAGGCGACGTTGCCGTCGAGCTTGATATAGTTGAGGCCGTACTTCGAGGCTTCGACTTCGAGGGGATCTTCTTCGTCGAGATCGCGGAGTTCGCGAAGTTCCTTGTGGCGGAACAAACCGTTGTCGTCGAAGGTCATTTTGGCGTCGAGGGCCACGAGGCGGCCATCGCCGGTGACTACGCAAGGATTAATCTCGAGCATGGAGGCGTCGGTGTCGACGAACGCGCGGTGGAGGGCCTGGAAGAACGGGGCAGCTTGCGGTCCGAACTCGCCCGAGAGACGGAGACCGAAGGCGAGCTTGCGCGCCTGATAGGGCTGGAGGCCGACGGCAGGCTGCACCGTCTCGCGGAGGATGGCTTCCGGATTTTCTTTGGCGACTTCCTCGATTTCCATTCCACCTGCGGTGCTAGCCATGAAAACGACTTTGCCAACCGCGCGATCTACCAGGATGCTGAGGTAAAGTTCGCGCTTGATATCGAGCCCTTCTTCGATGAGCAGGCGCTTGACGATGCGGCCGCTCGGACCGGTTTGCACAGTGACCAAGTTCATGCCCAGCATTTGGCTGGCTATGTCGGCGGCTTCGTCGGGGGAGTGCGCTAGTTTTACGCCGCCGGCTTTGCCGCGGCCGCCCGCGTGGATCTGCGCTTTGACGACAACAATGGGCGTGCGGAGGCGCTGCGCGGCGGTTCTTGCTTCCTCCTTGGTGAAGGCGACTTCACCGCGGGGAATCGTTACGCCATAGCGAGCCAGGATCGCTTTGGCTTGGTATTCGTGAATCTTCATCGGGTTCCGTGTTCGGTGTGACCGTGGAGCGGTCTGCCAATGTTAGAATTTGCTTGCCTGCAAAACATCAAAGTGTAACCGGAAGGCCGTGGACGGGGCAAGGACGGGCGCGGAAAACCCCCGAACAAGTGGATGTTTGCAGGGTGAAGTTCGTACCAAGACGTGTCGGCGGAGATGGCAAGCCCGGTCCCGACAACGGGACGTGGGTCGGCGCGGTTGGCGTGCTGGATGGATGGGATGGCGCTTCAACTGATCAAACACATCGAAAAAGGGCACGTTCTTACACGGGCTGAGGCCGAAAGCGTGATGGAGGAATTGCTTTCGGGGCGCGTCGAGACGTTGGAGATCGTGCGGCTGCTGACGGCGCTGAACCAGCGACCGGTTGCCGTCGCAGAACTCGCGGGATTTGCTTCGGTGATGCGGAGGTTTGCGGCGCCGGTCTTTGTTGAAGGCGAGGCGCGGCCTTCGCAGATGGTGGACACGTGCGGAACCGGAGGCGATGGGTTCGACGCCTTCAATGTATCGACGGCGGCGGCGATTGTGGCGGCGGCGGCGGGTGCGCGTGTTGCGAAACATGGTAACCGCGCGGCGAGTTCGCGAAGTGGATCGGCGGATGTGCTCGAGGCATTGGGCCTGCGGATGGATGCGCCACTAACCCGGATGGGCGACGCGATTCGCGAGCTGGGTATTGGATTCCTGTTTGCGCCGGCGGCTCATGCGGCTACGCGACATGCGGTGCCGGCACGGAAGCAGATCGGCTCGCGTACAGTTTTCAATTTACTGGGGCCGCTGACGAACCCTGCCGGCGCGCAGGCCCAAGTCCTTGGGGTGTTTTCTCCGGTTGCGATTGATCTCGTTGCGGCGACACTTGCGGAGCTGGAAATTGAGCGGGCATGGGTGGTGCATGGTGCGGGCGGCCTCGACGAGATTTCGCTGGCTGGCGAGACGCTTGTCGCGGACGTGCGGCACGGCACCGTGCGGCGGTATACGTTAGCGCCGGAAGATTTTGGGGTGAAGCGAGCGCCGATGGAAGCAATTCGCGGGGGTTCGGCGCCCGAGAATGCCGTTACCATTCGCGGCATTTTTGCGGGGAGGGCTGGCGCGCCGCGGGATATTGTGGTCATCAACGCTGCCGCGGCGCTGGTGGCTTCCGGCGTCGCTGAGGATTTTCGAGACGCAGCGCGGCTGGCAGGCGAAGCGATTTCGTCGGGCAGCGCAGCGCGGAAACTGACGGCGCTGGCCGCTTTTGTCTCGGGGGAATGATTGTGAGAACGCACCTGGCTCTTTTTCTGATCGCTTCAATGCCCGCCTTCGCGGTCGCGCAGACTCCAGTTGCCAAGGCGCGCGTTTCGCCGGAGCAGGTGGTGCAGCAGGTGCGCGACTATCGAGTGAACAACGAGGACCGGATCATTCGAGAGTTGACCGAGCTTCTGGAGATTCCGAACGTGGCCAGCGACACGGCCAACATTCGGAAAAATGCCGCACGGCTGGTAGGGATGCTGGAAGCGCGGGGGATCGAAACGCGCTTGCTGCCGATTGCCGGACGCGGGCCGGTTGTTTTCGGCGAGCTCGCGAAGCCGGAAGCGAAACGCACGGTGATTTTCTATGCCCACTACGATGGGCAGCCCGTCGATGCGGCGGCGTGGACCGACGGCAAGCCCTTCGAGCCAGCGCTGCGCGACGGGGCGATCGAGGCAGGCGGCAAACGGATTCCCTTTCCTGAGAATTCGTCCGCGCGGCTTGCGGATTACAAGGACGACTGGCGGATTTATGCGCGGTCTTCGTCGGACGACAAGTCGCCCATTGTTGCTCTGCTGACGGCATTGGACGCACTGCGGGCCAAGCGTATCCCGCTCGGCGTGAACTTGAAGGTAGTTTTCGAGGGCGAGGAAGAGGCGGGCTCGACGAACCTGCAACGCACGCTGGAGGCCCACAAGAATTTGTTGGGCGCGGATTTGCTGATTACCGGGGACGGTCCGGTGCACCCGTCGGGACGCCCTCTGATTTTCTTTGGGAACCGCGGAGACGTCGGGCTCGACATCACGGTTTATGGGCCGGTGCGGGCACTGCACAGCGGACATTACGGCAATTGGGCGCCGAATCCGGCGATGGAATTATCCCGATTGCTGGCGGCCATGAAAGACGCGAACGGGAGCGTGCTGATCGACGGCTATTACGATGACGTGGTTCCGCTGAGCCCGCTGGAAAAAGAATGGCTGGCGAAGATGCCGGATAATGACGCGGAACTCGAGCGCGAATTAGGAATCGCTAAACCGGAAGGCGGCGGGAACAAGTTGGTGGAGCTCTTACAGCAGCCGTCGCTGAATATTCGCGGACTGAGCAGCGCCTACGTAGGCGAGCATGCGCAGAACGTCGTGCCGGACCAGGCGGAAGCATCAATCGATGCGCGGTTGGTGAAGGGGGAGGATCCGAGGAAGAAATACCAGCAGATTGTGGGATTTATTCGCAAGCAGGGATATTTCGTGGTCGATCGCGAGCCGACGATGGACCAAAGGCGCTCGCACGCATTGATCGCGAAGATCGTTGACGAAGGCGGGTATCGCGCGTCGCGGACGGCGATGGATTTGCCGGTGTCGAAGGCGATGATTCAGCTGGTGCAAGACGCGACCGCGGGGGAAACGGTGATCGCGCCGGGGTTGGGCGGCAGCGTGCCGATGTACATTTTCGAGGACCTGGGCATGCCGTGGATTGGGGTGCCGATCGTGAATTACGACAACCATCAGCATAGTTCTGATGAGAATTTGCGGTTGGGGCATTTGTGGAATGGGATCGAGTTATATGCGGCGATTTTGGCGGATTTGGATTGGTGAGAAAAGAAAAATGGCTGAATATTTGTTGGACATGGGGCGCACCAGAGCTGCGGCCCTATAAGGGAGAGGATCGGATCTACAGCGCGAGGAAATTTTTCAGGAGTTGCTTGCCGGATTCGGTGAGGACGGACTCGGGGTGGAACTGGACGCCTTCGAGTTTGTGGCGGCGGTGGCGGACGCCCATGATAATGCCGTCGTCGGTTTCCGCGGTGATGGTTAGCTCGCGCGGCAGCGATTTGCGCTCGACGATCAGGGAATGGTAACGAGTGGCGGTGAAGGGATCGGCTAGCGTCCGGAAGACGCCTTTGGAATCGTGGTGGATAGAGCTGGTTTTGCCGTGAAAAAGTTTCGGGGCGCGGATGACTCTTCCGCCGAAAGCTGCGCCGATGGCTTGGTGACCGAGGCAAACGCCGAGAATGGGAAACTTTCCCGTCAGGCGCTGAACAAGCTCGATGCAAATTCCCGCATCCTGAGGTGTACAGGGCCCCGGCGAGATTACAATGCGATCCGGCTTGCGGCGGATGATGTCTTCGACAGAAATTTTGTCGTTGCGGTGGACTTCGACCTCGCAGCCTAATTCGCCGAGATACTGCGCCAGGTTGTAGGTGAAGGAGTCGTAGTTGTCGAGCAGTAGAATCACGGTCGTTCCTTCATTATATTGCCCCTCGCTTGGAAACTTCAGGGGCTAAAGCCCTTCATTTCTCGGCCACTCGCCGGCACCCTGAAGCCCTGCGCTCCTAAAGGAGACGCTCGCTTCGATACGCTCCTTACCGAAGCTTTCCCAGCTCAGCGGCGGCGTTCCGCGGTTTCTAGGGCGGTCAGGAGTGCGCGAGACTTGTTTACGGTTTCCTGATATTCGCCGGCGGGTGTGGAATCGGCGACAATGCCCCCTCCCGCTTGAACATACGCCACCCGGTTTTTGATGACCATGGTGCGCAGCGCGATGCACGAGTCCAGATTACCGGCAAAATCCATGTACAAGACACCGCCGGCGTAGATGCCACGGCGGGTACGTTCGAGTTCTTCGATGATTTCCATGGCGCGAACTTTGGGAGCGCCGGAAACCGTGCCTGCCGGGAAGCAAGCCATCAGCGCATCGAAACAATCGACGTCTTCGCGCAGGCGGCCGCGCAAGCTGGAGACCAGGTGCATCACGTGGGAGAAACGCTCTACGGCCATGAGTTGCTCGACTTTTACCGTGCCGTACTGGCAGACGCGCCCAAGGTCGTTGCGACCGAGATCGACGAGCATGATGTGTTCCGCCCGCTCTTTCTCACTGGCGAGCATTTGTTTTTCAAGGCGCTGGTCTTCGGCTTCGTCTTTACCACGAGGGAGCGTTCCGGCAATGGGCCGGTAGAAAACGTCGCGACCCTGAACCTTCACAAGCATCTCCGGGGAACTGCCGACCACTGCGACGTCGTTCATCTGGAGGTAGAAGAGATAGGGCGAGGGGTTCAGCGCACGGAGTTCGCGATAGATGTCGAAAGGCCGGGCCTCGGTCCTGGCGGAAAAACGCTGGCTGATGACGACCTGGAAAATATCTCCCGCGCGAATGTATTCCTTGCTTTTGCGGACGGCCGCCAGGTATTCGCTGCGCCGAAAATTGGAAGTGACTTTTAACACCGGGCGCTTCCCTGGGCGAGCTTCCCGCCGAGGTTTTTCAGCGGCAACCGGTTGCTCCAGGAGCTTTCGCGTCTCGCGAATTTCTCGAACCGCGGCGTTGTATTTTGTACGCAGACTCCCCGAGCCTTCGGTGAAGACGTTGCGAACGATCCAGAGGCGATGTTGCACGTGATCGAAGGCGATGATGCCGTGATAAAACATGAGCATGGCATCAAACAGGCCGATGTCGTCGCGCAAACGCTTTGGCAAACGCTCGATGAACCGCACCATGTCGTAGGAAAAATAGCCGATGGCGCCGGCCACCAGGGGTGGAAGGCCGGGAAGGCGGACCGGACGAAAGCGCTCCATGCGGGTGCGCAGAAACGAGACGGGATCGCGTTCTTCCCAGACCACGCGGTCGCGGCCTTCCATGACGCAGGCGCCCGAGGCATAGCGAAAGACTTCTTCCGGGTTCGCGCCGGCGAAAGTGTAGCGAGCGATTTTCTCGCCGCCCTCAACGCTTTCGAGCAGAAAGGAATAGCGCGCGCCTTGGGCGATGCGCAAGTAGGCGCTTACAGGCGTGAGCAGATCGGCGGGCAGCACGTCGAAGACAGGGATGAGGTTGCCCTGCTTCGCGAGGCGCTGGAATTCGCGAAAGTCGGGTTGGATCACCGCGGCCTCCGCGGATTGGGGGATCTCGCGTGCGCTCCCGCGCGCAGCACGGCGAGCACAACCCGTCGCATGACCGCCTGGGGAGCGCGCTGTTTGGTCCACAGCTCCCACTGCGCAATTCCTTGAGCCAGAAACATTTCAACACCTGAAACGATGGTGATGCCCCGCTGCGCCGCCTGTAGTAATAATTTCGTGCGCTCTGGACGGTAGATGAGGTCCATGACAATCCGACAGTGTAACTCGCCCGGACCTAGCGGGGAAATTTCCGCGCGGGGATGCATGCCGACCGGAGTGGTATTGAGTATGGCGTCGAAAAACTCCGTCCGCAGAGCGCGCCGGGGAATCACTTCGCCGCCTACTGCGCGGGCCAACTCCCGTGCGGCGCTCCCGCGGCGCGCGCAAACCGCGACCGAGGCACCGGAGCGGGCCAAGGCAAATGCCGCGGCGCGCGCGGAGCCGCCCGCGCCGAAAAGCAATACCCGGCTTTTCGCGAGGTTCAGTTTTTTCTCGAGCGAGCGCAGAACTCCGACGTAGTCCGTGTTAGAGCCTGCAAGCGAACCGTCGCGGCGGACTACCACGGTGTTGACGGCGCCGATGTCGGCGGCGAGAGCATCGCACTCTTGTAAATAGCTCAGGATTTTCTGTTTGTGAGGCAAGGTGACGCTGAAGCCGCGAATGCCAAGCTCCGGGACGGCGCCCAGAAAATCGCCTAGGTTCTTCACCAGAAACGGCAAATAGACCGCGTTCACTTTTTTCGCTGCAAAGGCGGAGTTGTGCATCTGCGGAGACAAAGAGTGCCCCACGGGATCGCCAATCACACCAAAAATGCGCGTGCTGCGGTTCAGTTCATGGGCGCGATAGAGATGCTTCAAGTCGCGCAGGGAAACTTGCCCGGGCGCGGTGGCGGCTGCCACGGGCGCATACGCCAAAGCGCTGCCTTCTCGCAGCGCCAGGATACGCGCCGGCAAGCCAACTTCGCCCATCGGTACCGCAATGCAGTCCTCGGAGCGCCGCGCCCAGCGCAGCAGGCGGACGCTGTCTTCGATCGACCTGGCCTGGGCGGCAATCTTGATGGCGTCCACTTCAGAATGCGATGGCAAGTGAATCGACTTGGTGAGCTCCGGAGTACGCTCGAAGTCGTGCACCGAAAGCATGATCCGAAGGGGCACGGGATATTCCCGGGCTGATTGGTCGGGGAGCTTGCGCAGGGTCTCAACCTCAATGTCGCACCATGGGCAGCCCGCCTCGCGGGCCTGAATCAACCAGTAGAGTTGGGCCTCGATGCTGCCGGCAAAGCGTCCGCCGGCGCTTCTGCGGCGGCAGGTTGCCAGGAAAATCGTGCCTTGAGGGCGATGCTTGCGGATCCAAGCGAGCAGCTTGGAACGCTCGGCGTCACTGGCCAGCCAGTCGAGACGGAGCTCGATAGTGGAGGTCTCGCGCCGTGCCATTTTGATCCCGGCGACCATTTCCAGGGCGGTAGACGCGGCGACCACGCCGCAGATCCGCCCGACACCTGACGCCACCCGACCCATGGCCACCCTCGTGCCCGCCATTCTATTGAAAACACGACCCCTAGCAAGGTCCAAAGAGACCGTATCAAAAGTGTAAAGCGCTCCCGCCCAATTTGTTGACGCCCTCAGGACGCCTTGTTAGTTTCGATGAGCACGTCCCCGCACGGCCCTTAGGGCGTGTTGTCCAAGGAGCATTGTAATGCGCGCGAAGCTAGCTGCATTGTGTGTTTCGATCCTTACGAGCGCCCTCGTTTGCTCAGCTCAGAACGGTCCGGACGCGGTTCACCTGACCAGCAAGCAGCCGGACTACTCTATCGTGTACTGCTCCGGATTCATGAGCGACCCCAAAGTGCCGGACGATACCCGGCTTGTTTCAGGCGAGCAGGCCAATTACAAGATCATCTTCGGTCGCGGGGACTACGTGTACCTGAACCGCGGCGAGGACAACGGTGTAAAAGTCGGTGACCGTTACACGATTGTAAGGCCGGATCGTGATCAAGCGAATGAATGGTTCTACGGGCAACCGAAGATGTTGAGAGAGATGGGCACGCTCTACAAGGATGCGGGCCAGATTCGCGTGGTCACCGTTCGGGCGAAGGTTTCCATCGCGGAAGTGGTGTTTTCTTGCGACTACATGCAGCGCGGCGACATCGCGCGGCCGTTCGAAGAGCGACCCATACCCCCCTACAGGGACGTCAGTACATTCGACCATTTTGCTCCGGTTACGGGGAAGCCCGTGGGAACGGTGGTCACCGCGTTCGACTATCACCAGGTGCTGGGACGCGGCGATGTAGCGTATGTGAACGTCGGGGCGGCCAAAGGCGTAAAAGTGGGCGACTACATGCGGGTTTTCCGATATCAGGAAGCGAAGAAGGACATAGCGGCGTCGGCCTCAGAATCCGATATGCAATTCAAGGTCTATGGCTTCGGAAGCGCGCCGAAAAAGTATGTAGCGAAGGATTTACCCCGCGAAGTGCTGGGCGAAGGGATGGTACTGAGCGTAACTCGGAACGCGGCAACGGTGCTGATTACCTACGGTATGGAAGACATGTACGCGGGAGACTTCGCAGAAATCGAATAGGTAGAATGCGGCAGCTCTTCAAGGCCCGCGCGGGCGGCTTTTCGCGCGGGCTTTTTTTGTCTGCAGGTCAATCGCGCGGCGAAACGCCGTCGTCGCTGAGCACCTCGCAGGTAAATCCAAATACCCGGGTCTGTGCATCCCGCCATGCTTCCCGAGGCAATAAGGCTTTCCGGCAGGCTTCTTCCAGAAATTGCTCCCGAGTAAGACCATGCTCGGCAGCAACTTGCGGAAGCAGAAGACCCCGGCAGGCACCTCGTGCAACGAGCAAGCCGTGGCGGCCGACCTCAATTTCGGCCGGATCGATCGCGGCCGGCGGCGAAAGCAGCGATATCTCGATCTGAAGTCCGCCAAGATCTTCCAGACGCACGGGCGCAAAGCGAGGGTCCTGCAAAGCGGCACCGGCGGCGCAGCGTACAACGCTGTCTCCCAGCGGCTGGTCGGCGTCGATGACGCCTACGCAGCCGCGCAGACGTCGCCCCGAGCGCAGCGTCACAAACACTCCGCACCGCCCGGCGAAAACTCCATGCTGGGGAATCTTCTCTGGGAGCTGAGTGCGGGAGACAGCCTCCTCAACGGCGTGCCGCGCCAAGCGCAGCAGATTCTGGCGGTCGGCTTCAGAGAGGGACGGCATCCTCGGTTTTCTCGCGGCCCTGCAGCAAGCGAAGCTTGCGGCGTTGTTTGATGCGATCGTCAAGCTGTCCCCAGAAACGCAGGAAATACTGCGCGGCAGAAACCAAGGCGCTCGCGACCACCAGCCACAGCAATAGCAAAGCGAGTGGCTTCAAGGAGGGATGCCTTGCACCAGCGATCAAAACCGCTACGGCGCAGACCTGCAGAACCATTTTCGTCTTCCCGAGGATCGAGGCGTTAATCGTAAAGCCTTCCGTCGAGGCTATGCTTCGCAATCCCTGGACCGTGAACTCGCGTCCGACAATAATGACGACCATCCACGCAGGTACCAGCTGCATGCTGACCAAAGAAATAAACGCGGCGGAAATCAGCAATTTGTCCGCAATCGGATCCAGCAGCATCCCCAGGGTAGTGACCTGCAACCGGCGCCGCGCAAAATAACCGTCCGCCCAGTCCGTGGCCGCCGCCATGAGAAGAATCAAGACACCCCAAAACTCGAAATGCATGGGGAATCCCCACACCTCCACGTTTGGGCTACGAGTCAGCAGGATCACAATGAGGACAGGAACGAAAAAAATCCGAAGCAGCGTCAATCCGTTGGGGAGGTTCATGGGCGCTTAGCAGTGGAAGAGCTAGTCTTCTCGGCCACTAACCACCGCCGAGCCTCACTATAGACCCGGGTTACGCAGGCGTCAACGTCCGCCGAGCACGGTAGAGCATGGTAAGCGACGTGGGGGCAAGTACTTCCGGGTTAACCATGGCGAAAGGTCTCGCGGGACAAGCAGAATACTTTTTCGTGACACCAAGGCTGCAAACCTGTGCAAATGTTGGAATTAGCTTCGGAACCGCGGTGCTATTCCTTCAAAGCAATGAACCCGGTCCGTGAATATCAACAAGTCATTTGTAATGTGTAACTTACGAACGTGCAAAGGCGGGGTTTGGTCCAATCCAGCTAGTCGTGCGCGCTCAAGACCAGCGGAGCTACTTTTTTGTTTCCACAGCGTTTTCCACAACAAAGGGAACTGCGGTGGCGGCACGGCGGCCGCATTTTTAGGGCTCGTGGACCACGGGAAAATTCAATCCTGCGCAACTTTACCGCAAAGTCATGGCCCTCCATCATCGTAACTGGCTCAAATTGCACGAGGACCCCGCAACAGGCGCACTGGCAGGAACAAAATGGCGCCAATAAGTTCAAGCACGCCCCCGACAGCGATGCCCACGATGCGGAAAGGAAGCAGAACCAGCCACACCAACGGATAGAGGATCAGCGCTAGCAACGCCAGCGGCCAGCACAAGATAAATAAAATCACCCACAGCAGAAAGGCAGCCATCGTAGTTGGCCTCCGCTCCAAGTTACGTAAGCGCGAGCTTGGAAGTTCCCTGGGCGCTATATTCGCTCAAACCGAGGCTGCGCGCAATCGAGACCGGCACTTCGGCATCCATCAGCATGTGCGAGTCTTCGACTACAGAATGCAGCACGCGTCCCATGGCGTGGACCAAGGCGAGGGTGCGGCCGTCGGCCAGGGGCAGCCGCAGCGACATGGTCACCACCGGATCGACAGGCATGGCGGCATCAATACGCCTCAGCAGTTCGTCGATGCCTTTTCCCGTCAGGCCGGAGACCAGGACCGGCCCGGAGTCACCGGCTCTTGCGACACTGGATTCGAGCGTTTCTCTCAGCAGCGGCGACAGCAAGTCGATCTTGTTCAGGACGCGCAGCTTCGGCCGATTCGTCACGCCCAGATCGGCGAGAATCTTGTCGACTTCTTCATCCAATTCGTCGTGATGCGCATTCGAGACATCGCTGACGTGCAAAATCACGGCGGCTTGCTGGACTTCTTCCAGAGTCGCACGAAAGGCGGTAAGCAAACCCTTGGGAAGATCGCGGATGAATCCGACGGTATCGGACACCAGCACGCGACGGTTCGATGGCAAACGGATGGCGCGAATCGTCGGATCGAGAGTCGCAAACATGCGCGAAGAAACCAGAACTTCGGAGCGACTGAGTGCGTTGAACAGCGTGGATTTGCCGGCGTTGGTGTAGCCCACCAGCGCCACGGTGCCGAGCGGAACCGCATTGCGGGCCTCGCGCCGAAGGGATCGTTGTTTGCGGACGTTGTCGATGGCTTTCTGAATCTTACTGACGCGGTCGCGAATGCGGCGCCGGTCGGTTTCTAATTTCTTTTCGCCGGGACCGCGTACGCCAATGCGCCCTGCTCCGCCGCCGGCGCCACCCGCGCCGCCGCCGCCGCTCTTTCCGCCCAACCTAGACATCGATGTGCCACGTCCGGTCAGGCGCGGCAGCATGTAGTTCAACTGCGCGAGTTCGACCTGCAGCTGCCCTTCGCGGCTGCGCGCGTGGCGCGCGAAAATATCCAGAATGAGTTGCGTGCGGTCAATGACGCGGCACTCGGTCAGAGCCTCGATGTTGCGCTGCTGAACCGGAGACAGATTGCCGTCGAAAATGATCAACGGCGCCTTGTGGGCTGTCGCTTCCGCGCGAATCTCGTCCAGCTTTCCTCGCCCGACGAGGGTCGCCGGATCGGCGGCGTCACGCACCTGGTATACCGTGCCCGTGACTTCGGCTCCGGCGCTGCGCGCCAGTTCGACCAGTTCTGCAAGAGATTCGCGGCCTTGCTCGCCCGCTAGCGTTCCGGGGATGCGACGAGCGCGTTTCCAAGTCACGCCTACAAGTAAGGCGCGTTCCGCGGACGAGGTCTGATGCTGAGTCTTCATGGCTTGAATTGGAATGGCGTCATGGTGCCGATGGAGGTGTCCGTGGTTGCGGGAACAGTTTGCGGAAGGAACCTTTCTCCACGATTCGGATTATACGCTGGTAGCTTGCGCATCGCGACTGGGATCGAGGGCCTGCTGGATCCACCTTAGGGCTTGGTGTTGCACCTGCGGACCGTCGCCGAAACCCTCACACCAGTGAACACCGGCCTCTTTGCGGAACCATGTCATTTGACGCTTGGCATAGCGCCGCGTGGCCTGTTGAATGGCGCTGCGAGCATCCTGCATGTTCATGTTGCCGCGCAGGGCCGCCCGCAGTTCGCGATAACCGATAAAATCGAAAGGCTTGGCATTTTCCGCCAAGCCGCTGGCCAGCAGCGCGCGAACTTCGTCAACCCAGCCATCGGCGAGCATCGCGTCGGTGCGCGCATGAATTCGCTGGTACAGAGCCTCACGTGGTGGCATCAGGCCAATTTTCACCGGGCGCCATCCCTCCAGAGGTACGCGGCCGGTGCGATGGACTTCGGACAAAGGGCGCTTCGCCAGCAGGCAGACCTCAACGGCGCGTATCAGTTTTTGTTCGTCGCCCGGCGCGATTTTGCGCGATGCCTCTGCATCGAGGCGCCGCAGGATGCGATGCAAATGACCTGGCGAATGACTCTCGATGCTGGCGCGCAATCGTGCGCGCAACTCATGCGACCTTTGCGGAACATCCGCCAATCCTTCCAACAGCACGCGCAAGTAGAGTCCACTACCAGCCGTAAAGACCGGAACACGACCGCGCCGGCGCAGGTCATCGAGGACCGCGACGGCCATCTGCCGATATCCTCCGGCGGTCGCGACTTCGCACGGAGTCAGAACGTCGATCAAATGATGCGGAATTCCCCGGCGTTCGGCACCGCTCGGTTTCGCGGTACCGATGTCGAAACCTTTGTAGAGTTGGGTCGAATCGCAAGCTACAACTTCCCCGGCGAGTCGCTCCGCAAGCCATGTACCCAGGGTGGACTTGCCCGAAGCCGTCGGCCCTACGATGGCAACAAGCGGCAGGAGCGATTTGTCGTGAGTCATGGGAACAAAAGATGGCGCGCGCGGACAAAAATGAAAATCAGCACAAATAAAGCGAGCAGTAGACTGCCGAGAACTTGTTGGCGAGCGAGCTTCACTAGTGTGCGTAATCTGGCTGCAAATTATAGTAATACGTGAATCGCAATTCGATGTACGGCCCGCTAAACTGGGACGGCAGCGGCTCGAATGGGTTGGAAGCGCGAATCGAAGAAACGGCGGCCCGATCCAGAGGTTCTTTTCCCGATCCAAGCACGCGAACTGGCTCGCCATCGGGAACGCTACCATTCCTCATGATGCGAAATTGCAAGGAGACGACTCCTTTGTCTCCCAGCCGCACCGATTCCGGCATCACGGAAAACCAATTTCGCTTCACAATGATGTAAACGCGGTGCAGGTAATCGTTGAAGTCCACGCCTTCGGTGGGCGTGAGCATTTCCATCGCGCCATAGGCCGAGGCCTGTCCCCCGCCGCCCGGCAAGCCGCTGTTGCTCGGGACTTGCCCACCCCCTCCGACCGCCGAGGGAGCATTCATTTTCGCGGATTCCCGGATGGAATCCTGAAGCGAACTGCCCAGCGAACTCTTGGGTAGAAGAAGGGCGTGCTCGGTGGGCTGCTGTTGAGGCACTTCCAGCTTCAGGGGTTGCTTAGGAGCGTCGGCCTTGGCATTGCTGTCGTTCGGTTTAGGCGTGTTCTGTTGTGGTACCGGAGCACTGGGCAACTCCTTGACCACGCGTTCGGGTTCCTTCGGCGCGGGCGCGGGCTGTGGTATCGGAGGCGCCACCTTGCGAAGTACGCGTGGGTCGACATGCACAGCAGGCGGCCTGGGGCGCGGTGCGGCCTTCAACTCGTCGAGCGCGCCGGGCGGCAGCAGAATGGTCATCTGGCGACGCGCGAGTTCGTCCTCTTCGCGCGTTCGCTGATGAGGAGGAAAAATCTTTGGCTCGAGGATAATCAGCGCGATGAACAGGACGTGAAAGGCGAACGAAGAGATCGATTTGATCAGCTCCGCTCTGTTGTGTTCTGGCGATGGTTCCTTGTTGAGAAGGTTGACCTCGCCGGTCATGAAAATGTCGGTCTCGACCAGATCGGAGGGAATGTTCTCCAGCGGAGTGATGAATTCGGGAGGTGCAGCGCCTTGCGGGACAGTGATGCGCTCGTCCATGTCGGTCGGCTGCAGCGGCAGGTGATTTGTTTCTTCGACTACGATTTCCGAGTGCTTCACATCACGTGGTACCACCACGCGCGCAGCAATCGACTCCAGCGGCAGCGATGACGGAATAGTGCTGTGACCGTCCAGATGAACGATGGGAAGCATTGCCGGCACAAGCGTGCGCTCGTCGAGCGTGGTAGGACGGCGGCGCGATGACGGAGCGTCAACCGCCGGTGGCTTAGACCCAAGAGGAACGAGGAGTCTGGGAATCATTCGTTTGTTTTCTGCGCAGTGGCAAAGGCTAGCAATTGGACGCGCTCACCGTGCTCCTGGATGCTTGACATCACGCGTTCCGCCACTTCAAGCGCGGCGCGGCCGGCACGGCCGCTGGTCCGCGGTTCGCGCCGGGTGCGGACCGCGGCGACAAACTCTTCCAGTTCGGAGCGCAACGGTTCGACTGCCGGCGCCGTCAGCTTCTCAAACGCAAATTCCGGCTGAGGTCCCGGCTTCTTCACCGCCACCCGCAGCGCATCACGGCGCGCGTAGTCCAGCGAAATATATTCGTGCTGCTGAAAAAAACGCATTTTCCGCACGCGCTCGGTGGAAACCCGGCTGGCGGTGACGTTGGCCACCGCGCCGCCCGCAAACTCCAGGCGCGCGTGCGCGATATCGACCTTCTCGGTCAGCACCGGAATTCCTACCGCTTTCACTTCGGTCACGTTTTCCTTGACGAGGGTCAGCAATATGTCCAGGTCGTGGATCATCAGGTCGTAGATGACGTCCACGTCCAGGCTGCGCGCCGTAAAGACGCCCAAGCGATGCACCTCAAAAAAGAGGGGGTGGTTCAGTATAGGCTCAACTGCGAGTACCGCGGGGTTGAACCTTTCCACGTGGCCGACTTGTAGGATGCGCCCAAATCGCTTGGCTGCGTGAAGCAGTTGGTCGGCCTCGGCCAAATTCGTGGCCATCGGCTTCTCGACGAGTACATCGAGGCCCATCTCCATCAGCCGACAACCTACGGACCCATGCTGGATGGTCGGGACGGCAACGCTTACGGCGTCGGCCGCGCCCCGCAAA
>Ga0181522_10000140_pt1 | contig 58010 bp, 50 predicted proteins | sample PEATcosm2014_Bin_27_FD_121103 | JGI IMG/M metagenome (GOLD analysis project Ga0181522, IMG submission 121103) | Peatland microbial communities from MTU Mesocosm Facility, Houghton, MI, USA - PEATcosm2014_Bin05_10_metaG | ecosystem: Environmental > Terrestrial > Soil > Wetlands > Peat | place...
CGTTCGTTGGCCGCACGGCCTGGGGGCGCAACCTGGCCGCTCCCGTCCGGGACTTCCTGAGCACCGAGACGGGCGGGGCGGCGACGATGCTGGCAGCCACCCTGCTGGCCCTGGCCTGGGCCAACATCGCCCCCCACGCCTACGGCTCCACTTGGGGGACGGTCCTGTCGATCAGGATCGGGGGGGCCGGCGTCAGCATGGACCTCCGCCATTGGACCAACGAGGGCCTGATGACCCTCTTCTTCCTAGTCGTCGGCCTGGAGGCCAAGCGGGAGGTCGACCTGGGCGAGCTGCGCGAGCACCGGCGGATGGTGCTGCCTGCAGTGGCTGCAGCAGGCGGCGTTGCCGTTCCCGTGCTGATCTTCCTGGCCTTCAACGGCGGCCGTGCGGGAGCCAACGGCTGGGGGGCTGCCATGTCGACGGACACGGCCTTCGCGATGGGCGCTCTGGCCCTGCTGACGCCACGCGCCGCCACCCGCATGCGGGTCTTCCTGCTGACCCTGGCCGTCTTCGACGACCTCGCCGCTCTGCTCGTGATCGCCGTCGTCTATACGAGCCACGTCGCCTTCATGGCCCTCGTCGTGGCCCTCCTCCTGTTCGGGCTGCTGCTGTCCCTGCGCTTCCTGCCCGTCGCCCGCACTCCTGTCTCGATCGTCGTCGCCTGCGGCCTGTGGGTGGCGATGGTCAAGTCGGGCATCGACCCCGTCGTCTCGGGGCTGGCCGTCGGCCTCGTGACGGGCGCCTACCCGCCCGCCCGGGGGGACCTGGAGCGCGCCAGCGCCCTGGCCAGGTCCTTCCGCGAGCAGCCGACCCCCGAGCTGGCCCGCTCAGTGCAGCGCAGCGTCACCTCAGCCATCTCGGCCAACGAGCGCCTGCAGTACCAGTTGCACCCCTGGGTCAGCTACGTCGTCCTGCCCCTGTTCGCCCTGGCCAACGCCGGCCTGCACGTGACGAGCGGACTGATCGGCGCGGCCGTCGGCTCCCCCATCTTCCTGGGCATCCTGCTCGGCTACGTGCTCGGCAAGCCCGTCGGCATCCTCTCCGGCTCCTGGCTGGCCACCAGGCCCTCCCTGCACGGCCCGCGCCCCTTCATCAGCGGACCGATCCTGACTGCGGCGGGAGCCTGCGCGGGGATCGGCTTCACCGTCTCCCTGCTGATCTCCAGCCTCGCCTTCACCGGCAGGAGCCTCAGCGAGGCCAAGCTGGCAGCGCTCTGCACGGTGCTGCTTGCGCCGCTGCTGACGGAGACCGTCCTGGCCGTCGTCAGGCGCCTGCCCAGCCAGGTGCGGGCGCGGCAGATCGGCGCGACGGCCGACGACATCCCAGACCTGATCGACGACGTAGATCCGGCCCTCGACCACGTCCGCGGCCCCGACGACGCGCCCGTGACGCTGCTGGAGTACGGGGACTTCGAGTGCCCCTACTGCGGCCAGGCCGAGCAGACCGTCAGGGAGCTGCTGCTGGCCTCCGGCAGCGACGTGCGCTACGTCTGGCGCCACCTGCCCCTCAATGACGTCCACCCCTTCGCCCAGCTCGCCGGAGAAGCAGCCGAGGCAGCCTCCGCCCAGGGGCGCTTCTGGGAGATGTACGACGTGCTGCTCTCCCACCAGGAAGAGCTGCGGCCCGTCGACCTGAAGGCCTACGCCCGCCAGCTGGGGCTGGACATGGAGCGCTTCGAAGCCGATCTCCACGACCACGTCCACGCCGACCGCATCCTGCGCGACGTCGCAAGCGCCGACGAAAGCGGCGTCTCGGGCACGCCGACCTTCTTCATCAACGGCCGCCGCCACTACGGCGTCTATGACATCGACACCCTGACGGAGACGGTGCGGGCGGCGAAGCAGCGCGTACTGGTGCGGACGCCGGCCTGACCCGGCGGCTTCAGGGCTCGCGCAGCTCGACGGTGTCGGCGATGATCTGGAAGTCCTTGACGTTGTAGGTCATCAAGGGCACACGGTGGACGTTGGCGGTGGCCGCGATCGCCAGGTCCATCGCTCGACGCCGTGGCGCGCCTCCGCGTTGGGCGACGAGGGCGTGCAGCCTCCCGCATTCGCGCGCCGCAGCAGCGTCGAACGGCAGCGCGTCGAAGTGCTCCTCGATGGCCCCGAGCCGGCGCACGCGTAGTGCACGAGTCTCATCGTCACGTGCGACGAGCACCCCGAAGTGCAGCTCCGTCAGCGAGACGACGCTGATCGCCGCATCCTCCTCAGGCCCCCTCTCGGCCGCGATCAGGACCGAGGTGTCGAGCAGGACCGCCACGTCAGCTGCCGGCCCAGGGATCCGCGAGCTGGCCGCCGAGCGCCTGCAGATCGCGCTCGAGCGTGGGATCCGGGGGTGTTGCCCAGAGGTCGGCCAGCTGGGTGCTGGACACCCACTGGCGTGCACGGACGGGGCCCAGCTCGGCGACGGGACGCCCGGAGACGGTGATCGTGATCCGCTCGCCGGCCTCTGCCCGCCGCAGCACCTCGCCGACGTGGTTGCGCAGCTCCTTTTGCGGGATCGTCGCCATCGACCCGGATGGTAGCAGTAGTGCTACCGCACTCCGGGACCGGCCCGACGTCTACGCCCTGTAGGGGTCGATGACCTTGTGGCTGCAGCCGACGAGCTTCCAGGGGCGGTTCTGGGGCAGGTAGCGCATCACGAATGTCTTCAGCCCTTTGCCGTCGCAGTAGATGATGCCGTGCCCGTAGACGAGGGCCAGGTGGTCGTTGCCCGCTCCCGTCCAGATTTCGTTGAAGCCGTGGCTGGAGTAGATCCAGTCTTCGCCGTTGCCCGCGTGGATGCGGTCGACCTCCCCTTCCGACTGACCCGAGGGCTGGTAGTCGGCCCAGATCACGTCGCCCGCTTCGCCGCCATAGAGGGTGTCGTTGCCGTAGCCACCCAGCAGCCAATTGTGGACATCGCGCAGGCCCACCAGCGTGTGCGAGGTGCCGTAGCTGCCCTTGTCCATCTTCAGGCATTCGTCGGCCGGCCAGCCCGTGTGGTCGGCCATGGCGACGCGCGCCTTCGTGGCAGGTACGACCGGAACAGCGGAGTGCCCCACGGAGGCGAGCTGCGCCGCCGGGTGGCCCTGAGGGCAGTAGTGGACATACAGGCCGCGATCGAAGCGGCTCAGCATCGCGGCTTCGGCCGGGGAGAGCTGGGCGCCGGCAGTTGGGATCGCCGCGAGGAAGACCACGATCGTCACGAAGACGCCCGGCAGGATCGGTCTGAGCCATCGAGGTGAGGACATGCGCTGCTTCGACACTCGACCCAAACTAGCCATCCACCTGATCGGAGCCCGGTGCAGCTGGACGAATCGATGGAGCCTGCCCACCGTTGAGGACCATTTCCCACAGCGGACCGGACGTGCCAGGCGCGAAGATGTTGGGACCCGTGACCGGGCCGTCCAGTGGCGTGCGTTCGCTCGCCCCGCAGAGCGTTCCCGCAAGTGGCGGGCCAGCGCCGCCGTAGATCATGTGGTCCTCACAGCCCTGCCGGCCTTCGGCCTGGGCCCCTTCGAAGACGCTGCTGGCGACCATCCACCCGTAGACCTGCCCTTCACCCGTTTCGACGTAGCCGTAGCGGACCGTCACAGAGCCATCCTCTTCCCCGGCCGGCCCGTAGGACTCCGTCACGATCGGCTCGACATCCGCCGGGAAGAACCGCGCTCCCGCCGGCACGGCTGCACGGGCGATGCCCCCGCCGGCCACGTCCGTCCAGCTCCAGGTCATCAGCGTGTAGCTCGGGTCATCGCCCGTCGGCAGGCCGTAGGGCTCGAAGGAGAGAAAGCCGTGGCGGCAGCTCGGGTTGGGGCGCGCCCGGCCCGGATAGCACTGCTGGCCCGGTATGCGCGCGGGCTCGACGATGTAGTACGGATCGCCAGGAGCAGGTGGCGCCGGTCGACCGTTGCCGGCAGCGTCGGCGGCCTTGACGGAGACGGTCCCGGCAAGTTCTCCGGCGCGAACGAAGCCGGGGGAGTTGACGATGCTGCGAGGCCAGGCGTAGTACATGGGGAAGCCTCGGGCCGAGATCGACTCGATCCCCTGCAGCAGCAGCCCGGCCGTGCCGTGGCAGGCTTCCGGCACATCGAGGACAGCGCCCGCTTCGTTGCTCAGCTGCTCCCCTGCCACGCCCCGTACTGCGATCTCGCTCCCTCCCGCCGTCGCTACGCACTGCTCATGATGTGAGACACCGGGCCTGTCGAGCTCGGACGCCGGAAGGACCGTTCCGGTGGCTGCCTGTGGCGGACAGAGCATGGCTGCCGCAGCCAAGGTCGCCAGAGCTCTCGTGAGATTGCGCCACACTTTCCCCGTCGTCGAGGCGTGAGCCAACGTCAGCCCTCCAGCTCGAGGCCTGCCGGCTCGCCGAACAGGTCGAGATAGGCCTCGTAGCGGAACATCCGGGATCGCCGCTGTCCGGTCACCTCTCGCAGCAGGCCAAGGTCCTCGAATCGACCGACAAGCCTGTTGGCAGTCGGGAACGTGACGTCGAGACGCTCACCGACGCGGTTGACGTTCACGAGCGGCTGACGGAAGAGCATCGAAAGGAGCTTCAGCCCATTCGCGCCGGCCTCCTCCATCACGAGGCTCCGGTGGCGTTCGCGAAGCTCGAAGATGCGCTCTGCCGTCGTCGTTGCCTCATGAGCCGTCACAGACACGCCGCGGAGGAAGAAGCGCATCCACCCCTCCCAGTCGCCGCTCATCCGAATCGCCATGAGGCGGTCGTAGTACTCGGCGCGATGCCTCTTGAGGAAGTAGCTGAGGTAGAGAAGAGGCTCTCTGAGCGCTCCACCACGAACGAGCAGGAAGGTGATCAAGAGCCGTCCGATCCTGCCGTTGCCGTCGAGGAAGGGGTGGATCGTCTCGAACTGCGCGTGGGCGAGACCGGCCACCATGAGGAGCGGCATCTGACCTCCACGATGCAGGAACTTCTCGAACTCGGACAGTGCTTCGCGCATCTCCGCCGGCGGCGGGGCACGAACGTCGCCTCCGCAATCGATGCACCCGCCGGCCCGATCCAGTTCTGGCTCGTGCGGAACTCGCCTGGCGTGGCGTGAGCCCCTCTCCCGCCGGCCAGAAGCCGAGCATGGATTTCCCGGATCAGTCGCAGGGACAAGGGCAGCTCATCGAGACGCTCCAGGCCGTACTCCATGGCATCGACGTAGTTGACGATGTCACCGACGTCGCTGTGCAAGCCTCGAGACGCCGGTTCGAGTTCGACCTCGAGCAGGTCCTCGAGCGTGCTCTGCGTGCCCTCTATCTGCGAACTGAGGACAGCCTCGCGTCGAACGTACATGGCGATGAAGAAGCCCGGGTCGGGTATCACCTTGACGACCCCGTCCAGCCGCCCGAGCGCGAGATCCGCTCTGGAGAGGAGTCCCGGCATCTGCTCGTCCAGTGCCAGGGGCGGCTTCGGCGGACTCGAAGCCGGTATGAAGGCCCGGTATCCGGTCGGCTGCGAGACGAATCGGCCTGCCCTCTGATCGTTTCCAGCCATCATCCAACGCAGGAGCTATTGACTTTTTCGGCCGTATCCTTAAATAAGGATACGGATAGGGCTCGCTAACCGAACCCGGCGTACATAACGGAGGCTTGAGGCGAACGGTGTTTACGCGTTGGCCCACGAGCTTTGCACGCCCGCTGGTGGAGACCGCCCATGGGAACTCTGAAAGCCGACGGGGGGACTCGAACCCCCGACCCCTTCATTACGAGTGAAGTGCTCTACCAGCTGAGCTACGTCGGCAGCGTCGCAGGAGGCCCATCGTAGCGTCAGGCCGGTGGCGGCGAGAGGCGGCCCCCCAGCCGACGATCGCCGATCGAGCCCCTACTGAGACAGGCGCGCCAGCTCCTCCAGCAGCGACTCGCCGTGCTTGGCGCAGAAGGCCGGCCCCACGCCGCGCACCTCCAGCAGCTCCTCGACGCTCGCGGGGCCGCGGTGGATCAGCTCCCGCAGCGTCGCGTCGCTCGCCACCGTGAAGGCCGGCTTGCCCTCCGCTCGGGACAGGCGCCATGCCCGCAGGGCCTCGAAGTGCGGCTCCGGGACCGTGAAGGTCTGCTCGGGCCTGCCGGCCCTCGAAGCCGCCGGCGCGCGCCCGCCTGTGCCGCGACCGGCCCGTCTGCGCCGGCCGCCTGCGCTCGCGATCGCCCCCGCCAGCTCCGGGTCCGGGTCGCACACGTCACAGCAGCGCACCGTCGGGCTCGGGGTCGCCCCGTCGCCGAAGTGCTCCAGGATCTGCGCGCGTCTGCAGCGCTCCGAGCCGCCGCTGAAGCGCTCGATCGAGCGGTAGGACTCCCAGGCCCTGTCCCGGGCCGCCTTGATCGCCTGCGCAGCAAGGCTCGGGCGGCCTTCTCCGGTCAGCCTCACCAGCAGGCCCTCAGCCCCGCCCGGGGCCAGCTCCACCGCTCCCGCCCGCTCCGCTATCGACAGCAGCACCCGATCGCGCTCACCCAGCTCGCCGTGGCCTATCGCCAGGCTGTCCTGCACCGCAACGCGGCGCAGGCGGCCCACGTAGGCGCGGACGTCCGCCACGCTCGTCTGGCGCTCTTCGATGAAGCGAATCAGCCTGCCCAGGTCGCGGCGGGAGGACAGCAGCAGGGCCCGTGCCGGGGCCCCGTCGCGCCCGCCCCTGCCCGCCTCCTGGTAGTAGGCCTCGAGGCTCGTCGGCAGCGCCCAGTGCACGACAGTCCGCACGTCCGCCTTGTCCACGCCCATGCCGAACGCGTTCGTCGCCACGACGACGTCCGCCCGCCCGTCCATGAACGCCTCCTGGCTGCGCCTGCGCTTCTCCGGGGTCATGCCGGCGTGGTAGGGGACCGTCCGCAGGCCCTCCCCCGACAGTTCCCCGGCCAGCTTCTCCGTGTCCTTGCGGGTCCCGCAGTAGACGATCGCCGGGAGTGCCTCCGGGCGGGTCAGGACGTGCTCCAGGGCCGCCCACTTGCGGGCCATCGCCCCCTCCCCCTCGAAGCTCGCCACGTCGAAGGACAGGTTGGGACGGTCGAAGCCCGAGCGCACCAGCAGCGGCTCCCGCAGGCCCAACCGGCTCGCTATCTCCTGGGCCACCTTCGGCGTCGCCGTCGCCGTCGCCGCCATCACCGCCGGGCGGCCCAGCGATTCGATCGCACCGTCCAGGCGCAGGTAGTCGGGACGGAAGTCGTGGCCCCACTCCGCCACGCAGTGCGCCTCGTCGACCACGAACAGGCCCACCCTTCGCCTCGACAGGGCCCGCCTGAAGGACACCGACCCGAACCTCTCCGGCGCCGCCAGGACCAGCTGGGCGTGGCCCGACTCGATCTCCGCCAGGCCCGCCTCGTTGTGGCCCTCCGCCTGGCCCGAAGCCAGCATCGCCGCCCTCACCCCCGCCTCCTCCAGACGCCTCAGCTGGTCTGACATCAGGGCTATCAGGGGGCTCACGACCAGCACCAGCGGGTTGCCCTCGAGCTCTCCGCTCGCCAGCGCCGGCAGCTGGTAGCACAGCGACTTGCCACCCCCCGTCGGCATCACCACCAGGCTGTCCCTGCCCTCAAGGGCCGCCTGCACAGCCTCCCGCTGGCCCGGCCTGAAACTCTCCAGGCCCAGCCTCCCGAGCAGCTCCTCAGGGGTCGGACACCCGACTGTCGCCATAGCCTCGCTCATCGACCTGAAGCTACTCATGGGCGCGGAGGGCATCCGCGAACGGATGCCCCCTGCACGCTCCGTCGAAGGGCAGCGCCAACCCGCCCCTCCTCAAAATCCCTCCCTACCGCCTCTCCCAGACGACCTGGGCACCTGCCACCGGCACCAGTGTTATCGCCCGCCTGCGGATCATCTCGCCACGGCGCCAGGCCCAGCCGCTCGGCAGGCTCGGCTGAAGCTCTGAGAGCATCGTGCGCAGCATCAGCTTCATCTCCTGGGTCGCGAAGGCCGCCCCGATGCAGCGGCGGATGCCCCCGCCGAAGGGGATCCAGGCGAACGTCTCCGGCCCCTCCCCCAGGAAGCGCTCCGGCATGAACTCCTGCGGACGCTCGTAGACCTTCGGGTTGCGGTTCGTCAGGTAGATGCACGGCGCCACCCTCGTGCCCGCCGGCAGCAGGTCCCGCCCGACCTGCAGGTTCTCCTTCAGCATCCTCGCCACGATCGGCACGACCGGGCGCACCCGCAGCGTCTCGTTGACGACAGCGTTCATGTACTCCTCGCTCTCGCCCCCGTCGATCTCCGCCGTCAGGCGGGCCAGCTTCTGAGGGTGGCGGACCAGGCGCTCGATCGCCCACGCGACCGACGTCGCAGTCGTCTCGTGGCCCGCCAGCAGCAGCGTCACCAGCTCGTCCCGCAGCTCGGAGTCGCTCATCGGCGCGCCCTCCTCGTCGCGGGCCTGCAGCAGCAGCGACAGGATGTCCTGGCGCTCGGCCAGGTCGCTCGCCTGCCTGTGCCTGGCGATCTCCTCGTAGATGACCCCGTCCAGGTGGTCCAGGGCCCTGCCGAAGCCGCCCTGCGGCCTGCCCTGCTTCGGCTTCGTCAAGGCTATGCGCAGGACCGCCAGCACGTTCAGGGGACTCAGCAGCGTCCCTATCGCCTCCCGCATCGGGTCCATCCGCTCCGCGTCCACCCCGAAGACGGCCCGCAGGATCACCTCCAGGGTGATCGCCCTCGTGCTCGCGTGCAGGCGCATCGGGCGGCCGATCGGCCAGGACGCCATGTCCCTGCGCGTCGCCTCCACGATCGTCTGCTCGTACTCCCGCATCCGCTCGCCGTGGAAGGGGGGCAGCAGCAGCTTGCGCTGGCGCATGTGCTCGGGGCCTGTCAGCGTGATGACCGAGCTCGGGCCCATGACCGGGGCGATCGGGGAGTTGCCCGCAGCCGACGGGGCCACGTCGCCTGGAGCCGTGAAGACAGCCTTGACCGCCTCCGGGTCGCTGACCATCACGAACTGCATGCCGCTCGGGAAGAACGTCACCGTGAAGCTGTCGCCCGCCTTCCTGGCGGCTCTCTCCAGGAACCAGCTCGGCAGGAACGTCCAGGCCAGCGTCTGCGCCAGCGGCGCCAGGCCCGGTCCCGGCGGCAACGACGGCAGACCTGTCGAGGACGACGCGTCCACCTGAGGCGCTGTCTGCGCTACCGCCATGACCTACAACTTAGCCCCATCGGGGAGACGGCCCGCGGCGCCGCCGTCAAGCCCCGGCGCGCATCGCTACTGGCGCAGCAGGCCCAGGCGCTCGCCCAGCTTGGGGCGGGCCTGCTGCTGGTGCTGGCTCAGCGCCTGGGCGAGCAGCTCGTGGGCTCTCTGCACCTCGCCGCCTGTCAGCACCGTCGGGCGCCTGGCCAGGTTGCCCACCAGCATCCTCGCCGGCAGCACGCAGACGCCCTTGCGCCTGGCTCCCGGGCGGTCCACCCAGGCCCTGCTGTAGACGACCAGGGGCTGGGCCTCCAGGCCCGTCACCCAGCCGATCGCCCTCGCCTGGGCCTGGGCCTGGGCCAGCGTCGCCCCATGCACCCTCGCCACCCTGATCGGGCCCCCATGGCTCTTCGTCTCGATCGTGAACAGGCCCGGCGGGCCGATCGCGATGTGGTCCACGTTGCCCCTGCCCAGGGTCGCGTCGTGGATCACCCGCCAGCGCTCCCCCGGCAGCCCGTCCAGCAGAGCCCCCACCTGCTCCTCCGCCAGCGCCCCCCTGTCCCGCTGCTCCACCAGCGGCAGCACGAAGCGGCTGACAGCGAACATGCTCACCAGCAGCGCCAGCTCCGCCACGATGAAGCGCCAGTCGTGCAGGCCGAAGGCCCTGCCCAGCAGGGCAGTCGCCGTCGCCAGCACGCCCAGGGCCACCAGCGTGCGCAGGCGCAACCGCTGCACGGTCTCCCGCGCATACTGTCCCGGCGAGCGCCGGGTCGGATCTCTGTCCACTAGCGCAAGCATCGTCTCGACAGGGCCGCTCCTGCCTTTCTCATCGCCGTTCCGGCCGCCACCCTTGAGCCTTTCCCGCCCGGTTGCGCCCCGGAGAAGCGTGGAGAGCCGGCCGATCTCCTAAAGCACCCGTCCCGGCCAGTCGAAGCCAACGGCACAGCCCGCCCTCGCTTCCCGGATCGGCGGATCCCGACCATCGGAACATGTACGAGTCAGCCCAAGCAACCCACCCCCCCGACATCTGCCTGCTCCTGCGCGTAGACGGCGAGCAGCGCTGGCTCATAGCCACGGTCATCCCCCTGCTGCGCCAGCTCGAGCAGCCCGGCGCCACGCCCCCCCAGGAGGTCGGTCCCGCCCTCTCCTACCTGGAAGTCCTGTGGCTCGAAGCCGGCCTGCGCGCATCCGAGACAGACGCCGCAGCCGCCCTGCTGGACCCCGAGGACGGCATCTGCAGCCCCCTGCTCTGCGAGAAGGCCCGCCGCTACCACGCAGCCGTCCGCCGACTCAGGGCCGCAGTGGACACTCGTGTCAGGGCCCTGACATGCACAGCAGCCGAGCTGGCCGCTCCCGCCGGCGATCGCGAGCCTGCCGGCTCCTGAGCCGATCGCGTACGCTGCCGCCTCGTGGCACCCCGCTTCGACCTGCAATCGCACTCGACCCAGTCAGACGGCGTCCTCGAGCCCGCCGACGTCGTCGCCCGCGCAGCAGAGGCAGGCGTCCAGCTGCTGGCCCTCTCCGACCACGACACCGTCGCCGGCGTAGCCGAGGCCATCGCAGCAGGGCAGCAGCACGGCGTCAAGGTCGTGCCGGCAGTGGAGATCTCCGCAGTCGACGACGGCGCCGCCGCGCCCATCGAACTGCACATCCTCGGCTACTGCATCGACCACACCGGGCCCGCCATGACCAGCCGCCTCGAGGACTTCCTGGCCGACCGGGAGGCCCGCACCCTGCGCATGCGCGACGCCCTCCGCGACGTCGGCTTCGACCTCGACGAAGCCGAGATCCAGGAGCGCATCGCAGCCGGCAAGCCGATCGGCCGGCCCCACCTGGCAGGCGCAGTCCTGCGCGCCCCCGCCAACGCCCAGCGCCTCGCAGACGAGGGCATCGACGACATCGGCTCGCTCATCCGCGGCTACCTGATCGAGGGCAAGCCCGCCTTCCGCCTGCGCCAGACCCCCACCGTCGCCGAGGCCGTCCAGGCCATCCACGACGCCGGCGGCGTCGCCGTCTGGGCCCACCCCTTCTGGGACATCTCAGACCCAGACGTCGTCCTCGCCAGCCTGCAGCGCTTCCACGACCTCGGCATCGACGGCGTCGAGGCCTTCTACATCACCCACGACGAGGCCCAGACCCGGCTGCTGACCGACCGCGCCGGGGAGCTCGGGATGCTGACGACAGGCTCAGCCGACTTCCACGGTCCCGAAAACCGGCAGTTCCACAGCTTCATGGCCTTCCAGACCTACGGCATCGAGCCGAACCTGGGGCCGATCGGGAAGGGGTAGGGGCGGTCAGGCCGCTACAAGTGCTCCAGGCACAGCGGGCCGAGGGCCAAGCGGGGCAAGGACGCAGGGAGCGTGGCGTGCTTTATTGCACGCGAGCGACCGAGGACGCCGCCCCGCGCCGCGGCCTCGGCCCGCTGACCGAATAGGCCAGCGCCTCCAGCGCAAGCTCCTCCGAGACGTTCAGCGACAGGCTCAGGCGCGTCGCGCCGATGCGCTCGATCGCCCGCGTCACAGCCGGCTCCTCGAACGCCTGCGCCTGCTCGCGCAACTGCTCCAGGCGGTCGCTCGCGTGCACCAGCTCCGGGGCTCCCTGCTGCACGCACAGCACGTCCCGCAGCCACAGCTCGGCCAGCCGCAGGGCCAGGTCCAGGGTGGCCGTGCGGGCTCTCCGCTCAGCTCTGCGACGGGCATCCTGGCCTTCCCGTTCGTGCTTCTTTCGCTCCTTGGAGGGGATCATCTCCATCTCCGCCTCCAGGCGCTGCTGGAGCACCTCGCCGGCCTGCGCCCCGGCCGACCGCGAGGCCTCGAGCAGGGCCAGCCAGGGCCTGCCCTCCGTCTCGCCCGACAGGGCAGCACGCGCCAGCTCCTGCCCCTGTTCTCTCAGCATCTCGCCGTCAGGGCCCGCCAGGCGCGCCGCCAGGGCCGCATCGCCGAGCGCCAGCCTGGCGCAGGCCCGGGCCGTCTCGGGCAGGACGCCCAGGCCACGCTCGATCAGCTCGGGGGCCAAGGGGTCCAGGCGCACCCGCTGGCAGCGCGAGACGATCGTCGGCAGCACGTCGGGGAGGCGATCGGTCAGCAGTATCAGGTGCACGAACGGGGCCGGCTCCTCCAGGGTCTTCAGCATCCTGTTGGCCGACTGGTCGTTCATCGTCTCCGCACCCTCGATCACGAAGACTCGCCTGGCCGATTCGAAGGGGGTGCGGGTGGCAGCTGCCACGACCGGCTCGTCGATGTCCGAGACCAGCATCTCCGCCGCCCCCGAGGGGGTCACCCAGGTCAGGTCCGGGTGGGCATCGCGGGAGACCCGCTCGGCGACCGTCTCGGGGCTGCTCGCCCCCGCCATCAGCAGCGCCGCCGCCACCGCCCTCGCCAGCTCCCGCTTGCCCGACCCCGGCGGGCCGTGGACCAGGTAGGCATGGGAGGGCCGTCCCCCCGGTGCCAGCGCCGGGCCCAGGACCGCCGCCGCGTGGGGGTGCCGGGCCAGGGTCGCCTGGAGCGCCTGCCCTGCCGCCTGCTGCTCCATCTCGGCCTCCTGCATCTGGTGAGCAATCCTAGATGGTTGATTTCACGGCAGTGTGCCGCTTTTCGGGGGTGCGGATGGTCGAGCAGGCCGCGGACGCAGGGCGAAGCCCTTGCTGGCGGCAAGGGCGAGCCCGAGGACAAAGGCCTGGGAAGGCCAGACGTGCCATCCGACGGTGCAGCGCCGCGGAATCAACCATCGAGAGGCGGGCGTCGGGCGCCCGGCTGCAGATAGCTTGCAGCCATGGCTCGCGGCCTGCTCATCACAGTCGAGGGCATCGACGGCGCCGGCAAGACGACCCTCGTCGCCTCCCTGGCCCGGCGCTTGGCAGAGCGCGGACAGCCCGTGCAGGTGCTGCGCGAGCCCGGCGGCGTCGAGCTGGCCGAGCGCATCAGGTCCCTGCTCATGGACCCCGCCATGTCCATCTCACCGAGGGCCGAGGCGCTGCTGTACGCCGCCGCCCGCGCCCAGCTCGTGCAGGAGCTCGTGCAGCCCGCCCTGCGCGAGGGAGCAGTGCTGCTGGCGGACCGGTTCCTGGACTCCTCCCTGGCCTATCAGGGGGGCGGTCGCGAGCTGGGGATCGATGACGTTCGCAAGCTCGGGGAGTTCGCCGTCGGCGAGACCAGGCCCGATCGCACGCTGCTGCTGCAGGTGCCTCTGGAGGTCGGTCGCCGGCGGCTCGCCGCCAAGGCCGGCGCCGTCGACCGCCTGGAGCGCGAAGGCGAGGACTTCTTCGCCGCCGTCGCCCGCGCCTACGAGGAGCTGGCCGCGGCCGAGCCGGACCGCTTCAGGGTCATACAGGCAGACCGGCCGCCCGAGCTGGTCCTAGCCGACGCCCTGCAGGCGCTGGAGGACATGCTGCCCGCCGCCGGGGAATCGACCATCTAGGATCGAGGCCATGCCCATCCGCCGCATCGGCGCCCTGCTCGCGACCGCAGCGCTGCTCGGCTCGCCCGGCCTGGCCCTGGCAGCGGGCACGGTCACCACCAGCCCCGCCGCCGCCGGGGGCACCGAAGCCGTCGGTTCGCCTGCCTCCGAAACAACGGCTCCACAGACGACGCCGAGCGCGCCCGCCGTGACGACGACAACCGCACCGCCGGGCAGCGCCGGCGCCCCGGCCGCCCCGGCGACGACTCCGGCCGGACAGGAAAGGGTGCTGAGCACGCTGACCCTCACGCGCCGCAGCACCGGCAGCTCGCTCTCCACCGGCGCCATCCTCGCCGCTGTCGCGGGAGGGCTGCTGCTGCTGGCCGTCCTCACCTGGGGCGTCTTTCGCTGGGGGGCCTTCGAGCCCCACTGGCTGCTGACCCTGCGCCACTCCCTCGCCGAGGCCGGCTTCCGCCTGTCGGCGACAGCAGCCGAACTGGGGGACTGGGCGAGGCTCGGCCGGTAGCGCGAGCGGCACGCGAAGACCCCGCTCGCAGCGACTTTTTCGGGACGAGTCGGAGGCCTCCCGCCGCTATCATTGGAAGAGCAGTTTTTCCTGTGTTCAAGCCGCAAATCGGGTCTGTCCGGAAGGAAGCGGATGATCCGGTGTTACCCCCTTTAGACCCTGTTTTCGCCGCATTTTTCCGGGGGCGTCGCGGCTGAGATGAGGAGAAGACCGATGGCAGGCACCCCGCAGACAGCACCGGTTCAGGACATCGCCAGCACCGGTCAGGGGCTGTCGATCAGACGTCTGCTCACGACTGCGGGCACCCATCCCTTCGATGCCGTCGAGTGGGAGCTCCGCGACGCTCACATCGGCCACGGCGACCACGTCGCCTTCGAGCAGAAGGACGTCGAGTTCCCCAAGAGCTGGTCGCAGAACGCGACCAACATCGTCGCCCAGAAGTACTTCCGCGGGCAGCTCGGGTCACCGGAGCGGGAGAGCTCGGTCAAGCAGATGATCAGCCGGGTGGCGGGCACGATCACCGGCTGGGGCCGCGCCGGCGGGTACTTCGCAAGCGAAGAGGACGCCGCGGCCTTCAACCACGAGCTGACCCACGTCCTGCTGCACCAGCTGGCCGCCTTCAACTCGCCCGTCTGGTTCAACGTCGGCTTCGAGGAGAGCCCGCAGTGCAGCGCCTGCTTCATCCTCTCCGTCAAGGACACGATGGAGTCGATCCTCGACTGGAACACGCGCGAGGGCATGATCTTCAGGGGCGGCTCGGGGTCGGGCATCAACCTGTCCAACATCCGCGGCTCGATGGAGCCGCTGGCCAAGGGCGGCACTGCCTCGGGCCCCGTCTCCTTCATGCGCGGCGCCGACTCCTGGGCGGGCACGATCAAGTCCGGGGGCAAGACGCGCAGGGCCGCCAAGATGGTCGTGCTCGACGTCGACCACCCCGACATCAAAGAGTTCATCTGGTGCAAGGCCAAGGAGGAGGACAAGGCCGCGGCCCTGCGCGACGCGGGCTTCGACATGTCGATCGACGGCGAGGGCTTCTTCTCGATCCAGTACCAGAACGCCAACAACTCGGTGCGGATCACCGACGAGTTCATGAAGGCCGTCGAGGAGGGCCGCGACTGGCAGCTGATCTCCCGCACGACGCGCGAGCCGATCGGCGAGCCGATCCCGGCCCGCCAGCTGATGCAGGAGATCGCGGAAGCGGCCTGGCGCTGCGCGGACCCGGGCGTGCAGTTCGACACGACCATCAACGACTGGCACACCTGCCCGGTCAGCGGTCGCATCAACGCGTCCAACCCGTGCAGCGAGTACATGCACGTGGACGACTCGGCCTGCAACCTGGCCTCGATCAACCTGATGAAGTTCCGCCGCCCCGACGGCACCCTGGACGTGGAGGCCTTCGAGCACGTCGTGGACGTCGTGCTGCTGGCCCAGGAGATCATCGTCGGGCCCTCCAGCTACCCGACCCAGGAGATCGGGGTCAACGCCCGCGCCTTCCGCCAGCTGGGCCTCGGCTACGCCAACCTGGGCGCCTACCTGATGAGCAACGGCATGCCCTACGACTCCGAGGAGGGTCGCGGCACGGCAGCGGCGATCACGGCGCTGATGACCGGCAGGGGCTACCGCCGCTCGGCTGAGATCGCCGGCGCCATGGGCCCCTACGAGCGCTACGCGGAGAACCGCGAGGCGCACAACGGCGTCATGCGCAAGCACCGCGACGCCTCCTATGAGATCCCCGAGGACGCGGCAGGCGACACGGAGCTGCTGGCAGCGGCGCGGCGCTCCTGGGACGAGGCTGTGGCGCTGGGCGAGGAGCTCGGCTACCGCAACGCCCAGGCGACGGTGCTGGCGCCGACGGGCACGATCTCCTTCCTGATGGACTGCGACACGACCGGCGTCGAGCCCGACTTCTCGCTGGTCAAGTTCAAGGAGCTGGTCGGCGGCGGGCAGATGACGATCGTCAACCGCACGGTGCCGCTGGCCCTGCAGACGCTCGGCTACTCCCCCCAGCAGGTGGCGCAGATCGAGGCGCACCTGGCCGAGCACGGCACGATCATCGGCGCACCCGGCCTGGCCGAGGAGCACCTGCCGGTGTTCGACGTGGCCGTCGGCGAGCGGGCCATCTCGCACATGGGCCACATCAAGATGATGGGCGCCATCCAGCCGTTCATCTCGGGTGCCATCTCAAAGACGGTCAACCTCCCCAAGGAGGCGAGCGTCGAGGACATCGCTGACGCCTACATCCAGGCCTGGCACGAGGGAGTCAAGGCCCTGGCGATCTACCGCGACGGATCGAAGACGGCCCAGGCGCTGCGGACGGACGCCCAGGAGGTCAAGGAGGCGCCGGCCGGCGAGGACGTCGAGACCCGCATCGAAGAGGCGGTCGCCAAGGCGCTGGCCGAGGTCGGCCCGCGACGCAAGCGCATGCCCCGCGAGCGCCAGTCGCTCACGCACAAGTTCGCGATCGCAGGCCACGAGGGCTACATCACGGCAGGCATGTACGAGGACGGCACGGTCGGGGAGATCTTCCTGACAGACATCGGCAAGGAGGGCTCGACGCTGCGAGGGATGATGAACTCCTTCGCGACGGCCATCTCGATCGCCCTGCAGTACGGCGTGCCGCTGGAGACGCTGGTGCAGAAGTTCAGCTACATGCGCTTCGAGCCGGAGGGCATCACGGGCAACCCCGAGATCCCCTTCGCCAAGTCCATGCCGGACTACATCATGCGCTGGCTGGCCTCCCGCTTCCTGGACGCGGAGACCCAGGAGGAACTGGGCATCCTCACCCAGGAGGTGCGGGCGCGCAAAGCGGCCCAGGAGGCGATCCAGCCGCTGGGCGACACGGCAGGCCCGGCCCAGGCAGACGGCGACGGACGGATCGAGGCGTCAGCCGGAGGCCGCGCGATGGCGCCGACGAGCGCGCTGACAGACACGCCGCCGGTCGTCCCGGCCAAGCTCAAAGGGCTCGACCTCGGGCCGGCCTGCAGCCAGTGCGGCGGGATGATGCAGCGGACGGGCAGCTGCTACACGTGCTCGTCCTGCGGCAACAACACCGGCTGCGGTTGAGGCCGCTGGTAGCCGCCCGACTCGCTCAGTCGCCGCTCTTTTCGGTCGGCGCAGCATCGGTTTCGCCGGCACCGGCGGTGTGTTCGTGATGCTCGGTGGAGTCGTCGGATTCTTCGCGGGCGGGTTCGGTGGCGGGAGCTTCGCCTTGACGTTCGTGCTCGGGGCCGTCATCTGAGGATTCACGTTCGGAGGGTTCCTCTTCCTCCTTCTCGCCGCCCTGCTGCTTTTCGCCGCCTTCCACGCGAGGCGGGGATTCGCTCGCTTCGTGCGGAGCGGTGGGAGTGGATGGAGCGGTGACGGTGGGCGCCTGCTGGACGGAGCTGGTCTGGGCGGTACCCGAGGAGATGCCGGAGGAGGCCAGAGTCGGAGCCTTGGGCGCTCCGGCTTCCGCTGGACGCGGCCGACCCCCTTCGCCCAGCGAGGACCCGCCGGGCTGCGCCGGTTCGCCGCCGGGACGCGTAGTGGCCGACACGTTGACCGAAGGCGGACGCTGGCCACCACCGCTGCTGCCACCGTGCTTTTGTTCATGCCCTGCCGGGTCCGGCGCGCCGGCAGAGGCAAGAGCGACACGGTCGCCGGGAAGGGACAAGGCGGCCCGCGGGAAGGCCCTCTTGGCATGGGATCCGCCGAGGATCGCCTTGTGCAGCGGCCCCACTGTCACGCCCGCCAGGAGCGCTGCAGCCGCGAGCAGGCCAGCGCCGCCACGGGCCAGCGTCCCGCCGCTCCCGGAAGCCCAGACGGGAGTCAGCGAGTCCACACAACGGCCCGCCGCCTGAATGCCTCGCCGGGCCCCGACCGCCAGCGCTCGGGGAAGCAGCGGCAGGGCAATGGCGCCGGGAGCAGCCCGCAGGCTCTGGCGTGCCCGTGCCAGCAGGCCGCGGACGGCGCCGGGGGTCATGTCCATCGTGCGGGCAACCTCCTCGTAGGACTGCCCCTCCACGACGCTCAGCAGAAGCGCCTCGCGCTGGCGATCAGGCAGGGCAGCGACCTGCGCGATGGTCTCCTGGAAGGCCAAGCGCTCGTCGGGCTCGCGACTGTCGGCTCCGTCCAGCTGCCAGGTCTCGCGGCACTCCGACCTGCTGACCTCGGCCGAGCGCAGCGTGTTGACGGCCTTGTTGTGGACGATCCTCATCAGCCAGGGACGCAGCTCACGAACGTCATCGCCCCTGCGCAGGGCCAGCCAGGCACTCGTGAAGCTCTGCTGGACGACGTCCTCGGCTCGCGCGTGACCCAGGCCCAGGCGTCTGCAGTAGGCCTGCAGGCTCGCCGTGTAGGCGAGGACGATCTGCTCGAAGGCGCGCTCGTCACCGCCGCGTACGAGCACCACCAGCTCCCCGTCGGAGCGACCCCCCCTTGGCAGCTTGGACATGCTCACAGGAGGGTAGTGACCAGCCCCCCGTCTCGCCACCTCTGCTGGACGACAATCACACCTGGTTAGCATCTGGGTCAGTGCAAGCCGGAACGCCCTCGCCGGATCGACCGCTGCAGGGAGGCTGCCTGTGCGGCGCCGTGCGGTTCGAGATCACAGCCCCCTTCACGTCCTCGGGCTACTGCCACTGCCTGCACTGCCAGCGCAGGACAGGCACTGCTGCGTCAGCCAACGCCCGCATCCCGACAGCCGCCTTCAGGCTGCTCAGCGGGCAGGACGAGTTGCGCTCCTTCACACCTGCAGCAGGCGGGATGCCGAAGGTCTTCTGCAGCGTCTGCGGCTCGGCTCTCTACAGCGGCGACCCGCAGCGAGACGACGTGCTGGGCGTCAGGCTGGGAGCCCTCGACGAGGACCCCGGCATCCGGCCCCAGCACAGGCAGTTCGTCGACCGTGCCGTCCCCTGGGAGCCGATACCGGACGACGGGCTGCCCCGCTACGGCGGATCCCGGAGCGCCTGAGGGCCGGCCCGGATCGGCCGACCCTCCTGGGGCGCGGTGCTTGCAGTCAGGATTCGGGCTGCGTGGTGGCGGTGGTGGTGGGCGGCACCAAGTCGACCTGCGACCAGTAGGCGCCGAAGCTGCTCAGACTGAGCTCGGCCTCCTTGACCTTCGCGCCGGCCACGGGCGAAGAGGGGCCACAGCTCGACGGAGAGGATTCGCCGGACTGCTCGTCGTCGCCCTGCCCGCCGGGGGGCTGGCCTGACTGACCCCAGTGGCCGCCCTGCCAGCCCTGCCCGCCGTCGTGACCCGGGCATCCGCAGCCGATCTGCGTGTAGGGCGTGACGCGGCCGGAGACGGTCGTGCCGTCGGCGAGCGTGATCTTCAGAACGCCTTCTTCGTAGGAGGCGATCGTGCCGGCCACTTCGCCGGAGGGCGTTTCGGAGGTGGTCGGCGTGGTCGTGCCCGAAGGCGAGTTGGCCTTGAAGACGAGGGTGCGGTGGTGGCGACGGTGGTGATGGGCAGCGTGGGCTCGATGATGGGCCGAGGCCGCTGCAGGAACGCCCAGCGCCAGCGCTGCGGCTGTCGTCGTCATCAGCAGGATTCGTCTCATCTGCAACCTCCTTGGGCCACGGGGGCGGCCATGGTTGACGGTGCAGTAGTGAGACGTTCCCGGCCGGCTGGATGTCACGCAGCAGCGGGCGAGACTTGGACGGGTGTACGAGCCCGTCCTCTCAGCCAGCCCAGCGAGCTGGGCTCGCCGCAGTGCCCTCGCCAGCCGGCAAGAGCCCTCTCCAGGCGCTGCCTGTCGGGGAAGACGCCCAGGACCTCGACATGGCCGCCGCCGTCCTCGGGCGCACCCAGGCGAACCGTGTAGAGCTCGCCCGTCTCCTGCACCCAGGCGGCCCTGCTCAGGGACCCCTCCGAGCCGTCCCGCCACCACAGCCCGACGTCGAGCTCCCTGGAGCTGAGCCTCCTGCGCTCGGCGTTGTAGAAGGCGGCCAGGCTCGGATAGAGGGCTCTGGCCCGTCGCGTGCCGGGGCGGCGCACCTGGGACCTGCCGGAGATCCTTCGCTGGTGGGCAACTGCTGCTTGCATCTCTCTCACCACCCGTCGTAGAGGGAACGACTCGCGAGCAAGCTTGCCGTCCGCTGCTTAACGGGCGGTTACAGACCCGTAAGGATTGCCCGAAGACAGGCCGAGAGATGCCGTGGCTGCAGCTGGGGCGCCCCGCCAGAGGCGTGTCACCGGCCGATCGACCGGTGACACTCGAGATCCTCTAGTTCAGCCGCTTCTTCAGCGCGCTTGCGGCGGAGAATTTCGCGGCCTTGGACGCCGCGATCTGGATCGTCTCGCCGGTGGAGGGGTTGCGTCCCTGGCGTGCAGCCCGCGAGCTGACGCTGAACTTGCCAAAGCCGGCAAGCGCGACCTCCCCCCCGGCGGCCAGCTCGTCGGAGATCGACTCGATCGCCGCCTCCACCGCCTGGCGCGCCTGGCCAACTGCAAGGCCGGTGCGCGAGGCCACCTGCTCAGCTAGCTCGTTCTTGGTCATGCCACTCCCTTCTCGAGTGTCTTTGCTGACAGCAGGCTAACCGCTGTCGCGGACGACGGAACCCGAAAACACGGGGTCCAGCCCTCCCGGATCGCCTAATTTCCGGGGACTTCGGCGGACGTGACGGCCCGCAGGGAGCCGCTGGAGCTGCGCCGGCCCCGCAGGGCGCCCAGGACGCCGCTGAAGGCGCCTGCCGCACAGGCCGCCCACAGGGTGCACAGCCAGGAGAAGCTGGCCAGGCTGACGTGCACCCAGACGAGCTCCGTCGGCAGGTGCGTCTCGTACTGGTCGAGGCCGACCGCCCCCTGCAGCACCAGCAGCCCGCAGAGGACAGTCAGCGGCCGGATGACCCGCTCGGGGGCCTTGCGACGACGCGCCAGCCACCAGATGCCGGCCGCCAGCAGGCTGAAGACGAAGGCGATCTCGGCATGGCGGTGGATCACGAAGTCCATCGTGCCGCGGCCGTCGAAGTCCAGGCGGTTGATCTTCTGACCGGGGGAGCCGCCGGCGTGCGGGCCGGCAGCAGTCGCGGCAGTGCCCGCGAAGATCGTCAGTGCTCCCATCGCCACGAGGCCCTGCAGCAGCCGCAGCAGGGTCCGGTCGGCGAGCGGCTCCACAGGCGTCATGTGTCGGCCCTCGACGACCTGCTCGTGGGTGGCCCGCCACAGCAGCACGACAGCAGCCACCAGGATCAGCATCGAGAGGGCGAAGTGGCCCATGACCCAGCCGTAGTCCAGGGCGCCTTTGACCGTGAAGCCGCCCAGCACGGCCTGGGCGACGACCCCCAGGGGCAGCAGGGAGCTGATCCAGGTCAGGTCGCGCCTGTAGGGGCGACGGCGCAGGGCCGCCACCCATGCGAACCCTGCAGCCAGGACGATCGGCACCGACAGCACGCGGTTGGTGAACTCGATGACGGCGTGGCTGTCCAGGGGCGGGTAGAGGTTGCCGTAGCACTTGGGCCAGGTCGGGCAGCCCAGGCCCGAGCCCGTCAGGCGCACGGCAGCTCCCGTCATGACGATGACCGTCAGCGCGATCAGGGCGGCCTGGGCGAAGTGGACGTACTGCCCGGGCGTGACGGTGTAGCCGTTGGTGCGCTCCCTAAGGCTCTGCGACCTACTGCTCATCCCGCTAAGCATGCCACCGGAAGGGCAGTTCGGCCGCCACCTCCGCCAGCCGGGGCGCAGCTGCGTCGCGCTCTGAGACGATCAGCTCCGCCGCCGGCAGCGGCCACTGCACGCCGACGTCAGGGTCGTCGTAGGCGATGCCCCGTTCGATCGCTCCGTCGTAGTAGGCCGTCTGCTTGTACATGACGTCTGCCACGTCTGAGAGCACGCAGAAGCCGTGGGCGAAGCCGATCGGCACGTACAGCTGGCGCATGCTCTGCTCGTCCAGCTCGACCCCCTCCCACTGCCCGTAGGTCGGCGAGCCGGCCCGCAGGTCGACGGCGACGTCGAGGATCCGGCCGCGGCCGCAGCGGACGAGCTTGGCCACGCCCGCACCGACCTGGAAGTGCATGCCCCGCACGACACCCTTGGAGGAGCGGGAGTGGTTGTCCTGGATGAAGGCCTGCTCGATGGGGATGCCGGCCTGCTCATGCCACTGGGCCCTGTAGGTCTCCACGAAGAAGCCCCGCTCGTCGCCGTGGACGTCAGGCTCGATCGCCACAAGGCCGTCGATGCGCAGGGGGATTGCACGCACGGGCGGGCAGGTTAGCGGCGCGACCGATGGGCAGTCGCGCGCCGGCGACCACAGCCGGCTCTCAGAAGATCCTCAGCACGACCGTCTGCGAGACGACCTTGCCGGCGACCGAAGCCGTGAGCTTCATCGGCACGCCACGGCGGTCGCGACGCGCCAGGCGGAAAACCTGTTCGGAGACCCTGACCGAGACGTGGACGGTCGTCCCTCCGCGGATGCTGAACCTAAGGCTCTGCGCGTGAGCGGGTGCTCCGCGGCGAGCCGCGCTCGCTGCCGGGCTGAGTTGCATCGTGCCCGAGCAGCCGCCGGCGAGCCGGCAGAACATCGCTATGGCCGCGATGTGGAGGTGGTTGATGCCATCTGTCTGGGGACCTATCCGCACCGGCGGCAGCGGCGGTTCCTTGGGCCTGACGACGACTCCGTGCGTGCCGCCGCACTCCGGGTTGGCGTCCGGCCCGGTGCCGACCGTCGCCTGCAGCATCAGTTCCTCGCCGTTGCTGACAGCGAATCCGTCGTGGTAGGTCGTGTCAGTCGGCGCCATGACTTTCCCGTTGGTCGTGCCACCGTTGCGGATGAACGAGTCCATCGTGGCGCCCGCCGTCGAGCCGATGACCAAGTACGGGACGCCGGCCGGATACGGCGGAGGACCGGATTCGTTTGGCACGAAGCCGCCCTCGTCGTTGAAGGCGACGTAGTCGCCCGCTCGCGTGCACAGGTTGACCGGTGTGTAGGTCGTGATCGTCGACCCGCCGGCTCCGTCGACCCCGCAGACCGGGATTTCCATCGGACCGGTCGAGAGGTAGATGATCGCGCCGCCTTCAGGCAGCGGCGAGAGATCCTGGAAGTGGATCTGGGTCAGCGGCGCCGGGGCCCCGGCAGGCCGTACCGCGCAGCCCTCCAGCCGCACGAGGATGATCTGGCCCGTCGCGGGCGAGCGCACCGCGCCGGCCGGCAGGGCAGCGTTCCACAGGACCGTGTCAGCGCCGTCGTGGTACATGTGGAAGAGCGATTCGCCGACCTGGATGTTCGAGCCCGAGTAGCCCAGGTTTTCCGCGGTGTTGAGGGTGGCGGGGACCGACAGTGGGCTGCCGATCACGACCGTCGCAGCGCGGACGGGTCCGGCGGTCGCGCAGAAGAACAGGACGAGCAGGAGCGGCAGCGCGGTCGTGCGCATACCCCAGTGCGATGTCCGCTGCTTCACGGAATAGGACGTCACCTCCTGCGAATCGGTGTCATAGAGCCTGGGCTTTAGGCGAAGGTCCGTCCTTAGACGTATGGCCGCCAGCTGCCGTGGAGCTGGAGGGGACGCCGGTCCTGACTCATAATCAGCCGCCTTGGGCCTTTCCGTATGCATGCTGACGGCTGACGATCCGCAGCGGCTGGCAGCGATTCTCGCGCCGCTGCGAGGACTCGCCGATGAGATCGTCCTCGCCGTCGACGACCGGGTCGACGCTGGGCGAATGGATGCCTACGGAGCACTCGCGGACAGGCTGTTCACGATCGAGTACGTACAGTCGGAGCGCCATCTCGCTTGGCTTCACGCACAGTGCCGCGGCGATTGGATCCTGCGCCTGGACGGCGACGAGCTACTCAGCCCGGGGCTGGTCGAGCGGCTGCCCGAGCTGCTGCGGACGCGCACCGTGCAGCAATTCTGGATGCGACGGCTGTGGCTCCATCCCGACGCGCAGCACGTGCTCGACGAACTGCCCTGGTCGGAGGACTTCGTCAACCGCCTGGTGCGCAACGACGGCACGCTTTGGATGAGCGGACGTCAGCACAGCAGCGCCGAGCCGGTCGCCCCCGGCGATTACGTGGAGGAGCCGATCTTCCACCTCGACCTGCTCCTCGCGGACCACCGGCAGCGGAGCGACAAGGCGATCGTCTACGAGGCGATCCGTCCGGGCCTCATAGCCTCCGGAGGCGGGCGCATCAACGAGGCCTTCTACCTCCCGGAGCTACGAGACAGCCCCAGCCTCAGGGAGCTCGACGACGTCGACTGCGCCGCCGTTGCAGCAGTGATGGAAGGGACGGCCCCGGAGCCTTCGCGGGAACCCGCCGTCACGCGGGCGGTGACCCTGTGCGAGATGGACTCCAGATGGGAAGCGCGCGCGGTCGCGCCCGACGCCTACCGCGCTTCGATCGCGCCGCTCGGGCAGACGTTGCGATTCGTCCCCGGGGAGAGCCGGCACGTCTTCGTTCGCGTGCGCAACGACGGCTCCGAGCGCTGGCCCTGCCGTCTGCGCCAACGTCCCGAGATCCGTCTCTCCTACCGCTGGCTGGAGGAGGACGGCAGCGAGCGCAGCGAGGGGCCTCGTTCGCCTTTGCCACGGGAAGTCGCACCGGGCGAGACGCTGCTGGCCCCTGTCCACGTCATCGCTCCCGACGAGGCCCTGCAGTTGCTGTTGGAGATCGATCTCGTCCACGAGCACGTTCGCTGGTTCGGCAGCCCGCTGCAGCTGCCTGTAACAGTCGCTCGGTTGCCTGCCCTGCGAACCCCCGGGGAGGAGCTGCGAGCCGAGCGCCGCCCCGGCGACGGCGAGCCGGTCATCCCGCGGGTCTTTCATCGTGTCGAAGTCGCCACCCATCCGGCTTCGGAGCCCCAGCAGCGCCGCGACGCTGGTTTCGAGGCCCTCAACCCCGGCTGGAGCACGAGGCGCTGGCGCGCAGAGCACCTCCACGAGCTCGACATCTCCGCGGAGCTGGCAGCGCGCTGCCGCTCCGAGAGCGAGCTCTCCAACCTGGTTCGCTACGAGGTCCTTGCGCGCTACGGCGGCGTCTATGTCGGCCCTGGCGTGGAGTGCCTTCGCCCGCTTGCCGGTCTCGTCGATGGCCTCGGTGCGTTTGCGCAGCTGACCTCGCCTGGGCGCCTGAGCACAGACGTGCTGGGCGCTTCGCCAGGTCATGCTCTGTTTGTGCGTGCGGCGCTCTTGGCCCGCCGCACGCTGGGCACGGGCGAGACGGTCGCGGACGCCAACGGCGCCGGGCTGCTGACGCTCATCGCCGAGCAGGAGCCGGGCCTGACGGTGCTCCCGTGGACTCCTGATGAGAGGGCTTGGTGGCGATCATGTTCATAGACACCCCGCCCCAGACGTTGTTGAGCCAGGCGCGGTAGGCGCCGCGCACGACCGCGATGTCGCGAGACCTGCGTACGGCACGGCGAAGCAGCGGCCCCAGGAGCGGCATCGAGCCGCCGCGGGGCACGACGTCGGGGTCGAAGAAGAACGGCCTGTACCAGGGGTCCAGCGTCTCGGTCGCGAAGCCGGCCCTTCGTGCCTCGCGGCGGTAGCCGAGCGCCCAATGGGAATGCTCGTTGCCCTCGAACTCGACCACGTCCTCTGGAACGCTGGCGGGGCCCGGCGAGCGGAGCGTTCGCAGCGTCTCGTTGACCATCAGCAGCCGCCCACCGGGACGAAGTACACGGTAGATCTCCGCGAACGTGCGCCGCAGCTCGCGCCGGTCGTTGTGGTGGAGCACCTGACAGCAGAACACGTAGTCGAACTGCCCGGCGGCGAACGGCAGCTCGCGCATAGAGGCGAGCACGCGCTCGAAGTAGATGCCCTCATCGAGGAAGTACCGGGCGGTGTCCAGACCCTGCAGGTCGGTCGTGGAGATGTCCAGGGCGACGACGTCCAGCCCGAGCCCGGCGAACCTGGCCGACGCCCAGCACGTGTTCGAGCCGACGTCGAGCAGACGCTCGCCCGGCTGGAAGTCGATCAGCTCTTCCAACTGGATCATCGACCGGCCCTGTACCCACCAGTAGTCCAGGTCCACGTCCGGAAGCTGCTTGATGCGCTCGCCGTCCCAGCCCTGCTCGCGCATCCTCGCGGCGAAGCGCTCCAGGCCCGCAGCCTCCTCCAGGACGTTCCGGAATGGCTCGTGGAGCAGCATCGCTATGCCCCGCTCGACGGTGTAAGCCGCGCCGCAGGCAGGACAGCGCAGAGTACCCTCCCGTGTCTCGAGGGCGTCACGACGCACGACGTCCAAGGTCAGCGGACGCTCGCCCGAGCAGGCCGGGCACTGCAGGATGGGAGTCAGCTCGCTGCGCACGCATCAAGTCAACCCGATCGCGGGGCGAACTTCTCGAACGACGCCCCAGCGGCCTGCCAGCTCATCACCGGAGGCCGATCCGCCTGGTGGGATCCCGCTCGGGCTGGCAACCGAAGGCCACGGGCAGCCGCGGCGCATACACTAGAGCCCAGAGGCCGCCTGCAGACCAGCGAGACTGTGGGTCAGACTGCACAGGCGCCGAACAGGTCCAGCAAGCTTCGATGAGAAGAAATCTCGCAATAGTCCCAGCCTTCAACGAGGCTGATGCCATCGCATCGACCGTCGCCGCCATCCGCGAGGCGGCTCCCGGATTCGATGTGCTGGTGGTCGACGACGGGTCGACCGATACCACATCCGCGCGGGCGGAGATGGCGGGCGCAGCTGTGCTCAGACTCCCGTTCAACCTGGGAATCGGCGGAGCCATGCAGTCCGGCTACATGTATGCCATGGAGCGCGGGTACGAGATCGCGGTGCAAGTCGATGGGGACGGACAGCACGATCCTTGCCACATCGCGGATCTGCTTCGACGCATGAACGAGCAGGGTGGCATCAACATGGTGACCGGCTCGCGGTTCCTCGATCCTGCAGGTAACGGCTTTCGCTCCTCCGCCACCAGGCGAGTCGGGATTCGCATCTTCTCCAGGCTCGTGTCGATCATCACGGGGCAATCGGTGACCGATCCGACATCGGGCTTCCGCATGACCGACAGACGCGGGATCGAGCTGTTCGCCCGCGATTACCCACATGACTACCCCGAGGTCGAGGCGATTCTGCTCATGCACGCCCACAGGCTCCGTAGCTGCGAGATTCCGGTCGTGATGCGCCCTCGTACCACGGGAGTGTCGGCGATCTCCTCGACGCAATCCGTCTACTACATGGTCAAGGTTCTGCTGGCGGTGTTCGTGGGCCTGTTCCGCCGTCGCCCGACAGGCGGCCACGAAAGCGAAGCGTCGGAGCTGGCCGCATGACGAGGATCACGCTCGAGCGCGGCATCGCCATTGCCGGAACTCTCGCGCTGGTGGTGTTCGTATTCGAGCTCGTGCGCAAAAAGCACCTTTCGGAGCGCTACGCGATCCTGTGGCTGCTGGCGGCGATCACGCTGTTCGTGCTGGCTGTCTGGAAGGGACTGCTGACAACGCTGTCCAACGACGTCGGCATCTCCTACCCGCCCTCGGCGCTGTTCGCGGTCGCGATCGGCCTGATCACGATCATCCTGCTGCACTTCTCGTTGGCCGTGTCCCGCCTGACCGACCAGAACAAGATGCTCGCCCAACGACTCGGCCTTCTGCAGCAGCGGCTGGAGGAGATCGATCCGACAAGGACACCGGGCGAAGCCGAAGCGAGCGCATCCACGCCAGGGAGCGAGGGCGGCGAGATGAATGCGGAGGCACCTGCGACACACGAGCTGTCGGGGCAGCGCTGAGCGCGGAAGTGTCCGACCGCGCAGCCGATGCGATCGCCGTTGTCGTTGTCACACACAACTCGGCCGGTCACCTCGGGACTCTGCTCGCTTCACTGACCCCGATGCTGCAGCAGGACGATGAGCTGCTGCTCGTCGACAACGCCTCGCACGATGGCAGCGCCGAGGTGGCCGAGTCCCACCACGCCACGGTGCTGCAGACCGGTCAGAACCTCGGCTTTGCGGGTGGCTGCTCGATCGGCGTGGATGCGACCGAGGCCCCGTTGATCCTGCTCTTGAACCCGGACGCGAGCCTCCATACGGGCTGTCTGGAGGCTCTCAGAGCGGCTGCGGCTCAGCATCCGCTGTGGGCAGCCTGGCAGGCGGCCGTGCTGATCGACGAGCACCGGATCAACAGCGCCGGCGGCGTGGTGCATTACCTGGGCATCGGCTGGGCCGGGCAATGCGAAGCCCCCTCGAGCGACCTGCCGGAAGGTGACATCGAGGTTCCCTTTCCCTCAGGTGCCGCACTCATGGTCCGACGCACGGCCTGGCACAAGCTGGGGGGGTTCGACCCCGATTACTTCATGTACGCGGAGGATCTCGATCTAGGCCTGCGGCTGTGGCTTGCAGGTAAGCATGTCGGTCTTGTTCCCGCCGCTCAGGTCGTTCACGACTACGACTTCCACAAGGGCTCGGCGAAGTGGTTCTGGCTCGAGCGCAACCGCTGGCGCACGGTTCTATCCGTCTATCCGTCAGCGCTGCTCGCGCTGATCCTGCCGGCTCTGGCCGCGCTGGAGCTCGCACTTCTCCCCGTCGCTGCCAGCCAGGGCTGGCTCGGCGCCAAGCTCAGGGCGCAGGTCGCCGTCGCGAAGGACTTGCCGACGACCCTCGCGCGCCGCCGGCGAGTTCAGCGCAGCCGGCGGGTCAGCGCTCTCGAGTTCGCATCGCACCTCACGGCAGACCTGGACAGCCCCTATCTCAACGCCGCGAGACATCCCCTCCTGCGGTGGCCGCAGGCCTTCTACTGGGGTCTGGTCCTGCGTGCACTGCGCCTTCTCGACTGATGCGTATCGGCCTGGACCTGCTCTACCTGCTGCCTGGCGAGACCGGCGGCAGGGAGGCATATGCGAGGGAACTGATCCCGCAACTGCGCAGGCAGGCACCGGACATGGAGCTCGTGGCGTTCGTCAGCCGCGACGCCGGCCACGACCTGGGCAAGGAGCTCGGCGACGATATAGCCACGGTCGTCCTCCCGGCGTCGGCCCGCAGCCGTGCTCAGTGGGCGGTGGGGGAGCTTGCCATGATCGCCAGGGCCGCCCATCGCTCGGGGGTGGACCTCGTGCACTCGCTCGCCAACTTCGCCCCGATCCACGGGCGGTTCAAGCGCGTCGTGACGATTCACGATCTCCAGTACCGCGCCGTGCCGGAGCTGTCGGGACATCTGGCGCGAGCAGCCACCTCCGTGCTCGTGTCGGCGGGCGCGCACCGGGCCGACAGGGTCATAACCGTCTCGCACAGCGCAGCCAGGGAGGTGCGCAGCGGGCTGCGCATAAGCGCCGACCGTATCGACGTCGTCCCCAACGGCGTGCGCCCCGTCTCGCCGCCGGGAGAGCGCCCGAGCACATTGCCACCCACCGGAGAGCGAGCGCTCGTGCTCGCCGTGGCGACGAACCTGCCGCACAAGAACCTGCCACGACTGATCCAGGCAGCGGCTGCGATCCCGTCTGCCAAAAGACCGCTGCTGGTCCTGGCCGGCCACGGCACAGATCACCCCTCGCTTGGAGGCCTGGCCCGTGCCGAGGGCGTCGCCGACACGACGTACCTGCTGGGCGCGGTCTCGCCGGGCTCGCTGGAGTGGCTCTACGCGTCCGCTGACTGCCTGGTGCTCGCCTCCCTGCACGAGGGCTTTGGCCTTCCTGTCCTAGAGGCCATGTCCAGGTCAGTGCCGGTTGCCTGCTCGGACCTGCCCGCTTTGCGAGAGGTCGCCGATGGGACGGCCCTCTACTTCGACCCGCGGTCGCCGAGCCGTATCGCGGCTCGGATTCAAGAGATACTGAACAACCCGGCGCTCGCGTCGCACATGCGCGAGACAGGTCGGGAGCGCGCGAGCCGATTCAGCTGGAGCCATGCGGCAAAAGGCACGCTGGCCAGCTACCGGCGAGCGTTGGCATCGCATCAGGCTCCCGGCTCGCTCGGCGAGGAGCTCACCGGAGCACGGCCTGGAAGCAGGTGAAGGAGCTCCCCGGGGATTGCGCGCATAGCCAATGCCAGTGCGAAGAAGAGGACGCTCGCAAGCGCCCACTGCGCGACGCTCGCGATCGGCAACAGCGTGCTTGCGATCGCGATGGCGCCCGCCAGCAGGACGCGCGGCAAGACGCCGACGCCGCTCCACAGGTCCCCGTGCCCTTTGATCAACGCCGCCACATATCCGCCGGCGGCGGCCACCTCGCACGCCGCCGAGGCGATCGACGCGCCCTGCGCTCCATCGGAGGGCACCAGCAACGCCGACAGCAGAATCGAGAGCGCCAGCGTCACGAGCGTGACCCTCAACAGAGCCCCGTGCATCCGCAGAGACAACAGCGTGTAACTCCACGTGGCGGCGAGGAAGCCGCCGAGCAGCGCAAGCGCCTGCAGGCGAAGGACCGGCACAGTGGGCCCGAATCCCGGCCCACCGATCACTTCGACCACGAACGGGGCGGCTATCACCAGGCTGAGAGTCAGGTACACGCCCGCCACTGCCGCCATGTCAGCGACCTTCCCAACCGCGTAGCGCAGCCGCTCGCGGTTGTCGCGCCCCGCTCTGGCAAACAAGGGAAACGCGGAGCTGGCAATCAACCCCGACGTGCCTCCGATCACCTCGACGATCTTGAAGGCCGTCGAGTAGAAGCCCGACTGGTGACCGTTTGAGAGCAGTGACACGAGGATCAGACCGATGCGGGGATAGAGGATTCCGACCGTCGCGGCAGCAGCGTAGGGAAGCGTGTCCTTCACCAGGGCACGCCACCGCGCCCGGTCCAGCCGCGGGAGCAGCGGGACCTTCTTGCGCAGGTAGACGGCGCAGGCCAGGAGCGCGGCGGCCGAGGACGCAACGCTCACCAGGAAGAACGGGAACAGCGCCGCGCCGATCAAGACCAGCAGGAGGGTCCCACCTGCCACCACGGCCGAGTTGATCAATTCGAATCCAGCTGCCGCCCCCCAGTCCAGTTGGGCCGTCAAGGCGATCGAGTAGGTCTGCTGGACGTTCAGCAGCATCAGGCCAAGGCCGGACACGAGCATCCCCGCAACCACCACGCGGGGATATCCGGCCGCCCACATCAGCAGCGCCCCAGCGGCGAGCCCTGCCAACGTCAAAGCGGTGCGAAGGCCGAGCAGGTTCGCAAGCAGCGCGCGACGCTCCCGGGGAGAGCCGAGGGCATATTCGCGTGTCCCGACGCCACTGAGGCCGAACTCCGTCACTCCGGCGATGATCATCACCACCGAGGAGGCGATCACGAAGCGACCGAAGTCGACGACTTTCAGATGACGGGTCATGAGCGGAACCGTCGCTGCCGTCAGCAGGATGGTGGCGATGTACGCGGCGCCTCGTATCGCTCCGCCCCTGATGATCTTCGCCCCGGCCTCGGGACGGTCGAGGAGGTCGGGCGAAACCGAGTCGGCATCCGGTGGTCCCACCGAGAAGTCTGACCGTGGACCGTCGACCGTCTCGCTCATGCGCTACGCCCGCCTCGCACGCATTACAGGAACTCGGCGAGCTGCCGGCCTTGCGGTGCCGCGACGCCAAGCGCTCGGAGTAGCCTCTCGGCGACTAGCTCCCAGGTGAAAAGCCGAGAGCGCTCCTGGACAATCGCTCCCATCGTCGCGGCTTCATTGGGGTCGCAAAGCCGAAGCATCGCGGCAAGCAGGCCCTCATCGTCGTCGGGCCCGACGACAGCCCCTCCACCGTCGCGAAGCACGTCAGCGGGCCCTCCGATGCTGCTGCCGATACTCGGCAGCCCTGCATACCCTGCCTCCACGTGAACGATTCCGAATGGCTCAACGACCGATGGCATCACCAGGCAGGTCGCCTGGGCGAACAACTGCGCCATGCGGTCCCGTTCAGCGGGATCGTGTCTTAGGACACCGTGCGCGCGAACGCCGGCCTGGCTGATCGATGGATGGCCTCCCACGACGTCCAGGGTCGCGTCGGGGTACTTGCGGCGGACCTCCTCGAAAGCGCGGAGGACGCGCGGGCCTCCCTTCCGCTCCCACTCGATGCCGACGAACAGAAATCGTGGCGTGTCCCAGTCACGGTTGCTCGCCTGCGCTCTGTGGGTAGCTCCGAATCCGACCACCGCGATTCGCTCACGGGGCACACCGTAGTCACTGTGCAAGGAGTCGGCAGCCCAACGACTCGCAACTGCGCACATCGTCGCCCGCTTATATGTCTCCGCACGCCGCCGCTCCCACTGCCCAAAAACCCGCGGCGAGACGCGCCTGAACGAGGGGTGAACCGCCGCCGCCTGACGCAGGGTCATGTCCTCGAGGGTCACGAACGTGCTTCCCTGCGGCAGTATGAATTCGCTTCCAGTCTGGATGACAGCCTGTCGATCGGCAGTGCCGAGCCGCCTTGCCAAGAGGCTGCGCACTGCTGCCGTCAGTCGGGCTCCCCGTGCGTCGTAGCGGTTCACGGTCGGCAAGCTCGCGGCAGCGAGAAGGGCCAGCTCGAGGGGCCTAGGCAGCCCGACGCTCATCCCCTTGACCTCGACGCCGATCTGCTCAAGGCCATTGCAGACACCTGTGGTCACCCCTGACCAAGTCTCCGGCAGGCGCGGATCGCCTACGGAGACGATAGTGACGGTAGGCATCGTCCCTGCCCTCAGAGGGGCCGCTCGACATTGCTGGGTCGCGGAGGTTGCAGGGCGGCTGAACGCCGACGTGCGCGCGGCGCGGCGCCCGGCAGGTAGGAATAGCATGCTACGTACCACTGCACCATCGACGCATAAATGCCTTGGTAGATCGCCATCCGCACGTTTCGACCGAGCGAAACGTACTCGCGCTCACGCCAGATGCTGACAGCTGTGACAACCGGCATATAGGGGAGAAACAGCAGCGGCGACAGGCGATTGAGCAGGCGCCGCCGCCAGCCCCAGTCGCTCGGCCCGTCCCAATTGAACTTGGGTATCTCCTCGAATGGCATCAATAGCTCGATCGCGTTTATCTTCGCCCATCGCCTCCACTTGGTGAAGACAGTGCTGAGTTGGAAGTTGTTGTAGGCGGGACGGTGCTCCAGCTGAAGGTCCGTCCTGACGACGGGCGGGTCGACCCGCTCCGCGGCGTGGATCATCCCGAGCAGATGAGCGCTTCGACGGCGAAAGAACGCGAGCTTGTAGGGCCCGCTGTCGGTGATGTAGCACTCGCCATCCCAACTGGGCCAGAACAGGTCATAGCCGTTGACCTCCTCGTCGCAGGCAAGCTCACGTATCCGCTCCCGCAGCGGCGGACTCAGGAACTCGTCGGCATCGATGCCCAGGATCCACTCACTGCGAGCCTGTTCGTAGGCAAACACCGTTGAGACCTCGGAATGGCCGGCGAGAGGTCGTACGAACACACGGGACCCATAGCGCTCGGCGATCTCAAGTGTCTTGTCCTCGCAGTCACCGTCATGCACGAGGACGATCTCGTCAACGACATCCGCGAGGCTGTCCAGGCAGCGTTCGATCATTGCCTCCTCGTTTCGCACGACCAGACACGCCGAGATCGAACCTCGTGTCGGACGTGCATCGCCGCTCAAGCCGCACCCCCGGTTCGCTTGCCCGTCAGCCCGACTCCCCGGCGTGCCGAAACCTGCTTGGCCAGGCGGAGATGCCCGCGTGGCCCCCCAGCCGCGAATGCAGACAGAGCAAAACGAACGCCGTCAGCCCGCTGCCCGCCTTTGAACCGCCTGAGGGCCTCGCCATAGAGGATCGCTGCTCGCACCGTCCTAGCGCGTGACGCAAGTTCGGGATACCGCGCATCGACGAGGGCCATGACCATCAATCCCTCCTCGAAGCTGCCCACAGTGTCACGACTGATCTGTGCATCATGGAGTCGGTAGTCGGTGTAGACGCCGTCGACGACTACGCAGTGACCGCGCCGGAAGACCTCGATCGAGAAAAGCCAGTCCGCCGTGCGGGGAAGTCTCGTGTCGAAGTGATGCGCAGGAATGCAGCTTGCTCGGATCATCATCGTCGAGGGCAAGGCGAAATATGTGGGATCCAGCCACAGCTCGACTCCGCCCGTTCGCAGCCCGCGCGGCCCGGATAGGGCAGAGAACAACCCTTGCTTCTCACCAGTCGCGGAGTCGAATATCTCGGCATCGTGAAGACACCCCGCAGCGGCCGGATCCGCCAGCAGGGCCGCCACCTGAGCCGTCAGCTTGCCGGGGCGCATTAGGTCGTCGCCGTCGAGAAGCGCGACCAACTCGCCTGTGCTCGCGCGCAAGCCGCGGTTGCGGTTCTCAGACAGTCCGGTGTTATGTGGCGCGAGGAGCACGCGGATACGATCGTCCTTCGCCTCCCAGTCCCTCAGAATCCCTATCGTGCCGTCGGTGGACCCGTCATCGCAGGCCAAGATCTCGAAGTTCTCATAGTCCTGAACAGCGACGCTCGCGAGCGCTTCGTCGATGAAGTCCTCCTGGTTATAGGAGGTGACGATGACGGTGACCTTCGGAGAGTTCATCGTGACGAGAATGACGCTGACAGACCGGGCATCAGGACTAAGACAACCCCTCGGTTGGAGCGTCGCCCTGTCTGTGCCCCACCAGAGCCGTATCGGGCTCTGGACGGACACCCATCCTGCCTCTCAGCGCGTCACGAAAGCCATCGGCTGTCGCGCGAATTGCCGCGCCGCGGTTCGGCTTGATCAAAGCGTGTAGCAAGAACGTGCAGAGGATCGCAACGCGACGAGCGATGGTGCCAGGGAGAGGCAGCGGTCGATGCCTCTCCAAGACTACTACTGTGTTGCGAGCCCCATAGTAGAAGGTGTGGGTCGAACGGCTCTCACCGCCGGTCGAGGCGGAGACCCGGTGCCAGGCGCGTGCGTCCGGCGCAAAGACAACGTCGAGCCCCGCAGCCCTGACACGCAGCGCCCAATCGACATCCTCCACGTATGCGAACAATGCCTCATCAAACAGCCCGACGAGTTCGATCGCCTCGCGGGAGACAGCCATCAACGCTCCAACGGCCCGCCCGGTTCGCTCGACCCTTTGGTAGCGCGCGGCGTCCTCTCGCCCGTAACCACGCGGACGACCCGAATAGCCTGTCAGCAGGCTGACGCGCTGCCCCGCGAACCAGATCTTCGAAGGGCGATCCGCAAAGTAGACCTTGCCTGCGAGGATTCCGGCTCGGGGACTTAGCGCGGCGGCTGACTGAAACCCGCCGATTACATCGGGCGCCACGGTCGCGTCGTTGTTGACCAGCACCACCCACGTGGCGCCCAGTTCGACCGCCCTGCGGATGCCGAGGTTGTTTCCCCCTGCGTAGCCGAGGTTCTGTCCCGCTTCGATCAAGTGCATGTTCGGGAAGTGCGTCCGCACAGCGGCCTGAGACCCATCGGTCGACCCGTTGTCGACGCAGATCACGTTCGACTCTGCCATGGCATCGCGCAATGAGGCAAGGCAGTCGAGAGTGTCCTCTCGGCCGTTCCAACTGAGGACGACGGCGTACCAGCCCTGTGAGGTATCCGGGTCGTCGAGCTTGCCATGACCATCCATACGACCCGCAGTATCGCGGCCCGGCCAGGGTTCGCCAAGAGGGCTCAAAACCAGACATCAGCCGCGTCCAGCTGGCGGAACCGCTATAGATGCGCGCTTGCTCGGATCGTTTCTCGGCGCGTGGCTGCTCTTCCCGCTCGTGCTCCTGCTGCTCAGCCTGGGCTGCGGCCTACTGGTGCGCATCGCAGCCGGAGGGGCGCTGCGTGACATCCTCGTGCTGCCCGTTGGGTTCGCGCTCGTCGTTGCCATCTGCTCCGCGCTCACAACCTACGGATGGCTGGTGGCGAGTGCCGCCCCCGTCCTCGTCGTTGCGGCAGCCTCTGGACTGGCGCTTAGCCGCAGTTCCTGGTGTCGCTTGCCGCCAAGGCTGCGGCGCTGGTTCTGGCCTGCTCTTGCCTGTCTCGTCGCGTTTGCGGCCGTGGGGGGCCCAGTCTTCCTGACCGGCTCGGTCGGCTGGGCGGGCTACACCCGTATCGTCGACATCGCCTTCCAGTTCGATTTCGCCGAACATCTTGCGTCGGCTGGGCGCGTCAACCCGTCCGGGGCGAGTTCGTCCTACAACATCGTCACAGCGAAGCTTCTCGGCATCGGGTATCCGGGCGGCGCCCAGGCGACTCTCGGGGTCGTGGCGAAGCTGATCGGTACGAACCTGGCCTGGTGCTACCAGGCCCTGTTGGCCTTCACCGCCGCGATGGGCGCCCTCGCTGTCTTCTCCGCGCTCGGTGCGATCACGAGCAGCCGTGCCTTCCGCTGCATGGCCGCCGCCGTGGCTATTCAACCGAATGTGCTCTACGGGTACACCCTGGAGGCTGGGATCAAGGAGCTGTCAACGGCTGCCCTGCTCATGGTCTTGGTTGCGACCCTCGTCGAGCGACTTCCAGGTCGTGATCGTCCCCGCAGCCTGGTCCCCGCCGCGGTCGCTGCGTCAGGCGCGTTTGCGACCTTCAGTCTCGGGGTGCTTCCCTGGCTCGGAGTACTGGTCGCCGTTCTGTTCGTCGTCAGCGTCGCCCGGCGAGGCACCAGGAAGTCGGCACTGGCGGGCTGGACCACGTTCGCAGCCATCGCTGCACTGATCTCGCTGCCGGGCCTGATCACGGCTCTGAAATTGATCGGCGTCGCGAAGTCCGCAGTGGGCGGCGTCGTCGATCTCGGACTCGGCAACCTCGCTGCCCCTGTCTCGCGCTGGTCGAGCGCCGGCGTCTGGCTGACGGGAGACTACCGATACCCCATCGCGCACCCTACGGCGAGCCACGTGTTCGACATCCTTGCCATAGCGCTCGCGGCGATCGGCTTGACCGCCGCGCTGGCGCGCCGACGCTGGCCTCTTGCAGCAGCAGCAGCAGCAGCAGGGATAGCCCTCTACTACTACGTCGAGCACACGACCGCCTGGCTTCAGTTCAAGGCCTTCACGGTGACGGCAGTGTTCACGCTGCTGATCGCGTTCGTCGGAGCTGCCGCGCTGCAATCCAGCCGCAGCCGGGTCTTGCGCGTGTTGGGCTGGTCCGTAGCGCTTGTGCTCGCCGGCGCGGTGCTATACGGCAACGCGCTCATCTACCACGACACCAGTCTCGCCCCCGGTGCCCGCTACCGTGACCTCGCTGCCATCGGTGGACGCTATCGAGGCCAGGGACCTGCCCTGGATCCAACTTTTGACGAGTACGCGGAGTTCTTCCTTCGCGGCGAGAAAGCCACCACGATCGTGGACCCCGCGAACTTCACGTTCAGGGTCAGGAGCGGAGTCACGCTCCCAGCGGGCGAGATGAGCTTCGGCTGGGACCTGAACCAGCTCGAACTGCCGTACCTGGAGAGCTTCCCATTGATCATCTTGCCTCGCAATCCGATCGCGAGCCGGGCCCCATCGAACTACGAACTCGCTCAGCAGACGAGCTACTTCGATGTGTGGCGCCGGGTTCGCCCGGCCAGGACCGTCATCGAACACTTCCCTCTGTCTGGGCTCGCGCATGAGCGAAGTGCCCGCTACTGCCAGCGTGTCGTGCAGATGGCGAGGCGCGCGGGCCCGGGCAGCGAGATCGCCTACACGCTCCCGCCGACAGGGGTGGTGGTCAACCCGCTCGATACGACGCACCCGAGCTACTGGCGGGCACTGGGACCAGCAGACATCTCGACCCCGGGCGCCGGCACTCTGAAGGCAGTGCTACGCGCCCCCATCGCGAGCCACTACTCGGTGTGGATAGAGGGCTCGATCGGCCGTCCGCTTACCCTCTACGTCGACGGCAGGCGCGTGGGCAGCGTTGGATACGAAGAGCGCTATCCCGGCCAATTCGTGCATGTAGGTCAGCTTCCGTTGAGCGCCGGAAGCCACACGCTCGAGCTGGTACGCGGCAACGGGACTCTTCACCCAGGCAGCGGAGATCCGGAAAGCGATCTCATCGGACGGACGCTCGGTGCCATCGTGATGACCGCTGACAGCGCTCCGCCACAGGTACACGTGGCGCCCGCTCGCGATGCCGCAAAGATCTGCGCTGCACCTGTTGGATACCAATGGATCGAGCTCCTGAAGGTCGGTGGGGCACCGCCAGACGCGCTGCGAACCGAAGGCTGACTCCGCCCCCAAGCGGAGTCACCTACGCGCCGAAAGCTCCTCCAGACGCTTGCGCATCCTCTCCCCCGTGACCTGCGGCGAGAGTCGAGCTGCGATGTCTCGCCGGGCCCTCTCACCGACAAGTGCGGCGTGCGTCGGGTCCTCGTAGACCGATCGCATCAGCCGCGCCGCGTGCTCGACATCGGGCTCGGCCCATTCCCCCTGCGGCGGGTAGATCTCGCATTCCGGGCCCACCCGCCCCGGGTGCCAGTCAACGAGGAAGCTGTTCGCGTCGTCCATGAAGTCAACGTTCCCCGAGTAGCGGGTCGCGATCACGGGCTTACTCATCGCCATAGCCTCGGCCATGGTCAGACCGAAACCCTCCGAACGATGCAGGGAGACGTAGCAATCGCAGGCTGACATCAGACCTGACAGCTCAGTGCCGGTGAGCGAGCGGTCGATGATGTGGATGTCCTCACGGCCGTGCGCTGCCCACAGCAGCTCCTCCTCATCCAGTGGACGAAGGGGCGCGTTGATCGTCTTGACGATCAGACGCGGCCCCTCACTGGGCGCGAAGGCAGTCCGGAACGCCTCGATCAGGCCGACAGGATTCTTGCGCTGGATCGTGCTCAAGTAGTCGAACACGAACAGGAACGTGTATCCAGGAGGAACAGACAATCGGATCGGATCGACGGGCGTCTGCGGGACGCTCACCGGTGGAGGCATGGCAAGAACCGGCACCGGCGCCGCAGCACCGATGTTCTCAGCCATGAAGCGAGAATAGACCCAGATCTCGTCCACCAACGAGAAGGCCTCCGCCCAGCGTCGAGGGATGGCGTTCGTCTCCCAACCCCATATGCCGACCCGGGGTCCCTCGAAGTAGTCCTCGCCAAGACGGCTCACGAGACCCGGAAGCTCGTCGGCGTTGACGGCAACCAGCTCAACCCCGTGGCGGCCCTGGTGGACTAGGTCCTCGAAAGAGTGTCGGCCATAGTCGGCGGACAGGTACTCCGGTAGGTCCAGGTGATGGAGCGGCACGCTGTTGGTGCTGACAGGCACGTCAACTGCCGCCAGCGCCTGCGCGTATGCACGGGCGGCGGCGCCCAAGCCAAGCGAATGACGCAGATAGCCCGTCAGCCGGACTGCCGGTGGCGTGGCGCGGCTCGCTCCATTCCTCACCCGCGCGATTGCTCGCTGGGGCATCGCTGCGGACCGCACGGTCTGCGGCGACCGGGGGACCGACCGGTCGGGCAGGAAGCGCTCGGCCAAGCCGAGCTCGCTGCGCCCGAAGCTCGAGCACCAGGCAAGGAAGCCTGATCCATCGGGGCCGTCGAGATCGGGGTACGCGCGCAGAACATCAGGACGCTCACCCGAGACGCGAAAGAACACGTAGCGGTTGATCCCGTGATGGGAGCCGGCCGGAGCGGGACCTTGCAACCATGCCAGGAAAGCTGCGGCCCCGGCCTCCGTGAAAACGTCCCCGAAGTCCTCGCCCAGGGCGAGTGCGCGAGCGTAGAGCGAGCAAAGCGACTCGTCGAAGACGACACCGTCTACCAGCTCGCGCCCGATCTCGCTCCTGCGATGCAGGTCGTTCCAGCCGCACGCCAGCAGCTCTTCGGTGTACTGCACGCAGAGAGCTCTCAACGCCGGCATCGTGCTGACGCGCACGCGGCTGGCCAGCTTGCTCAGGCGAGACGGGTGCCGTGGGTCGAAACCGGGCAGGTTGATGAACCTCACCGGAAAGCGACCATCCACGCAAGGGCCGTCCGAATCCTCAGTGAGGCTGTGCAGGGGGAGGCTCCACATGCTCAAGTTGCAGCCCGGATCCGTTGGCACGGCTGCCCCAAAGCGCGCCGGAGCCAGCTCGAGCATTCGCGCCAGCCATGGTCTGTCCTCCGGGCGCATCCGACTGGGTCGTCCATCCAGTGTTCCAAGCATCGCCTCCGTGCGGACCGCCAACCACGTCAGCATGCCGTCGGCCTCAACCGTGCCATCCACGGCTATGACCGTCTCGTCTATACGCCCGGCGCGGTCGAGCTGCTCCGGGCTTGGCAGCAGGCCGTCATCGGGTGGATCGGCGCGTGCCCGAGCGGCAAGCATGACGCTGTGGTCTCGCAGTGAGGCTTCCACCGGCTCAAGTGGCGCCAGCACCCACGCCGTCGGCGGCAGATGCAGAACGGGACCCTCGCGCCGACGCGCATAAGCAAGCATCACACGTGGCAGCACCAGCCGTCGCAGCTCGGGCTCCTCGTGAAGGGAGAGCAACGCAGCGATGTCGAGGTCGATCTGATCCGACAACCGCCGGATGGGCGTCGGCTCGCCCGCGACCGGGACGTCGCGACGATCCATCAGCACTATCTCCAGGGACCAGTCGGGTTGGTGGCGCCGAAGCGACGCCGCCAACACCCGTGCGTTGGGAAGCGTCTCCGAGGTGGCCAGAGTGAATGCCCGCATCAGACGTCCCGTCCGGCCGCTGGGCAGGTCGCCACTACGGCATAGGCGGGAGCCGAGAAGCGGGCGGCCTGGTAGTCGTCATAGCCGGGCGCGAAGACGTACCCGGATGCGAATCCTGCGATCGCGCACGTGGCCAGTGCCACCTCCGGAAAGATCGGGTGCTGGTGCGTGAGGTCGACCCAGAAGGTCTTCAACGATGCGAGACGGTGGGGGTTGACGGTCTCTGCGATGAAGAGGCCTCCCGGTCGGAGCTTGCGCAGTGAGAGCGAGAGCAGCAGGTCGAGCTCGGCGTGGGGTAGGTGCTCGATCAGCTGGGCCGAGAAGATCGCGCCAAGGGACGCATCGGGCACAGACGACAGATACTCGTTGACGTCGCCCTGACTGACCTGCAGCCCAAGCTGCCGGCAACGAGCGACCATGCCCTCGTCTCCATCTACGCCGTGTCCTTCGATGCCGTGCTCTGCCAGCAACGTCAGGAACTCCCCTCGTCCACAGCCAAGGTCGAGAACAGGCTGACTGTCGCGGACGAGCGACAGGTAGGGCCGCTGGGACTCCGCGACTCGCTCCGCCGGTCCGCGGAAGAGATCCTCAAAGCGGGCGTAATCGGATCCCCCGGCCTCCAGGGAGGTGCTTGCACTGAACCCGAGCACCTCACCGACGGGAGACGACATCGCCTCGAAGGGGCTCTCGGCCATGTAGGGCAACGCGTACAGCTCATCCGCCAGCGGCTGCACTGAGCGGGCCATCGCGCTCGCGCTCTCCCCCTGGCGCCGCAGCGACTCAGCCGCGGTGACTAGTTCACGGACGAAATCCTCCAGACGCTCGATCTGCTCGCCATGCCGCTCGAGACGCACCGCCAGCTGGCCCTCGATATGGGCAACCTGCCTGTGCAGCTCCAGCTCCCGTGCCCGCCGACGCCGGTACGGCCCGGCGAAGCGTCCGAGAAAGCGCCTCGCACGGCCCGGGAGCCTTCCTGTGGCCGCGCCCAGCAGAGCAGCTGCTCGTGTGTGCCGTATGGTCTGTTCGTCGGCTTTCATCGGCGCGGCCGGTCGATTATCTCTCAAGCCGGGGCCTGCGCCGCTGCTCCACGCCTGCCGGGGCGCCTGCCGGGAACCATGAATCGAGACGATCGCAGCCCGAGGACACAGACTGCAGAGAGAGGCTCCACGGCGGTCCTGATCGCCGTCGACCGATCCCGCACACAGGAGCTTGACTCCTGCCTGCACTCTCTGCTCCAACACAGCGGCGACGTCCGGGTCCTGGAGTGCGAACCGACTGCCGGCGCCGTCAACGTGGCGCTCGCCAGCATCGCTCCAGCCGACGCGGTCATCTTGACGGAGCCGTGCACCTTCACTGAGGGCTGGCTGGAGCGGCTGCGTACTGCAGCCCGAGGAGATACCAACACCGCGTCAGCCAGCGCTCTGGCCGATGCCGGCACCCCGCTTGCTGTGGATTCCCAGCCGGCGAGCGAGGCGAGGTTCGCGATGTTGGCGAGAGCGCTGGCAGAGAGCACCTTGAGGCTGCGTCCGCTGTTGAGCAGGGCTGTGGGTCCGTGCGTCTATGTCCGGCGGGAGGCGCTCGAGCTCGTCGGTCCGCTGGCGGAGGACATTGGATTGGCCTGGGCGCTGGAAATAGACTTGGCGCGTCGCTGCCTGCTCGCCGGGTTGTGCCACGTAGCCGCCGACGACGTACTTGTCCATCGTCTTGTGGGTGGCTTCGCCCTCCCATCGGGGCCGCCTCCAGCGGAGATCTGCGACGAGCTCCCGGACCTGGCGCGCGCTAGGGAAGATCTGGCCCTCTCACCGATGCTGGCACTGGCCATGCGGGCAGCCCGCAGCGGGACGCCGTTGAGCGCCACGATCGATGCGCGCGCGCTGGACGGTGGCGTGACCGGCACGCATGTGCACATCCTCGAACTGATTCGGGCATTGGGTCGCTGCCGCGATCTACGGCTGCGCGTGTTGATCCGCAAGCGACGCATCGACCACGACACGCTTGCCGAGCTGCCCACGGTCGAGCTTCTCGACGAGGAGGATCTGGACGAGAGCACACCTCGGAGCGAGGTCTTTCATCGCCCGCAACAGGCCTTCACCGCGGAGGATGTCGAGCTGGCAGAGCGCCTCGGCGAGCGACTTGTGCTCAGCCAGCTCGACCTGATCGCCTACAACAACCCCGGCTACTTCCCGGACAACACCGCCTGGCAGGCTTTCCGCAGGGCCGGCAGGCAGGGCCTGGCAGCTGCGGCGCGGGTGCTGGTCTTCTCGGAGACCACGCGCAATGAGCTGATCCGGGAGGGGCTTGCCGAGGACAGCAGGATCCTCGTTGTCCCGCCCGGCCTCGACCACGGTGGCACACCGGCTCCACGACAGCCGGGGAAGCTCGAGGCTTCGGCCGCTGGACGCGCAATCGCGGCAGGGGAGCAGCCGTTCATCCTGTGCCTCGGCACTGACTTCCGCCACAAGAACCGGGGCTTTGCCTTGCGCCTGCTTGCAGCGCTGCGCGAACAGCAGGGATGGAGTGGCTCGCTTGTGCTTGCCGGTACGCACATCCCCCACGGCTCCTCCTCCGAACTCGAGCAGGCGCTCATGGCCGAGCGACCAGCACTCGCGCAGCTGGTGGTCGAGCTCGGAGCCGTCGAAGAGGCGGAGAAGGCGTGGCTGCTGAGTCACTGCCGAGCAGTCGTCTACCCATCCGTCTACGAGGGCTTTGGCCTGGTTCCTTTCGAGGCTGCCCTGGGAGGGGTGCCGTGCCTGTTCGCTGCCCAGTCCTCGCTGGCCGAGGTGACCCCGGCCGGTAGCGCAACAATCGTGCAGTGGGATCCCGTCGACAGCGCGGCCCGGTGTCGGCCCCTGCTGGACGACGGCCCGGAGCGGCAGGAGCTGATCGCACTATTGGCCAGACACGCAAGAGAGCTGACCTGGGAGCGAGCAGCCGCCGCGACAGTCCGCGCATACCGGGAGGCGGCGCTTGCACCGGTGAGCATCGCCGCGACGCTGAGCACAGATGTGGTGGCAAGCCGTCAGGAGCTGACCGATGCCCACCAGGAAGTCGTGGCGCGGCTGATCTCCGAGCGCGAGCATGCCCAGGCCATGTACGACGAGCTGAACGCCCGCGTCGGCTGGGGCCTGGCCCTGATCGGCCCACAAGGAGCCCTTCCCGAGGATGTGCAGCGGACCCTCCTGGCCCTCAGTGCCCGCCCCTGGCTCAGCAGACCGCTCTACGGGGCTCTGTCGTCCTTCTTCAGGGCTCTCCGCGCTGTCGGGCGCCTGGGGCGCCGGGACAGTGGCCGATAGCTGCTCGGCTCCAGGCTGCTCCCCTATACGCTGCAGTTCATGCCAGTTGACCCGACGGCACCGTCTTCGCTCCCAGCGTTGGCGGCGCGAGGCGTGCACAAGCGGTTCAGGATCCCCGAGGAGCGCAGCCACACGCTGAAGGAGCGAGCACTGCACCCGCTGCGGCGCACCCGCAACGAGCACCTGCATGCTCTCAAGGACATCACTTTCACCGTGCCTCCCGGTGAGTTCTTCGGCATCGTGGGACGCAACGGCAGCGGCAAGAGCACCCTCCTGAAGTGCCTCGCCGGCATCTACAGGGCGGACGAGGGGCAGATCTGGTGCAACGGGCGCATGTCGACCTTCATCGAGCTCGGTGTCGGCTTCAACCCGGATCTCGCGGCCTTCGACAACGTGGCGCTGAACGGGATCATGCTCGGACTCTCCCCACGGGAGGCTCGAGCCCGCTACAAGCGCGTCATCGAGTTCGCCGAGCTGGAGCAGTTCCAGGACCTCAAGCTCAAGAACTACTCCTCGGGGATGCACGTTCGACTTGCCTTCTCCGTGGCGATCCAGGTCGACGCGGACATCCTGCTGATCGACGAGGTCCTGGCGGTCGGCGACGCCGCTTTCCAGCAGAAGTGCTTCGACGTCTTCAACCGCATGCGAGAAGAAGGGCGCACGATCGTCTTCGTGACCCACGACATGGGGGCCGTGACCCGCTTCTGCCACCGGGCCATGCTCCTGGACCGCGGCGAGATCGTCACGATCGGCGACCCCCGCGACGTGGCCGACCGCTACCTGGAGATCGCGTTCGGACGGGAGGTCGGCTACGAGGACCCCGACATAGGCAGCGCCCGCATGGGCGATGGGGCTGCCCGCGTCGTCGACGTTTGGCTAGGGGACGTGCGCGAGGAACGCAGGGCCGTCGCGCCGCAGTCGGAGCCGCTGACCCTCAAGGCGCTTGTTGCATTCAACTCCCCCGTCCGCGACCCCGCTGTCAGCCTGACGCTGCTCAACGAGCACCGCCAGGCCGTCGTCGTCGCGACGACCACCCAGGACCACGAGCAGACGGGCGGCTTCGAGACGGGCGAGCTGGCTCTCTTCGCCTTCTCCTTCCACAACATGCTCGCCCCCGGCCGCTACCACCCCGTCCTGACCATCACCCATCGCGGCGAGGGCCTCGACGTGATCGACCGGTTCGCCGGCGGCCTGTCCTTCGTCGTCAGCGGCATGAGCGCCAGCGGTGGCATGGTCGAGATCCCCGTGCAGACGGAGGTCACGCGCTGGGAGGGAGACCGCCTCAACGAGGCTCAACCCGCTGGAGGACCACGGTGAGCGCCCCCGCACTGACACAGCCGAGCCTGAAGGAGCGACTGGGCCAGCCGATCCGCGGTCCGCGCGCCCTCGACGACAGCTGGTCGCGCTTCTGGCACCTGTCCTACAACATCGCTCGCAGCGAATTCAAGCTGAAGTTCTTCGGTTCAGCCCTTGGCTACCTGTGGCAGGTCATGCGTCCTCTGCTGCTGTTCGGCGTCCTCTACGTCTTCTTCGTCCTGATCTTCAAAGTCGACAAGGCGAAGGGAGCGGCGGGACACTTCTACGGCGCCCAGCTGCTCGGCTCGATCGTTCTGTTCACCTTCTTCAGCGAGAGCACGACCGGTGCCGTGCGCAGCGTCGTCGACCGCGAGAACCTGGTGCGCAAGATCCAGTTCCCGCGGCTGGCGATACCGATCTCGCTCGTCCTGCTCGCACTGTTCAACCTGGGCCTCAACCTGATCGTCGTCATGATCTTCGCGCTCGTCTCGGGCGTGCAGCCGATGCTGAGCTGGCTGGAGCTGCCCCTGATCGTCGCCATGATCGCCGTGCTCTCGACGGGGGTGGCGATGCTCCTCTCGGCACTGTTCGTGCGCTTCCGGGACATCCAGCCGATCTGGGAGGTGTTCTCGCAGATCCTCTTCTACTCCTCGCCCGTGATCATCCCCGTGGAAACGGTCAAAGCCAAGCTGTCCCACGGCCGCCTCGATCACTTCCTCTTCCACGTCTACATGCTCAACCCGCTGGTGTCCGTCTTTCAGCAGTTCCGCCACGCCATGATCAACCGCTCGACGCTGAGCGCCGGACAGGCCCTCGGCAGCTGGACAGCCCTGCTCGAGCCGCTGGCGCTCGTCGCGGCGATCTTCCTGCTCGGATTCTGGGTCTTCAACCGGGCTGCGCCGCACATCGCCGAGGATCTCTGACGCGCACGGGATGACCGACCCCGAACCGTGCCCTGGACAGCCGGGCGCCGCCGACCTATACCTGGTCGGGACGGGCTCATTCGCCGTCGAGGTCGCCGAGTGGGCTACCGACGCGGGGTGGCGGCTGGCAGGCCTGATCGAGTTGCTCGACGACGCCCGCATCGGCACGACCAGGGAGGGGCTGCCCGTGCTCGCTGCCGAAGCCGTCCCGGACGGGGCGCCGGTGGCGATCGCCCTCGGCGGCGACCGGGCGAAGCACTGGCCTGCCGCGCTCGAGCTCTGCGTCCCTGCGAGGATCGTTCACCCCAAGGCGCATGTAGCTCCCTCAGCCACACTGGGCCCGGGGTGCATCGTTGCACCAGGGGTCGTCATCGGCGCAGCCACCTCCGTCGGCGCTCACGCCCTCGTCTCGCGCGGAGCGCTGGTAGGCCATCACGCGCGCATCGGCGACTTCGCCTCACTCCTGCCCGGCGTCAACGTCGGGGGCCACACTAGCATCGGCACGCGGGCGACCCTTGGCATGGGCGCCGTCGTCGTCAACGGCACGCTGGTCGGTGAGCAGGCTGTCGTGGCTGCCGGGGCGGTCGTCCTGCGAGAGGTGGGGCCGGGCAAGCGCGTCCAGGGCGTGCCCGCCCGCGACTACACGCCGTGATCCCGCGCAGGCTGCAGGCAGCCGTGGAGTGGCGGATGCGGGCCATCACCGGGCGCCTGGACGAGCTGGCCGCGAGCAATACGCGACTTCATGCGCGCCTGGATGGGCTGGAGGAGAGCCTAAAGGAGGTGCAGAGCGCCCTCGATGACCTCGCAGGGAGCGTCGGGCGGGGACTCGACACGCTCGAGCAGAGGGCCATGCCTTCGATCCGGGCGATCCTCGACGAGGAGGCGGAGAACAGGCGACGACTGCACCGGCTGCGGGCGGCTCACGACTACGAGGTGCCCTACCAGGAGCGCGACCCCCTAGTCTCGATCGTCATCGCCACCGGCGGCCGTCCCGAGCTGCTGCAAACGAGGTCGCTGCCGTCGCTGCTTGCACAGACCCACGCCAATCTGGAGATCGTCGTCGTGGGCGACGCCGCCGGCCCTGAGACGCGTGACGCCGTCCTGGCGCTGGGCGACGAGCGCTTGAGCTTCTTCGACCTCAGCCAGCGCATAACTGCCCACGCCCACCCTCGCAGGCACTGGTTGGTGGGGAGCACGATGGCCCGCAACGAGGCTGCTCGCCGGGCGCGGGGAAACTGGCTGCTGCATTTCGACGATGACGACGGTCTGCGCCCCGATGCCGTCGAGCTGCTGCTCGCGACAGCCCGCTCTCAGCACGCTGAGGTCGCCTACGGCGGCTATGAAGAGCACCGGCCCGACGGGACTTCCCGGACAGGCATGGGCTTCCCGCCGAGACTGGGCGCCTTCAGCTGGGCCGGCGCCCTGATGCACGCCGGGCTGCGCTTCTTCGAGCGCGAGCTGGTCGCGGCCGCCCTTGAGCTGCCCGGCGACATGTACATGTTGGAAAGGATGCTGCGCGCCGGCGTCAACTTCGCGCTGGCCGAGACGGTCGTGCTCGACTACTACCCCTCGACCCTCTGGCGCCCCGATGCAGGCCCCGAGGAGGACCCGACCGGCTCGCCACCCGCCTGAGCCGGTCCTCCCGGCGCCAGCTCCCCAGCCCGTGCCATCTCACCGGCGGCAGCGACGCGCCTGTAGAAGGCCTCCAGGGCGTCGATGCGCAGCTCCCAGGCGTAGTCGGCGGCCGTCGCGATGCCCGCCGAACCCAGACGCTCCCGTAGCTCCGGGTCGCCCATCAGCTGGGCGATGGCCGCAGCCACAGCAGCCGGCTCGGGCTGGGGCATCAGGCAGTTCTCGCCGTCCCTGCAGAAGTCCCTGTTGCCGTGCGCATCGGTGCAGACGACTGCCGCCCCCGTCGCCATAGCCTCCAGCGGCGGCAGCGCGAAGCCCTCGTGACGAGACGTCTGGACGAAAACCGTCGCTGCGCTGAACATCTCGGCGACGTGCTCGTCGTCGGGCGACGTCACGTAGCTCATGCCTGGCTCCCGGGCCAGCTCGGGCTCGATGCCGAACATCAGGAGCTCAGGGCGGGGGTCGGGGAGGGCCCGCCAGGCAGACAGCGTCAGGGGCAGGTTCTTCAGCGGGTTGGAGCGTCCCAGCGCCAGCACCATGTCATCGCGCCGCGCGACCTCGGGACGAGGACGGAACGTGTCGAGGTCGATGCCGGGCGGGATCAGCTCCGCCTGGAGCCCCATCTCTTCCAACCGCTCGCGATTCCACTCGGAGATCGTCATGTAGCGGAACTCGGGACGATAGGAGTCGAGCACGGCATGGCGGGCCTGCTCGTGGTCGGGGTAGTAGGACGTCTCGATGTCCTGGACGAAGTAGACGGGCAGGCCCCGCGCGACGCTGGCCCGCCAGACGTGAACCGCTGTCATCCACCAGGTCGCGACCTTGATCGCGTCCACTTGCGCCAGCTCTCGAGAGAGCTCCGCGTAGTCGCTGAAGCTGCGCACCGGCACCTGCAGGGGGAACCAGTCCGGGGGATCGCCAAGCGTGTACAGGCTGACCTCGTGCCCGCGTGCCGCCAGGCGGTTGAGGTGCTCGAAGATGTCGCGGTGGCCGCCTCCGACACCTGTGTCCTCGGTCACGTAGACGATCCGCAGCAGACTCTCCGGTCCGGCGTCCTCTCGCGCCGTCACCTTGCGCCGCTCGAAGAACGGCCGCCATCGCTCCCAGAAGAGTCGCTGCGAGGTCAGCTCGCGCTCGCCCACCTGGGTGCCTCGGGTGACGGACTCCAGATGGACCATGCGAGCGGGCGGGTAGTAGAGCACGACGAAGCCCGCCTCCCATGCCCGCAGGCACCAGTCGACGTCCTCGTAGGCCATCGGATAGCGCTCGTCCATCAGGCCGACCTGCTCGAGCACCTCGCGCCGCACGTACATGCATGCGCCTGTGACAGCCAGGCTGGGACTGGTCTGAGCTGCCGGCCCGAAGCCGGCCGGCTTGAAGCGGTAGCGGTGGTCGAACCACTGCGGCTGATCGACGTTGCGCACCGTCCCACCGAACTGGATGCGCCCGTCGGGATACTGCAACTGCGCCCCCACGATGCCCACTTCTGCTCGCCCGCAGGCCGCGTACTGCAGGCACTCCAGCCAGCGCGGCAGCGCACGTACGTCGGAGTTCAAGACCACGACGTCGCGGCTCGGGTCGGTCGCGCGCAGCCCGCGGTTGACGTTGGCCGCAAAGCCCTCGTTCCGCTCGGCCTCGACGATCAGGTCGATTCCCGTCATCCGCCGCAGCGCGACCAGATGTTCGGGACCGCTGCAGTCGTCGGCAACGATGACCCGGGCCATGCCCCGCTTCACCGTCTTGCGCAGGCTGCGCAGCAGCGCCTTCACATGATCGGCGTCGCGGTAGCTGGCGATGACGATGTCCACCGGGCGGCCCTGTTCGCGATACCAGAGGACGGCTCTGCGCAGTTCCAGGTCGCGTGCGTGGCTGCGCAGCCGCAGGTGTCGGGCCAGCGGAGTGAAGCGCAACGGGAAGGTCGCGAAGCGGAACAGCAGCGTGCGCCAGCCGTGGTAGCGGATCGTCAAGCGCGCCCGGCGGATCACGCTCGGCCGCGCACCGTCGAGGACGGTGCGCGAGCTCTGCGACCGCGTCGTGTCCTCGCCGTCGCTCGCCGGCTCGGGGGCTTGTTGGCTCATCGGGGTGTTCGACTCCTCATGTCAGCTCCAGCGGCACGAAGCTGCGACGGCGCTCCAGCGAGAGCAAACCGCGCAGGGACGGTGGCAGCCGCTCGGCGTGGGAGCCAAGCAGCGCGCCCAGCAGACGTATCACATGCCGCCAGCCGACCCCCGGCAGGCTCGCCGCGATCTCGCCTGGACCGGCTCCCGCGGCGCGCAGGTCGCGCCGTGCCGCGCCCAGCGCCCCGCGCAGCTGGGCGACGGCATGCGCCGGGCTGCGCGGCTCGCGCAGCCCGTAGACCTCGCGCAACGCCCGCCACTCGTCGAAGCTCCGCCGCAGCTGGTCGACGGGACCGTACCGATGGGAGTGAAGGACACCGGCTTGCGGCACGTAAGCCTTGGCATAGCCGGCCCGCAGCATGTCGAAGGCCAGCACGCGATCCTCGGCGTAGGGCACGTCGCGGAACGGCACACGTTCCCAGGCCGCCCTCGACAGGCAGGCGTTGGCGTCCGTGAAGAAGCCGCGCACTCCAGCCAGCTGGGCGACCGTAGCGGGAGCTCCGGCGAGCCGCTCCACGACAGGCGCACCATCGGACGAGAGCAGGCGAAACCAGCGTTCGAGCTCCAGCCGCTCGGCGGTCGGAAGGCCGGGCCTCGGCAGGTAGGGGCCGAAGGCGATCGCCACGTCAGCGGCCAGGTCCAACCCAGCCAGCAGCGACTCCAGCCACAGCTCGTCGGCCGGCTCGGCGTCCTGGGTGATCAGCGCCACTCGCGCGCTGCGGGAGTTGCTCATGAGCAGGTTGCGCGTACGCCCGTGCCCGAACTCGGCCGGGTCGATCGCTAGCACCCGTGCGCCGTGGGAGCGAGCGAGCTGAGCCGAACCGTCGGTCGAGCCCGAGTCGCAGACGAGCAGCTCGTGAGCGACGGTCTGGCGGGAGAGCGCCCGCAGCGTGCGAGTCAGCAGCTCGCCGCCGTTTCGCACCGGGATGGCGACAGTGACCTCGCTCATGTGTAGTAGCGCCCGATCGTGAGCACCTGGGCGTACACGTCGTGTCCCACCGCGAGCACGATCAGGGAGGCGGCGAGGACCGGCCCGAGTCGCCTCCCGCCGAAGCGCACAGCAAGCACGGCGATCGCGCCGTACAGGCACAGCAGCGGCAACAGGTAGCGGGCCTGCTCGAACTGGCCGCCGTTGGTCTGGACGTAGTCGCGATAGGACTGGACGCCTATCTCGACGAACAAGCCGAGTACCGCGAGCACGTATACCGCCAGCTCACCCAGGCGCCTGCGCAGCGCGACGCGCTTGCGCACCAGCTCGCCGGCAGCGGCGACGATGACGAGCGCGACGACCCCCAGCGCCACCCAGTAGAACCATTCCGGGAAGGCATAGTCGAGCCAGCCGAAACGCCCGAAGAAGCCCTGGAACCACGTCTTCCACAGCGGCAGGTAGTCGAACTGGTGGTGCATCCCGATCGGGAACAGGAACAGCTGCCAGACGTGGCTGATCTCTTCGCGCGTGTTGAAGTGGTGAGCGGCGCTGGGCGCGCTCGAGACTGCGCCGACCCCGACCGGCACCAGGCCGTGGTGCCAGATCAGACGATCCAGCACCCAGTAGACGAGGATCGGGGCGGCCGCCACCCCCACCGCCCAGGCGGCACCGCGCAAGGCTCGGGGACGGTTCTCGGGACTGCTTCGCACGACTCCCAGCGCCACAGCCAGGCCGGCCGCCGGGGCCATGCCGAGCAGGGTCAGCTTGGTCACCACGCCGAAGCCCACGAAGGCACCGAGCAAGAGGCCGTTGCGAGGTGTGAGACCACGCCGGAAGATGCGCGCTATCGCCCACAGCATGCCCGCGGCCGCAAGGTAGAGCAGGTTGTCGTTGTTGACTCCGCCCGAGATGAAGCTGAACAGCGGCTGGAAGGCTACGACGAGAGCGCCGACACGCCAGGCCCACGGCTGCCCCGGCAGCAGCTCCATCATGAAGAGGTAGGCGATCAGGACCGTCACCGTGCCCATCAGAACCGACAGCAGCCTCATCAGCGTCAGGCGGTCGAGCACGGTGCCGCCGGAGGCGATCTTGTAGGGAACCGCTGCGAGCATGTAATAGAGGGGCGGGTTGTTGGTCGCCGAGAGCGCGTCGCCGTCTCCCGTCTTCGCGAGATGTTCGCTCTCGACGCTTTCGATCTGCCGCTGCTGGATCGTCGAGAACGGCGCCGGGTTGTGCGGGTAGCCCATCATTTCCCAGGAGCCCAGCACGAACAGCGTCGTGTCCTCGGCCGGCGAGAGCCGGCCTTCGGGAAGGACCTGGTGCGGGAGCGTCCCGCGTTCGGCGACCTGCTGGGTGTAGGCGTAGTGGGCGTTCTCGTCGGGGACCTGGAAAGGCGGCACGATCAGCGACCAGACGAGACCGTTGGCCAGGGCGACGAGCGCGCACAGCAGGGCGACGCGGGGCGGGCGCCATCCCCCCCGTCCGAGCTTCAGCCGCGGGCTCACCGCGTCCCGCGCTCCTCCCACGCGCCGCCGGCAAGCAGCGCGGCCAGCACGATCGCCATGAGCATCAGCAGCGGCGCGCCGATCCAGACCCAGTGACGGATCAGCCCCGACTTACCGAGCGTCAGCCGGTGGGCGACGACAGGAACCATCTGCAGCCACGATTCCCGGCCGGGACGCAGGTAGTCGACGCGCACCCGGAAGTCCGAAAGCGCCGAACCGGCGACGGTCATCTCATAGCCGGGGTCGGAGGAGTCGCCGGCAATGCCGATCATGGCGGCGCTGCCGGGGCGCGCTCCGTCGTGCACGCAGATTTCGTCGCCCGAGCTCGCCCGGCGGACCTTCTCGACCGGGACCGTGACGGCTCCCTGACGCCAGCCCGCAGCGAGGGCGCCCTGAGTCAGGACCCGTCCCCGGGCGTCCCTGAGCGAGACCGACAGCGGCGGCCCCGGTTGTCCACCGGTCGCGATCGTGAGCTGGACGGCGGCCGTGTCCAACGGCAGCAGCTCCTGCCCCTGACAAGCCTGCTGGCCGCCCGCGAGTTTCACGACGAAGGCGTCGGCGGGCGTTCTGTCGGTGCCCGAACGGTGCGGTTCGCGATGGAGCAGGAGCAGGACCAGGGCCAGGAGGATCCCGGCAAGGCCGACCGCCACGACGGCTCGGCGCGCCGTCACTAGCGCCGGCGAAGCCCGAGGATGCTGAGCAGAAACGACGAGAAGAAGATCTGGACGCCCACGATCAACACGGACGCGGCCACGACGGCCAGCCGTTCATACGACAGCGAGCCGAAGCCATGGCCGATCCAGCTGACGAGGATCACTGCCCCCAGCGCGAGGCCGATCAGCACGAACAGGCCGCCCAGCATCAGGCCGTGCTCCAGCCGGAAGCGGGCACGCATGCGATCGAACCAGGGATCTTTCTCGCCCATGAAGTAAGTGCCATAGGCGTGCGCGCAGAGGCCCAGGGCAAGCACCTGGGTGCCGACGATCATCAGCAGCGCCCCACCGATGATGGCGTGCACGCCCCAGTCGCGCCCGAACAGGGCCAAACCGGACTCGACGATGAGGATGATCAGAGCGCCAAGGCTTGCCAGCAGAGCGCCGGGCAGGATGAAGAGATGGTTGGGGCTGTGCACCAGCAGGAAGCGAAGGTGCCGCCAGCCGTCCCTGAAGCTGGAGAGTTTGCTCTCACCCCCGCGGGGGTGATATTCGATCGGGAACTCAGCGATCTTCAGGTTCTCCTTGGCCGCCCTTATGACCATCTCCGACGCGAACTCCATGCCGGTCGTGCGCAAGTCGAGTCGGTCCAATACGTCCCGGCGCAGCGCCCGCATGCCGCAGTGAGCGTCGCTGATGCCGGTGCGGAAGAACAGGTTCAGCAGGCCCGTCAGGATCGGGTTGCCGATGTACTGGTGGTGCCAGGGCATGGCGCCTGGCTTGATGTTGTCCATGCGGTCGCCGATGACCATCTCGGCGCCCTTCTCGAGCTCCTCCACGAAGCGGGGGATCTCGTTGAAGTCGTAGGTCAGGTCGGCGTCGGCCATCACGATGTAGCGGCCGCGCGCTGCCGCGAAACCGGCCAGATAGGCGCTGCCGTAGCCACGTCTGCGCTCCAGCACCACCCGCGCCCCTGCCTGCTCTGCAAGCGCGGCAGAGTCGTCCTCGGAGTCGTTGTCCACGACGAGGACCTCGCCTTGCACGCCCATCCGGACGATCGCTTCGAGCGCCGCGTTCACGCACGCCTCGATGTTCTCAGCCTCGTTGAGGCACGGGATCACGACAGACACGAGCAGACCCTCGCTAGAGTCGCTGTCCTGCAGTGGAGTCTGTCTCTGGACGACGGTGCTCATCGGTGGCGGCACGCCTGCGACTGATCGCCTGGGACTGGGGTCACGCCGCTATAACTCGCGGGCGGACGAAAAGTGGCGACACTCGGCAACGATGCTATCGAACAGGCCGGATCGGGGAGAGACGTGGAGCGTCGGCTGCGAATCTGCGTCATCTACGACTGCCTGTTCCCCTACACCGTCGGCGGCGCCGAGCGCTGGTACCGAAACCTGGCCGAGCGCCTTGCGGGCGCGGGTCACGACGTCACCTACCTGACGCTGCGCCAGTGGCCGCGGGGGGAGCGCCTCGACATCGACCCGCGGGTGCGCGTCGTCACTGCTGGGCCGCGGCTGTCCCTCTACACGAGCGGCGGGCGCCGGCGCATCCTGCCCCCGCTCGTGTTCGGAGCTGGCGTCCTGCTGCACCTGCTGCGCGCCCGTCGCCGCTACGACGTAGTGCACATCTGCTCGTTCCCCTACTTCTCCCTGCTGGCGGCCGCCTTCGCCCGTGGGTTGGGACGGTACGACCTGACAGTGGACTGGTTCGAGGTCTGGAGCGCCTCGTACTGGCGCGACTATCTCGGCGGTCTCGGCGGGCGTGTCGGCGCCCTCGTCCAACACGCCTGCGCGCTTGTGCCTCAGCGGGCCTACTGCTTCTCGGAGCTGCACGCCCAGCGGCTGCGGGCGGAGGGCCTGCGTGGCCCGATCCGGGTTCTGCGCGGGCTCTACGCGGAGCAGCCGGCACCGCCCTCGACGGAGCCCGTGCCCCCACTCGTTCTCTTTGCCGGCAGGCTGATACCGGAGAAGCAGGCGCCCCTGGGCATCGCCGCCATCGCCCTGGCCGCCAAGCGGATCGACGGACTTCGAGGGGAGTTCATGGGCGAGGGCCCGGAGCGCGAGACGTTGCTCTCGGCCATCGCCGAGCACGGGCTCCAGGAGACGGTACGAGCCGAGGGCTTCACGGATGCGGCGACGCTCGACGAGCGCATGCGCCGCGCTACGTGCATGCTGCTGCCCTCACGCAGGGAGGGCTACGGGATGGTGGTCGTGGAGGCCGCCGCCAGAGGCACGCCGAGCGTTGTCGTGGCGGGCGAGGACAACGCGGCGGTGGAGCTGATCGTGGAGGGGGTCAACGGGTTCGTCGCGTCGTCACCGGAGCCCGAGTCGATCGCCGCGGCGATAGAGCAGGCCCATGCCGGCGGCGTGGCGCTGCGGCGCAGCACCGCGGCCTGGTTCCGGGAGAACCGCGACACGCTGTCGCTGGAGTCCTCACTGCGCACAGTGCTGGCCGGTTACGCCGAGGGCCACCGCTCAGGCCCGAGCACCCGAGCATAGGCGTCGAGGGTCATCCGGGCAGTTCGCTCCCAGGTGAAGCCGGCCGCCCTGGCACGACCGCGCCCTACCAGCTCGGCTGTCGACTCGGTGTCGCTCAACAGCCGCTCGATCGCCGCCGCCATCTCTCGCTCCGAGGACGGATCGAAGTAGACGGCCGCGTCGCCGGCGACCTCGGGCAGAGAGGAGCTCCGCGAGCAGGCGACGGGGACTCCACGCGCCATGGCCTCCAGCACAGGCAGCCCGAAGCCCTCGTAGAGGGACGGGAAGACGAAGCCCCCGACCAGTGCCCACAGGCCCTCGAGCTCCGCCGCCGACAGCCAGGAGCAGAAGCGAACGTCATCCTGCAACCCAAGCTGGAAGGCGAGCTCGCGCAACTGCGCCTCGTGGGCGGTCGGATAGCCGGGCATGACGAGCACGGGCCTGCGCTCGGCGGGAACGAGGGCCAGCGCCCCGATCAGGGCCGTCAGGTTCTTGTGCGGGCGCTTGGCGGAGAGGGTCAGGATGGCCTTCCGCCGCCCCAGCCCGAAGCGGGCTCGCGTCGCCTCTTCGCTCAGCGGCTCGCAGCGCTTGACGGCCCCCAGCCCCAGTGGCACGACATCGATTCGCTCGCCCGCCAAGCCGAGGAGCTCGATCAGGTCCGCACGGGTGCTTTGCGAGTCCACGAGTATTCGATCCGAGCGCCGCGCGGCGGCCGGCACGAGCAGGCGCATGCCCTTGTCGCGGATGCCCGCGTGGGCCTCCGGAAACCGCGCGTAGATGAGGTCGTGGATCGTCACGACTCGCTTGAAGGGTCCCCACAGGGGTGCCGTCGAGGCGAGGCTGTGCATGAGGCCGACCCTCCGCCTGGCGGCCATCGCCACAAGGGCCGTCTGCTCGCCCAGCACCCACTCGACGCGCCTACGGGCGTGCACGGGAACGGTCACGGCCGGGACGACCTCGCCCCACGGGCCGCCGGCCCGGGCGGCCTCGCTGTTCACGAAGGCCGTGAAGCGAACCCCCGGAGGCGCCGCGACAGCCAGCTGGGGAATCAGCTCTCGCACGGCAACCTCCATCCCGCCTGTCTCGCCGGGGACGAGGAAGATCAGGTTGAGGCCTACGTGGACGTCCATGCCCGGCCCTCGACGGCCCGTCGGTAGCAGTCCAGCGTCTCGCGGGCCGTGCGCTGCCAGGAGAACTCGGCGCACCGAGCATGTCCCGCCTCGACGAGCCGGGTCGCCAGCTCCCTGTCGTCCAGCAGCGCCCCGACGGTGGCGGCGATCGACTCGGGACGACGGGGATCGAAGAAGGCAGCCGCCCCGCCGGCGACCTCGGTCAGGGCGGGGATGTTCGAGCAGGCGACCGGCAGGCCATGGGCCATGGCCTCCAGCACGGGCAGCCCGAAGCCCTCCTGGAAGGTCGGCAGCACGAAGCAGGAGGCGGCCAGGTAGAGACCGTCGAGGTCGGCGTCGGAGAGCCACCCGGGGAAGACGACGCGATCGCTCACGCCGAGATCCGCGGCGAGCTCGCGCAGCTCCCGCTCGTAGTCGTTTGGGGAGCCTGGCAAGACCAGCCTCGCCGCACCTCCCGGAGAGTCGGCAGGCAGCAACGGCAGGGCGCGGATCAGCCCGTCGAGGTTCTTGTGCGGGCGCTTGGCTGCTACGCACAGGATCAGCGGACGATCGCCCAGCCCGAGCCTGGCCCGCAGCTCATCCGGATCGGCCTCGGCAGACGCTGGTCCGGGGAGGATGCCGAGATGGGTCACGTCGAACTTGGCCCTGTCGAGGCCCAGGGTCGAGCAGACGTCCTCCCGAGCCGCCTCGGAGATCGCTATGAGCCGCGTCGAGCGCCGCCCGACGAGCGGGACAAGCGTGCGCATGACGGCGCGGAAGCGAGCGTCTGTGGCCTCCGGGTGCTGCAGCCAGATGACGTCGAGGATGGTCGCGACGGTAGCCACGAGCGGATGGATCAGGGGCGCCAGGTAGGCGGGCCCGTGGACGACGTCAAGGCGGCGCCGGCCTGCGTCCAGGCCGATCCCGACGAGCTCGTACCAGAGGTGCCAGGGGGTGCCGAGGCCGGGGACGGGTAGCCGGATCCAGCGCACCTCCCCCGCCCAGGGCTCCTCGGCAAGCCATGCGGGCGCGGTCGTGCCCACCCAGGCCGTCAGCTCGATGCCGGGCTCGGCAGCAAGCAGGCTGGGCAGGAGCTGGCGGGCGTAGGTCCCGGAGCCACCGGAGTCCTCGACTAGATAGGTCAGGTTCAGGCCGACCTTGAGAGTCAAGGCGCGGAGACTCTCGGCGACACCCACGGCATGGCGGCTATGATGCCACCTGCGTGGCCGAGATCGCTCGCTCAGACGCTGCCGAGTTCGGCCGCACAATCACGGTCCAGACCCCTGAGGGAGAGCGACAGCTCGACATCTACAGCGATGAGGGCTTCCGGGTCCTGTCCCATCTGTGGACCCGTTCGGGCTGGCAGCGCAAGATCAGCTACGAGCTCGTCTGGATGGGCATTCCGATCATCCAGATGCCCGAGGACATCATGATGATGCAGGAGCTGATCTGGCGCGTGCGACCGGACGTGATCATCGAGTCTGGAGTCGCCCACGGCGGCGCGCTGGTGCTCTACGCATCGCTACTGGAGGCGATCGGCAAGGGCCACGTGGTCGGCGTGGACATAGAAATCCGCAAGTACAACCGCCTGGCGATCGAAGCCCACCCGATGAGCAGGCGCATAACCCTGATAGAGGGGGATGCAGTCGGGCAGGAGACCGTGGAGCGGGTCCGGGCGGAGATCCCGCCGGGGGCGACGGTCATGGTCGCCTTGGACTCCAACCACACGA
>Ga0181522_10000141_pt1 | contig 57762 bp, 59 predicted proteins | sample PEATcosm2014_Bin_27_FD_121103 | JGI IMG/M metagenome (GOLD analysis project Ga0181522, IMG submission 121103) | Peatland microbial communities from MTU Mesocosm Facility, Houghton, MI, USA - PEATcosm2014_Bin05_10_metaG | ecosystem: Environmental > Terrestrial > Soil > Wetlands > Peat | place...
GTGCCCGAGCGCTCGCCGATGCCGTTCCGCTGGACGATCAACCCCTACAGGGGATGCAGCCATGCCTGCCTCTATTGCTATGCACGCCCGACCCACACCTACCTGGGCTTTGACGCGGGACGCGATTTCGAGCGGGAGATCGTCGTGAAGGTGAACGCGCCCGAGGTGGTGCGGGCGGAGCTGTCCAGGCGGTCCTGGAAGGGCGAGCACGTGGCGCTCGGGACGAACACGGACCCCTACCAGTGGGTCGAGGGGCGCTACCGGCTGATGGAGGGCATCTGGGAGGCACTACGCGACGCCGCCAACCCCTGCTCGATTCTGACGAAGTCGCCGCTCCTGCTGCGCGACCTCGAGCTGATGCGCCAGATCGCGGCGTGCACGACCTTTACGGCCTGCCTGTCGATCCCGACGCTCGACGAGAAGGCCTGGCGGGAAACCGAGCCGCGCACGCCCAACCCGCGAGCGCGACTGGAGGCGGTGGCGGAGCTCAACCGCGCCGGCATCCCGACGGGTGTGCTGATAGCGCCGCTGATGCCGGGCATCAACGACTCACCAGCTCAGGTCGAGCCCCTGCTCAACGCGGCCCTCGACGCTGGGGCCCGCAACGTCGCAGGCAGCGCCCTGCACCTGCGAGGAGAGGTCAGGGACGTCTTCATGGACTGGATGAGGCTGCGCCGCCCGGACCTGGTCGAGCGCTATGCCCGGCTCTACAGGACCGCCTACGCACCCCAGGTCGAACGGGAGCGGCTGGCGGGGATGGTCCGCCGTGGCGGCTCGCCGGGGTACTTCTGGCGCTCGGGTCAGGGGCGTGCGGCCGCCGGCGTCGAGAAGCCCCGCAGCGAGCCCCAGCAGTCTCTGTTCTGAGCGAGGAACCCCAAGGCTGTCGATCGGGCTCAGCGCTTATCGCGCTGGGCCTCGCCGAGCTCTCGGCTGATGGCCTGCGAGCCCAGCAGCCTGCCGAGGCGGTTGGCGGCCTCGGGGGCGACGCCGGCGAAGACCGTGGAGAGACGCAGCGCCAGTGGCGCCACGTCGACCTCGCCCCGGTTGCGCTCGATGGCCCGCACGACGGCACGGGCGACATCCTCGGGCGTGCGGGTGCCCACGCCGGGCGGCAGCTTCACGCCGGAGTCGGCGAACATGCCGGCGTCGCGGATGAAGCCGGGGAAGATCGTGGAGACGCCCACGCCGCTGTCGCGCAGGTCCTCGCGTAGGGCGCCGGCGAAGCCTCGCAGCCCGAACTTGGCTGCGCTGTAGAGGGCCGATCCGGGCGTCGCTGCCTTTCCCGACAGGGAGGACATGAAGACGAGATGCCCGTGGCCGCGCTCGATCATGCCGGGCAGCAGCGCCCGCGCGATCGCCACGGGCGCCCGCAGGTTGACCTCGAGAGACCTGTCGACCTGCTCGGGCGTATAGGACTGCACGAGCCCCGAGGCGGGGAGGGCGGCGTTGGCCACGAGGATGTCGACGCTTCCCGTCTGGGCGATCAGGTCAGCTACCTGCTCGCGGTCGGCGAGGTCGGCTGCGATCACCCGCGCCGAGCAGTCCGAGGCCAGCTCCTGCAGGACCTCGGCGCGCCTGCCCGAGATCGTCAGGCTCGCTCCGCCGCCGGCCAGTGCCCGCGCGATCGCGTGGCCGATGCCGCCGCTCGCGCCCGTCAGCAGCACCGTGGAGCCGGGAATCCGCACGAGCTGTGAGCCTATCGGCATGAGGATCGTCGCGCTGTTCGGGCCCACGGGCGTAGGCAAGACCGCTGTCGCGCTGTCACTTGCCGACCTGCTGCGCGAACGGGGGGAGGATCCAGTCGCCGTCTCCGCCGACGCGCTGCAGGTCTATGCGGACCTGGAGGTGCTGACGGGCGCTGCGAGCGCCGCCGAGCAGGCTCGCCTGGAGCACCGCCTGATCTCGTTCCTGCCCGTGCAGGAGACCTTCAGCGCCGGGCGCTACGCGCAGCTGGCCCACGCCGAGATCGACTCCCTGCTGGCGGCCGGCAGGCGCCCGATCGTCCTGGGCGGCACGGGCCTCTACCTGCGCGCCGCCCTGTGCGAGCTGGACCTGCGCCCGCCCGTGCCCGTGGAGCTGAGAGACCGCTGGAGGAGGGCGCTCGAGCAGGAGGGGGCGCCCGCCCTGCACGCCCGCCTGGCGCTGCTGGCGCCCGCTGCGGCGGCCGAAGTCGATCCCAACGACCGCCACCGTATCGCCAGGGCCCTGGAGCTGCTGGAGCTCGGCGAGCGCCCGCCGCAGCGCGAGGAGGGGGACTCGCAGTTGTGGAGCGAGGAGCTGCGCAGGCCGACGACGCTGATCGGGCTGACGATGGATCGCGCCGAGCTCTACGCGAGGATCGACGCCCGCGTGCAGGAGATGGTCGCGGCGGGAGCGCGCGAGGAGGTGCTGCGGGCACAGCAGCAGGGAGCCTCCGAGACGGCCCGCAAGGCGCTCGGCTTCGCGGCCCTGCTGGAGGACGACGTGGAGGCGATGAAGCGGGACACGCGCCGCTACGCCCGCCGTCAGCTGACCTGGATGCGCAAGCTGGCGGGCGTGCGCACGATCGATGTGACGGGTCGCGAGCCCTCGGCCGTGGCCGCCGAGATCCTAGACTCCGGGCCGCTATGAGCTTGACCTTCGAGAAGTGGCAGGCGCTGGGCAACGACTACCTGATCCTGGAGCGGGAGAAGCTGCCCTTCGCGCTGACGCCCGGGCGCGTGCGCAGGCTCTGCGAGGGCCACTTCGGGATCTACGCCGACGGCGTGCTGCTGCTCGCCCCCCCGTCCGACCCGCTCGACGTGGCCGACCTTCAGATCTTCAACCCCGACGGCTCCGAGGCCGAGCTGTCGGGGAACGGCGCCAGGGAGGCGATCCTCTATCTGCGCAGCCGCGGCTGGACCGAGCAGGACGAGTTCTCGATCCACACGGCAGCGGGGCGGATCCGCCCTGTCGTGACCGGCCCGGACACCTGCCGCGTGGACATGGGAAGCGCCGCCACGAGCTCCAAGGACTTCCCCTCGGGCCCGCCCGACGGAAGCGGGGAGGTCATCTCGGCAGGGCGCGCATGGTCCTTCCAGCACGTATCGATCGGCAACCCGCAATGCGCCATAGCCGTCGAGAGCATCGACCGGCTTGAGGCTCTGGACCTGCCCGCGATCGGCCCGGCCATCGAAGCCGACGGCCAGTTCCCCAACCGCACGAACGTGTCCTGGTATGCGGAGATCGAGCCGGGCAGACCGGGAGCGATCAGGGCCAGGATCTTCGAGCGCGGGGTGGGGGAGACGCTGTCCTCGGGAACGGGAGCGACGGGCGCGGCGATCGCACATGCCCTGCAGTACGGTGAGCAGCAGCGTCCCGCGCGGGTGACGGTGGAGCTGGACGGCGGCGTGCTGGAGGTGGAGATCGGCCCGGATCTCCGCGTGCATCTGACAGGCTGGGCCCGGCCCGTGTTCGCCGGGGCGATCAGCGAGGAGTTCGAAAAGGAGCTGCATGAGACCGAGTAGGCGCCTGGAGCGCATCCCCCCGTACGCCTTCGCCCAACTGGAGCGCAAGATCAAAGAGAAGACGGCGGCCGGGGTGGACGTGATCAGCCTGGGCATCGGCGACCCCGACAGGCCCACGCCGGCGCTGATCGTGGAGGCCATGCAGGAGGCCGTCACGGAGGCCGAGACGCACCGCTACCCGACCAACCAGGGCCGGGCGGACTTCCGCGAAGCCGTCGCCGACTTCTACGAGCGGCGCTTCGACGTGAAGCTCGACCACGAGCACGAGATCGTCCCCGCGCTCGGCGCCAAGGAGGCCATCTTCAACATCAGCCTGGCCTTCCTGGACCCCGAGGACTACGCGCTGGCTGCGGACCCCGGCTACCCCGTCTACACGGGCGGTCCCTGGCTGGCGGGCGCCGAGCCCGTGCTGATGGCCCTGGCGCCCGAGCTGGGCTTCGTGCCCGACCTCGGCGCGATCGACGAGGAGGTCGCCCGCCGCGCCAAGCTGATGTTCCTCAACTACCCCAACAATCCGACCGGCGCGATCGCCCCGGAGGGCTTCTTCGAGCGGGTCGTCGAGTTCGCCCGGGCCTACGAGATCCTCGTCGTGCACGACCTGTCCTACTCGGAGATCGTCTACGAAGGCTACGAGGCGCCCTCGTTCCTGGCGACCCCCGGCGCCAAGGAGGTCGGCATCGAGGTCTTCTCGCTGTCCAAGGGCTACAACATGACGGGCTGGCGGGCCGGGGCCGTAGTCGGAAACGCACAGGCCCTGGAGACGTACTGGCGGCTGAAGACGAACATCGACTCGGGCATGTTCGAGGCCGTCCAGCTGGCCGTCGTGGCGGCGCTCTCCCCGGACGCGGACGCGGAGGTCGCGGCCATGAACGAGCTGTACCTGCGCAGGCGTGACCTTGTCTGCGAGGCGCTGCGCAAGATCGGCATCGAGGTGCGCCCGCCGCACAGCACGATCTACGTATGGGCGCCGATTCCACCCGGTTACGAGAGCTCCGCCGCCTACGCCGAGCACGTCCTGGAGGAGACGGGCGTCGTCATCTCCCCGGGCTCCATCTACGGGCCGGCGGGGGAGGGCTGGTTTCGCATCTCGCTGACGACGCCGGACGAGCGCCTGAGCGAGGCGCTGGAGAGACTGGGCGCCCTGGCGCGCTGAGGACCGGCCCCCGGTGCGGCAGGCAGGGATCTTCACAGACACCCCTGCCACAGGTCCTAGACTGATTCGGAGATGGATCAAGGCAGCAACGGCGGCGCCGGCCGCAAAGAGGGACGAGGGGGAGAGTCGACGCAGAGGGCCCGCCAGCGCGCTCTCTGCGTCGGCGCGCTTGCGGAGGGCGACGACCTGGCGGAGCTGGCCGAGCTGTTGCGCACGGCCGGCGTGGGCGTCGTCGGGGAGCTGCTGCAGCGCCGCGAGGCGCCGCACCCCAACACCTACCTCGGCCCCGGCAAGGTGGCCGAGGCGAAGGCGCTGGCCAAGGCCTGCGACGCCAACCTGATCGCCTGCGACGACGAGCTGACGGCCCGCCAGGAGCGCAACCTGGAGGAGGCGATCGGGCTGCCCGTCGTGGACCGCACGACGGTCATCCTCGACATCTTCGCCTCCCATGCCGGCAGCGCCGAGGGCAAGCTCCAGGTCGAGCTGGCCCAGCTGGAGTACAACCTGGCCCGCATGCGCGGGCTGTGGAGCCACCTCGAGCGCCTCGGCGGCGGGATCGGCACGAGGGGCCCAGGCGAGACCCAGATCGAGACCGACCGCCGCCTGGCCCGCAACCGCATCTCGGCGCTGCGCAAGCGCCTGGAGCACGCCAAGGGCACCCGCGCCGTGCAGCGGGCCGAGCGCGAACGGGCGGCCCTGCCGACGATCGCCCTGGTCGGCTACACCAACGCCGGCAAGTCGACGCTGCTGAACGCCATGACGGGAGCCGAAGTCGGCGTCCGCGACAGGCTCTTCCACACGCTCGACCCGACCACCCGGACGCTGCGCATCGGCGGGCGGGTGCACCTGCTGACAGACACCGTCGGCTTCATCAGCAAGCTGCCCCACCAGCTCGTCGACGCCTTCGCGACGACGCTGGAGGAGACTCGCCGCGCAGACCTGCTGCTGCACGTCCTGGACGCCTCTGCGGGAGAGGAGCACCTGCAGGACATGAAGCGGGCAGTCGAGCAGACCCTGGAGGAGATCGGCGCAGGCGAGCAGCCGCGGCTGCTGGTCCTCAACAAGGCCGACCTGCTCGACGCGCAGGCGCGCCAGGAGCTGCTCCTGGCCCATCCCCGCGCTGTCCTCGTCAGCGGCGCCACGGGAGAGGGCCTCAAGGATCTCGGCGAGCGCATCGAGGGGGAGCTCGCGCACACGCTCAGGCGCCTGGACCTGCTCGTCCCCTACGCAGACGGTGGCAGCCTGGCCGAGCTGCACGAGGTGGCCGGCGAGGTCAGCCGCGAGGACACGGCCGAGGGGGTTCGGGTGAAGGCGCTCGTCCCGGCCCGCCTGGCCGACCGCTTCGCCCGCTTCGCGATCGCCTCCTGAGCGGGCTCCAGGCCGGAGCGACTCAGACGCCTGCGGCCCGAAGCGCTCCCGCGTGCGTCCGGCTCTCCAGCTCGTCCTGCAGCGGGGAGAGCTCCTCGGGACCGAGCCCCAGCGCTGTCACGATCAGCCAGTCGGCGAACCAGACGTTCTTGGGCAGCAGCGGGCCGTGTAGGTAGGTGCCGATGGTGTTGCCCGCGACCGCTCCCTCCATGCCGGAGCGCCCGTCGTTGCCGTACCCCTTCAGGACCCGCCCCAGCGGCGGCTGTCCGGCCGACAGGCGGGTTCGCCCGCCGTGGTTCTCGAAGCCAGCCAGGACGGTCCCGTCGGGCACTCCGGCCAGCCCCTGCACCTCGATGGCGACGTTGCCGATCAGCCGGGGCCCGTGCTCGCGGACGGTGACGAGGTCGAGGATGCCGAGCCCATCGATCTGCTCGTCCTCGAGCGTGTAGGAGCGCCCGAGCAGCTGATAGCCGCCGCAGACGCCGAGCACGACAGCGCCCCGAGCGGCGGCTGCCCGCAGCGAGTCGCCCTTCAGCTCGATCAGGTCCGCCGCGCACAGCCGCTGGTCGCGGTCCTGCCCGCCGCCGATGTAGAAGAGGTCATGGGCGTCGGGGTGCAGGCGCTCGCCGAGCCCGCACGGCGTCAGCTGGAAGCCGATGCCCCGCCACGAGCAGCGGCGCTCCAGCACGATCAGGTTGCCCCTGTCAGCGTAGATGTTCATCAGGTCCGGGTAGAGGGCGCAGACGCGCAGGGTGGGGGAGGCCTCAGGCACGCAGCACCACCACCTCGCTGCCGGCGTGCTCGTCGGTCTCCGCCACGAAGCGGCTCGGCTCAGGCGCGAAGCCGGCGCCTGCCGCCTCCCGCCAGAGCGCGGCGGCGTCGACCCTCTGCAGGTGCACGACGTCCTGCTCGGCCGAGACCTCGCCGCCGCCGCTGCGAGCGATCACCCGTTCGCGCTCGATCTGGATGCGCCGGGAGTCGACGGTGACCCGCACGGGCCGGCTGACGTAGACGTACTCGCCCAGGCGGATGCGCTCCGGTCGCGGTCCAGGTCCGCCGTCGCCGACGTCGAAGGGCTCCAGGTCGGTGACGATGGCGCAGGCCAGCAGGGCGCCCGGGCGCAGGCAGGCGTGGATGCAGGCGAACATGCTCCGTCGCTCCTGAGGTCCGGCCAGCAGCTGCAGGGTCTGCATGGGGACGATGGCGAGGTCGTAGGGGCCCGCGGGCGGGAAGTCGGCGGCGTCGGCGAGCACCGTCTCGACGGGCAGCCCCCGGGCGGCCTCGCGCAGGGCAGCCAGCAGCGCCGGCGAGCGGTCCAGCGCGGTGACGCGATGACCGGCGCCCGCCAGCTCCAGGGCGACGCGCCCGCTGCCGGCGCCGACGTCGAGCACGGCAGAGCCCTCGCCGTGCTCGTCGGCCAGGGCCAGCCACAGCGGCAGGTCGGCCCGGTAGGAGCCGCACTCCAGCTCGTGCCAGAGAACCTCCTCGGGCGGCCTCGTCAGGACCATGAGCTGGGCGCCTCCCCGCGGGCCACGAGCAGCTCGCGCAGCGCCAGCATGGCGGTGTAGGTGGGCAGGGCGTAGAAGGGGGTGTCCGTTTCCCCGCCCCCGGCGGCGGCGTCCAGGGCCTGGGCCAGGTCGGGCTCGAGCACGATCCGCTGAGGTGGGACTCCCGCGTACTTCAGGCGTGTGGCCAGCTCGGCGGCGCGGCTGCCGCTGCAGAAGGCCTGCCCTACGCGTCCGGCCAGCAGCTCGAAGTCGGCGTCCCAGATCCAGGAGACGTCCCGGCCGTCGGCGATCTGGTCGTTGAGGATGCCCAGCAGCCTGTGCTGGCCGGGCTCCAGGGCCAGGGTTCGCAGCACCTCGTTGGCTCCGGCCGGGTTCTTGACGAGCAGGATCCGCATCTGGCGCGCCGGCCCAGAGCCGCCCGGGCGCACGGCTACCGTCTCGGCGCGTCCGAAGGCGGGCGTCGTGGCCTGCAGGCCCGCGACGACGTGATCGAGCCCGACGCCGAGGGCGGTGGCGAGGGCGGCCGCGGCGAGAGCGTTGTAGACGTTGTAGAGCCCGGGCAGGGCCAGCTCGACGCGGGCGCTCCCCGCGGGGGTCGTGAGCGTGAAGGAGGCGCTGCGGACACCCTCCAGGCGCACCTCGCCGGCGATGACGTGAGGGGCCGGCCTGCTCCTGCCGCAACCGGGGCAGTGGTAGTGCCCGAGGTGCCCGAGGTAGACGGCGTCGAAGACGTAGGGGGAGCCGCAGCGCCGGCAGTGCTTGGCGTCGGCTGCATGGGCCATTCCCGGCAGCGCCAGGGTGTCGTCGTCGATGCCGAAGTAAAGGGGATCCGTGCCTGTCCCCGCGGCGGCGGCCCGCTCCTGCCCGAGGTCGCCCAGCAGCGGGTCGTCGGCGTTCAGGACGGCGCGGGCGGGGCTGGAGGTAAGGACGGCCTGCCAGCTGTCGGCGATGGCCTCCAGCTCCCCATAGCGGTCGAGCTGGTCGCGGAAGAGGTTGCCGAGCAGGATGGCGCGAGGGGAGAGCTCGCGGGCCAGCTCGGCCAGCCACAGCTCGTCGACCTCGAACAGGCCGAGCTCGCCGTCGATGCGCTCGTGGGGGCGGGCGGCGTCCAGCAGGGTCGTGGCGATCCCGCCGGCCATGTTGGCGCCGGCCCGGTTGTGCACGAGGCTCGTGCCGGCGTGGTTCAGGATGGCGGCTGTCATGGCTGCCGTCGTGGTCTTGCCGTTGGTGGCGGAGACGAGCACGCTGCCGGCGGGCAGGCGAGCGCCGAGGCGGGCGATGACCCCGGGTTCGATGCGGATCAGAACCTTGCCGGGGAGGCTGGTGGCGCCGGACCCGCGCAGGCGGGCGATGGCGCCTACGCCACGGGCGAGGGCGAGCTTGGCGTCCATCAAGGCGCTCACGGGCCGGCGGGGGAGAAGGCGGAGTCGGCCGGCTGGCGTACTGGAACCAGCATCGTCACGGCGCCTGGCAGCGCTTGGACGGTGAGGGGCAGCTGTCCGATCGGATCGCCGTCGGCGTACATCGTGAAGGGCCTGTCGCTGGAGACGGAGATCCGGTGTGCCCGGAAGGACCTGACGCAGGGCTCCTTGACGTGGGCGCCGCTGAAGACCTTGGGCAGGATGCGGGTCAGGAAGGCCAGCTTGCCTGTGCTCTCGAGCACGACGACGTCGAGCAGGCCGTCGTCGAGCATGGCGCCGGGGGCGGCCTTCATGCCGCCGCCGTAGGCCTTGGAGTTGGCGGCCCCGACGGAGTAGCCGAGCAGGACGTGGCGCTCTCCGGGCGGGTCCAGCTCGATCTCGAAGCGGGCCGGGCGCCAGGCGGCGAGGGCGCGCAGGGCCCCGTAGGCGTAGACGAGCCCGCCCAGCCAGGACGGTGCTTCGTTGGCGATGCGGTTGGCGTCGCTGTCGAAGCCGACTGATGCAATGCCGACGAAGGCCTGCTTCCCGGCTGCGTCCTGCACCAGCCCGAGGTCGACCGGCCGGGCGTTACCGTCTGCGATGACGGCGGCGGCTGCCGTGGGGTCCTCGGGAATGCCGAGCACACGGGCGAGGTCGTTGCCGCGTCCCCCCGGGACGATCCCGAGCCGGGCGCCGGGTATGTGGCGAAGCTCGTCGGCGACGACGCCGATCAGCCCGTCCCCGCTGACTGTGACGACGGTCTCGCCTGCGGCTGCTGCGTCCCTGGCCAGCTCGCGGGCGTGGCCGAGATCGCGCGTGTCGTCTCTGACGACGTGGATGCCGCGGGCACGCAGGGCGGCCTCTGCGAGGGGGGCGACGCGAGCGGCCTTGCCGCCGCCGGCGGATGGATTGACGATCAGTCGAACTGTGCCCGGCACGGCGCCAAGCCTAGTGTCAGCGGGCCCGGGGGCAGTGCTCAGGAGCGTGCGGCGGCTGCGCGATCTCGTCTGCGCCGGCCGATCGCGGCCGCAACGGCCAGGGCTGCGACGACCAGGAAGAGCCCGAGCAGGATGCCGGGCGCGACGCCGATCCCGCCGAAGGGCAGCGCGACGAGCTCGACGATGCCGAGCCCGAGGGCGAGCAGGACGAGGATCAGCAGGATGATCAGGACGATGCCGCGGATACGGGCGAGGATGCCTGCGGATGCGGCAGGGATGAGCAGGCCCATGGCGCGCAGGGCGAGCATCTGGCGTCCGCTCGGGGCCTCCTGACCGAGCCGCTGGACTGCGTTCTTGAGATCGCCGGCGCGCCGTTCTGCGAGCGCCAGCGAGGCGTCGGCCATGCGCCGCAGCTGCATCCGTTCCTGCGGGCGGGCGGCGGCGATGGCGCGCTGGAAGTAGCCGCGTGCAGACTCTGCGTCGAAGCGCTCGGAGGCGCGGGCGCCGAGGATGGCCAGCGCGGCAGCCTTGTATTTGGTCTCGGCTTCGAGCTCCTCGTCGGTCCGTTTCTCGAGCGCCTGGATCGCCTCCAGGGCGCCGCGCTGCTCGATCTTGATCTGCCGCTGTTTGGGTGCCATCGGCCCGGCATTCTACGTGCTCCGGCCGGCTCTGCCGGTTGAGGGGCGAGAGCGCCGGCGTGCCACCGCGAGCGCTCCTTCAGCGTGTGGCGATGCAATAGGTATGCTCGCGAGGTGGCATCGATGAGGAGCAAGCCCGACTTCAACCGCTCGGCTGGCGCCTGCCTGCTGGCGGTGGCGGCTCTCCTCTTCTGCTCATGGGCATTTGCGGCTTCGGGCGCCCGCGCGGCGGGCTTCGAAGGCAGCAACTCTCTCAGCGAACTCTCCCAGCAGGCCGAATCCTCGGAAGGCGAAGGCTCCTCGTCGGAAACGAGCACGTCCACGACGGGCGCGGAAAAAGAATCGACCAGCTCGACGGGCAAGTCGACGATCTTCATCGGCGCGGGCGCGGCGCTCCTGCTGCTGCTGGGCATCGCCTACGTGATCGTCAAAGACGCCCGCCGTGTCGCCCCTGCAGGTGTGAGCGATGACTTCCAGGACGGCCCGCGCGGCCGCGACAGGGCGGTCGAGATGCGCAACAGGCGAGCCAAAGCCAAAGCGGCCCGCAATCAGCGCAAGAAGAACCGCTGAACGCCTACCGACGAGCCGGTTCGCGTCGGGCGTTGACGCGCAGGGGAGGACGATCTCCCCAGGGAGTGCGGGTGCGGGGCGGGGAGGAGGGGCTGCCGTGCGGCCCACGACGGGGGCTGCGGGGCCTCGGCCCGCGCGGATGACGGTTCAGGGGTCCGCCGGGAAGCGCCTTGGATCCGCCATCCTCGTCGGAGGAGTCCGTCGAGTCGACGGGCTGCACAGGCTGGTCGTAGTGCATCGGGATCCAGAACATGAGCGCAGCTATGGGCAGCTTCAAGAGCGCCAGCAGCAGCAGCATCCACATCCACGTCTGCATCCCTCTTGCGATGGTACTACTGCCACGTGACTGCGCAACAGGAGCGAGAGGAGGGTCTGGCACGCCTGGGGGAGGAGGTGTCTGCGTGCAGGCGCTGCCCCCGGCTGGTGGTCTGGCGCGAGCAGGTAGCGAGAGAGCGTCGGGCGGCCTACGCGACGGAGACGTATTGGGGCAGGCCGCTGCCGGCCTTCGGCGATCCGCGGGCATGGCTGCTGGTGCTGGGCCTGGCGCCGGCGGCCCACGGGGCCAACAGGACGGGCCGCATGTTCACGGGCGACAGGTCCGGCGACTTCCTCTATGCGGCGCTGTGGCGGGCAGGCCTTGCCAGCATGCCGAGCTCGAGCTCGAGCGACGATGGCCTGAAGCTCACGGGAGCACGCATCACGGCGGCGGTCCGCTGCGCCCCGCCGGCGAACAAGCCGACGCCGCAGGAGCGCGATACGTGCCTGCCCTGGACAGTGACCGAAGCCGGCCTGCTCCCGTCTGTCCGGGTGGTGCTGTGCCTGGGAGCCTTCGCGTGGGACGGGGCTCTGCGCCTGAGGGGACAGCTGACAGGCACCCGGGAGCGCCCGCGCCCGCGGTTCGGGCACGGCGCCGAATCCCCGGGCGAGCCGTGGACGCTGCTGGGCTGCTACCACCCGAGCCAGCAGAACACGTTCACGGGCAAGCTGACGGAGTCGATGATCGACGAGGTGCTGGAGAGGGCGGCAGAGCTGGGCGGCGCCACAGCGCCCGGCGAGGGCTAACCTCAGCGCGGTGTCATACACGAGCGCCCAGGGCAGGCAGCAGATCCTCGACGCGATGGCCAGCGCCGCCGATCACCTGGCGGTGGCGCTGGGGTTGCTGGGCGGAGCCTACGACCTGGCCGACGAGCACACCGCCGAGCTGCTTGAAGACGGCGTCTTCCGCCCGGTCCAGCTGGCCTATGGCCGACTTCGCAGAAGCCATGCAGAGTTCGCGGACCGCAGCGGGCTGCCGGGCAGGGAGTTCTCGCTCGCTCCCGAGGGAGCGCCGGCACGGGGCCTGAAGGGCCTCCTCGACGATGCGGCTGAGCAGGTCCGCCAGGCCGACGGGGAGCTTGCCGAGTTGCAGGACTCGATGCTCCCCGTGGAGGTCGGCGATCAGCAGCTGCGGGCGAGCCTGGAGGAGGCGAGGAGCCTGATGGGCCAGGTCGGGCCGAAGGCCCGCGAGCTGCTGCGCACGTTCGGCCGCTAGAGCGGCGGTTCAGTCGACAGGCTGCCCGTTGGCGGTCAGGACTACCTCGATGTTGCCACGGGTGGCGTTGGAGTAGGGGCAGACCTGGTGGGCGTCCCTGACGAGCTGGCGGGCAAGCTCGCCGTCCTCGACGCTGGGCAGGTTGACGTCGAGCTCGACGCCGAGTAGGAAGCCGCCCTTGCCGTCAGGCGAGAGGGAGACCTTGGAGTCGATCAGGACATCGCCGGTCTCGGCCTTGGCACGCCGTCCGACGACGCCCAGGGCGCCCTCGAAGCAGGCCGCGTAGCCGACGGCGAAAAGCTGCTCGGGGTTGGTGCCGCTGCCCTGTCCGCCCATCTCCACGGGCAGGCGCAGGTCCACCTCCAGCGCGCCGTCGCTGGTGCGGCCATGGCCCTCGGCCCGGCCTCCGGTCACGTGAGCCTCGGCGGTGTAGAGCGTGTTGGCCATCTGATCTGCCTCCTGAGGTCGGTCGGGGGTTGGGGTCACTGTAGTGGCCCCGTCTCGAGTCGCCTGGTCGTCTGCCCGGGCCGTAAAGCCCGCCTCGAATCGTGCCGATAGCCGGAACGTGCCGACTCACCAAGAAGAGCCGTGGGCGCAGGACGAGCGACGTCGGCGCGAAGAGCGACGCCTCCGTCGAGATCGCCGCCGTCGCCGGCTGCGCAGGCTGTCGGTTCGCTTCGGCCTCGCCTTTGCTCTGGTCTGGGCCGTTCTGCTGGTGCAATGAGGGCGGCGGAGGCCCGGGCGGCTCACCCTGCAGCCGACTTTCAACTACACATAACGTCGATTATCGAGCGTGCTCGGTCTAGCGGCTGGTGGCCTCCGCCTCGATTACCCGCAGTTGTGAGCGCATGACGAGGCCGATGAATGGCGCCAGTGGCCGCCAATAGCGCATGAAGCCGCGGCGGGCGGTCTCATCGGTCGCGAGCGTCCGGCATTCGTAGGTCACGAGGGTCCGGTCGGCGCCGTAGGGGCGCAGCGAGAAGTTGCAGGCGATCTTTCCGAAGCCGGGCTTGGTGAACGTTTCGAAGTCGGTGGCGTCGATCTGGGCCCAAACGGTCTCGCCGGCCCAGAAGCGTCCGACAACGCCGAACGCGATCTCGCGGGGTGGGTCCTCGCCGAGGAGGATCCAGTCGCCGTGCGTTGGCATGTCGGCGAGTCGCAGGGACTCCGGTGGCGGTGGCTCGCGATGTTCACGGCGAGCGATCAGTGAGACGGCCCGCTCACCCAGGCCGCGGGCGGCGAACAGCAGCCGAACGGCCACGGACTCCCGCCACGCGCGGATGAAGTCGGCGCGGCGTGTCGCGGCGTAGACGGTCGCGATGTCGCCAGGGACGATCCGGTGCTCGGCGCGTACGGCGTCGTAGGCGGGCATCAAGCGGTCAATCAACATCGGCTCACCCGCCGGCGGGCCGCCGATCGTCGATCGAGCTGCAACTCGGTCGAGGGGGCTTGTTCGATCCTCGATCGCCATCGGAACCTCCTTTGTCAGCTGGGACCCAACGCTACGTTGCGGACAGCTGTTCGCCATCGGCAGTTCTCCGCCGGCCAAGGACGGAGAAGCTACGCGTCGGACGGACGCCGCTCGGGGTCAAGCGGGATGTCGTTGCGCCCCCCGCCGGCGAGCCACCACGAGCCCGGCGTTCCGCCCCGGAGCACGGCCACCGTCTACATGAGGGAGCTTGGCGAAGGCGACGCCGGTCTCATATGGATGAGACGCCTGCGGTCTCACATGACTGAGATTGGGCTGTCTCACATCGGCGAGACGTCGCAGCGGCGCCTCATCATCTGAGACCGGAATCTCACTGGCCGCTTGTCTCGTCCGTGTGAGAGTGGGGCCAGCTCAGCGTACGGCGTCGGCCCAGTCGCGCAGGCGGCCCGCGAACTGCGGCGTCGCTGGGCTCACCTCGACGACCGCATCGGCCGGGACGTTCGCCTTCTGCGCTGCGGCCAATATCGCGTCGGGCGACGGTGCCTCATAGAGGCAGTAGGTGCGTCGCCGGTCGGCGCTCAGAAACGAGAACAGCCAGCGGACTCCCTCGTCGCTGTTGATCTCCTCGATCAGATCGACGTCGGCATCCGTGAGGTCAAGCTGATCGGCGAAGCTGCGCTCGATCACATACAGGGCCATCGGTTGATCCTAGCGACGATGCCTGCTCACCGAGGGGCGAGTCCCTGCCTGTGCGCGTAGGACGCAGCCTCGGAGCGGTTGGCGCAATCGGTCTTGCGCAGGATGTTTCGGATGTGGTTGGCGACGGTGTGTTCGCTGATCGTCAGCTCCTGGCCGATCTCACGGTTGCTGAGCCCTGTGGCGACCAGCTTCAGGATCTGCGCCTCGCGTGGGGAGAGCCCGTCCGGGAGGACGTCGGAGGTGGGCACACCGAGCAGGCGGATCTTGGCGAGCAGTCCTTCCATCCCGATCCGCTCGGCCAGGCCGGCGGCTTCCCCGAGCAGCACCTGCGCGCGGTCGCGGGCGCCGCGCCCTCGTCCGAGCAGAAGGCGCCCGTACTCGTACGCCGTGTGCGCCACCCAGGTTGAAGCTCCCATCCGCTTGTTCTGCTCCATGGCCTGCTCGAAGTGCTCCTCCGCTCGCTGCGGCTCCCCCAGCGTCGCGGCGAGCATGCCCAGATAGCGATCGGCGGCTCCGTAGCAGGCGACCAGGTGGCCGATCATCACATTGGTCCCCGCGAGCGGCTTCAGCTCGGGGTAGACGATCGCCGCAATCCCCTCGTCGCCGACCGCGGCACAGGCGTCTGCCAGGTAGGTGAGCGTGGCCAGCCACAGCGATGCCTGATAGCCGTCGATGCCCTCGGCGGCGATCCTCGCGAGCTCGCGCTTTGCCTCGCGCTCCATGCCCAGCTCGGCGAGCACGACGGCAAGCCCGGGACGCCATGGGCCCTCCCGCTCGTCCCCGCCCGCAAGGATCCGGATAACCGGCGCGAGCTCTGCCAGACGACCTTGCTCGCGGCGAACGCCGAACATCAGGATGCCGTGCGTACCGGATGCATCACGACCGGTCAGGAGCCGGGCCCAGTCGTGCGAGCGCCCCGCCATCGCCTCGGCATCCGCGAGGTTTCCGTCGCAGAGAGCGATCGCGGATCCGTAGTGCTCGGCCACGTGGTGCATGAACGGTTGCGCCGTGTGCTCGGCCATCTCGAGCAGAGCAGCCACCTCGGCACGAGCGGAATCGAGGTCGCCGAGGGCCACGAAGGTCGGCGCGCGCCACGCCATGGCATCCGTTTGCATCTCTACGTCCCCCAGCCTCTGCCCCAGGTCTCTCGCCTCGGTGAGCATCGAGAGGATCTCCTCCAGCGGGGTCGTGCCGCGCGCCCAGTAGGAGCCGACCAACACCTTGGCGAGTCCCGCGCGATCGTCGTATCGCCTGGCCAGCGCGATGGCGCTGTCGCGTACGAGCGCCCCACGCTCGCGGTCGCCCGCGAAGTTGAGCGCCCGCGAAAGTCCCGCCAGCAGGCGAATCCGCAGCTCGTCGCTGATGTCATCGACCGCCGCGAGCGCCTCCTCGAGCAGCTCGATCACATCGCGTCGTATGACTCCGGGGCGCCAGCACGCATCCTCGTATCCGATCGCGGCGCGGGCGAGCAGTTCCCCGCTGTCGAGCGCACGACCGATCTCGGCCGCCGCCGCGAAGGCGTCCAGCGAGTCGGTCGCCTTGCCCGCCCGATGGTTGGCAGCGCCCAGCTCGAGCAGGGCTCCGGCGCGCTCGGGCTCGCCCTCGATGCCGATCTCGATTGCGGTCCGCAGTCGCATGGCGGCGTCGTCGAAGGCAAGCGCGGCACTCGCCGCCCGCGCCGCGCGGAGGTTGTAGTCGATCGCCCGCTCGGTCCCGCCGAACGGGGCCGCTGCGCCGAAGTGATGTGCGAGATCTGCGAGTGCGCGGTCGGAGTCCGCACCTGCGCTCTCGAGCGCTTCCCCCACGCGGAGATGCAGCTCGGCTCGCCGAAGCCGCGAGAGTCGGTCGTAGAGCGCCCGCCGGACGATCTCATGGGTGAAGCGGCAGGCCAGTCGCTGAGCGTGGATCTCTTCGATCATTCCGCTCCCGATCGCCTCCTCGAGCGCGGCGAGAAGCTCGGCCTCGGCGATGTCAGCGGCGCGGCGGACCGGCTCCAGCTCGAACTCCGGCCCGGCGGCTGCCGCGAGCTCGAGCAGCTCGATGGTTGTCGGGCCCAGGCGAGACAGCCGCTGGTTGACAACCTCGCGGACGCTTTCGGGCGTGCCGAACTCGGATAGCGGCCGGGTCACCCTCACGTTCCCACCGGCGATCTCGACTACTCCCGTCTCCACCGCCGCGCGCCAGAGCTCGCATACGAGGAAGGCGTTGCCGGCGGTGAGATCGTGGATCGTGGCTGCAAGCTCGTGGAGCTCGGGGTCGTCGGGGTTGGGGTCGCTTCCCGCGGCACGGACGACCAGGTCGGAGACCTCCGGCTCCGACAGCCCCTCCAGGCGCATCCGCACGACGTCATCGGAGCGACGCAGGTCGGCAAGTGCCTCCGAGAGCTCCGCGGGCATATCGGCCTCGCTGTCGCGGAAGGTCGCGAGGATCAGCAGCCGCGCGCTCCAGGCGGAGCGCGCCAGGTGTCGCAGGAGCAGAAGCGTCGTGGGGTCCGCCCAGTGCCCGTCCTCCAGTACGAGCAGTATCGGCCTTGCGTGGCTGACGTTCGCAAGCACCTCAGCAACCGCCATGTGGAGACGATGGCGCTCGGTATCGGCGTCAGCCTTCACCGGTTGCGCCAGCCCGCCGACCTGGGCGGATAGGTCGGGCAGCAGCCGCGTCAGCTCGCCGCCGCCGGCGCCCAGCGCGGTACGCAGCTGTGCCTCATCTATTACCCGCACCAGGCCTTCGAGCGCCTCGACGAACGGCCCGTATGGCGTCCGCACCACCGCGTCGCAGGCGCCGTAGAGCACAAGCACGCCTTCGATCGCGACCTGGGCGGCGAACTCACGCGCCAGACGGCTCTTCCCGGCACCCGGCTCGCCCGCGAGCAGTGCAACGCGGCGCCTCTCCCCTGCGGCCCGCGGCATCAGCGTTCGGAGCTTCTCGAGCTCTGCCGCGCGGCCGACGAATGGGGAGATCGAGGTCGGGCGCAGCGGGTCCGGAAGCTCAACGATCTCCGGCTCCATAGATGGACGATAGTCAGTATTGACCATTCTCGCCAAAGATCGATCGAGGCCCGAGCATTCGAATTGGGTCAGCTCAGGTCATGACATCCACATTCGAGCGCCTTAGGCTCGGCCGTAACAACTGAGACGACCGACAGGGGGACCACATGAGCACCACCGCCGCCTTGATGCACACGGCCCGCAGCGAGATGCGCGGATTCCAGGGACGGCTTGCAGGCCCTGCGGATCCCGGCTACGACGAGGCCCGCAAGGTGTACAACGCGATGATCGACCGTCACCCCGCGCTGATCGCGAGTTGCACTGACTCCGGCGATGTCGCAAAGGTCGTCTCGTTCGCCGCCGACCACGACCTCCTGCTGGCCGTGCGCGGCGGCGCCCACAACGGCGGCGGGCTGGGAACGTGCGATGACGGCGTGGTTCTCGACCTCTCGTGCCTGAAGGGAGTCACAGTCGATCCCACCGCCCGGACGGCGAGGGTCGGCGGTGGCTGCACCTGGGGTGAAGTGGACGCCGCTACCAACGAGCACGGACTGGCGACACCGAGCGGGATCATCTCGACCACCGGCGTCGGCGGTCTCACGCTGGGTGGCGGCCTTGGGCACCTGACCCGCAAGTGCGGTCTCACGATCGACAACCTGATCGAGGCTGAGGTCGTGCTCGCGAGCGGCGAGACGGTCCGCGCCGCCGCGGACGAGCACCCCGACCTCTACTGGGCGATCCGGGGCGGCGGCGGCAACTTCGGCGTCGTCACGTCGTTCCTGTTCCGGCTGCACGAGATCTCGACGGTCGTCGGCGGCCCGACCTTCTGGCCGGTCGAGCAGGGCGCCGAGGTGCTGGCCGCCTACCGAGACTTCCTGCCGAACGCCCCCCGCGAGCTCAACGGCTTCTTCGCCTTCACATCGGTACCGCCGGCCCCGCCGTTCCCCGAGGATCTCCATCTCCGCAAAGTCTGCGGGGTTGTCTGGTGCTACTCGGGCGCTCCCGACGACGCCGCCGGGGCGATGGCCCCGCTGTTGGGCGTCCTGCCGGAGCCTTTGCTCCACGCTGTTCAGCCGATGCCCCTCCCCGCTCTTCAGGGCGCCTTCGACCCCGTCTACCCTGCCGGCGACCAGTGGTACTGGCGCGCCGATTTCGTCAAGGAGATCCCCGACGCCGCCGTCGCGGCGCACGCCAAGTTCGGCGCTGAGATGCCGACGTGGCAGTCGACGATGCACCTGTACCCGATAGACGGAGCTGCCCACGACGTCGGCCCGTCCGACACCCCGTGGAGCTACCGCGATGCGGTCTGGGGCTCAGTCTTTGCCGGCGTCGATCGCGACCCCGCCAATGCGGAGCTCATCCGCCGCTGGTGCGTCGAGTACTTCGAGGCGCTTCACCCTTACTCCGCCGGTGGTGCCTACGTGAACATGATGATGGACGAGGGCGAGGAGCGAGTGCGGGCGAGCTACCGCCACAACTACGATCGGCTGGCCCAGATCAAGGGCATCTACGACCCGGACAACCGCTTCCGGGTGAACCAGAACATCCGTCCCGCGAGCACGCCCTCGGCGTCTGCGACCGGCGCGACGCTCTGACGCTCGACGCGGAGCACGTGCGGGGGCATCACGAGGCGCTGCCCGGGTCAGCATCGAACGCTGCAGCAATGAGCTCGGTCAACGGCGCGTCGCTGGCTCTGGGGAATGCCAGTCGGGCGGTAGGGGCGATCACGGCGAGCGTGGTGCCCGTGTCGGGGTAGCTGACGATGTCGGGGAAGTTCATCTCGGATATGAAGAGGAGCCGGCAGGGCTCCGACGACGCGTTGCGCAGCCGGTGTGCTCCCTCGGGACCGCGCGGGAACGAGACGACCTCGCCGGGCCGCAACTCACGAAGCCCGTCGGGCGTACGCAGCTCAGGCGTGCCGCTGAGCACGATCAGCAGCTCCTCGTTTGCGTGGTGAAGGTGGTACGGGCTGCTGAGCGCGCCTGATGCCAGCTCGACGATGCTCGCGCCGAGGCGCTGCGAGCCGGCGGCCGCGCCCACCCTGGCAACGCGGTTGCCCCCTCTCTCCCCCTCCCACTCGGGTTCGAACGCGTTGCTCATACGCTGGCACCATAACGCCCGTTGACAGCCGGCGAGATGCGCACGACCGCGTCGGAGGGGTCTCTGGCCGCTGCCTCCGGCGAACCTGAGAGGCCCTGTGAAAGGGTCACTGGCAGGGCACCTTTGCGCCGCTGTGAGAGGGGTATGTTGATCTCCGTGGACACCGCCAACGAGATCGCCGAGTTCCTCAGCAGCCGTCGCGCCCGAGTCACGCCAGAGCAGGTCGGTCTGCCGGCCTACGGTGCGCGTCGAGTGAAAGGGCTGCGCCGAGAGGAGGTCGCCTCGCTTGCCGGCGTCAGCATCGAGTACTACAAGCGTCTGGAGCGTGGCAACGCCAGCGGCGTGTCGGATGGCGTGCTCGAGGCGCTCGCGCAGGCACTGCAGCTCGACGACGCCGAGCGCGCGCACCTGTTCGACCTTGCGCGCGCCGCGAACCCGGCGGCGCCCAGGCGGCGGCGGGCGGGTGGGCTCGGTTCGCAGCGCGTCCGGCCGGTGGTACTGCGGATCCTCGAATCGATCACCGCCCCGGCGATCGTGCGCAACAGCCGGGTCGATTACCTGGCCGCGAACTCGCTCGGCCGAGCCCTTTACGCGCCGCTGTTCGACAGCCGCGAGCAGCCGGCCAACAGCGCCCGCTTCACGTTCCTGGACCCGGCCGCGCAGGAGTTCTATGTCGACTGGGAGCGCACCGCGAAAGATCTGGTCGCCCACCTGCGCTCTGAGGCCGGCCGCAACCCTTACGACCGCGGTCTCTCAGACCTGGTCGGAGAGCTCTCGACGCGCAGCGAGCCGTTCCGCTCATGGTGGGCGGTGCACAACGTCCGCTACCACTGGACTGGCGCCAAGCGCCTGCGCCACCCGGTCGTGGGCGAGCTCGAGCTCGAGTACGAGGTCATGGACGTCGCCGCCGACGAAGGGCTGACGATCGCCGCCTACAGCGTGCAGCCGGGTAGCCGCTCCGCCGAGGCGCTCGACTTGCTCGCCAGCTGGAGCGCCACCCCTGAGCCCGCGAGCACCACCACCGACGAATAGGACCGCTATGCAGATAACCCGCAGCAGTATCGACACCACCAAGGGCCCAGCCGATTGGTTCACCGGCGACGTCTACATCGACGCAGTGGCTGCGCCCGCGGGCAGCTCGACGTTCGCCGCCGCGCTCGTGCACTTCACGCCGGGCGCTCGCACTGCCTGGCACACCCACCCGCACGGCCAGACCATCTACGTCACCGAGGGCCTCGGCCACTGCCAGCGCGAAGGCGGACCAGTCGAGGTGATACGCCCCGGCGACCGAGTGTTCTTCGAGCCGAGTGAGAACCACTGGCACGGTGCTGCGCCGAACCGCTTCATGGCCCACATCGCGATGCAGCAGAACGACGAGTCCGGCAGTCCCGTCACTTGGGGCCGGCACGTCACCGACGAGGAGTACACCGCCGCCCCGGACATCGGCGACTGACCACAATCGCCCACTGGGCGCCGTCCAAAAACCAAGGAGGCACGATGGAGTACCGGCCACTCGGACGCACCGGCGTCCACGTCTCGAAGCTGTGCCTCGGCACGATGATGTTCGGCGCCTGGGGCAATCCCGACCACGACGACTCGATCCGCATCATCCACCGCGCGTTGGACGCAGGCGTCAACTTCGTAGACACCGCCGACGTCTACTCGGCCGGCGAGTCGGAGGAGATCGTCGGCAAGGCCCTCAAGGACCGTCGCGACGACGTCATCCTGGCGACTAAGTTCTGGGGACAGATGGGCGAGCAGCCAAATCGCCGTGGTGTGTCGCGTCGCTGGATCATCGCCGAGGTCGAGAGCTCGCTCCGGCGCTTGGGCACCGACTGGATCGATCTCTACCAGATGCACCGTCCCGACCCAGAAACCGACATCGACGAGACGCTCGGCGCGCTCACCGACCTCGTCCAGCAGGGCAAGGTTCGCTACATCGGCTCCTCCTCGTTCTCCGCCGGCGAGATCGTCGAGGCGCAGTGGGCCGCGCGCGAGCGGCGCTTCGAGCGCTTTCGCACCGAGCAGCCGCCGTATTCGATCCTCGTCCGCGGCATCGAGCTCGACGTGCTCCCCACCGCCAGGCGGCACGGCATGGGCATCCTCACCTACTCCCCCCTGGCCGGCGGCTGGCTGTCGGGTAGCTGGGGCATCGACAGCTCACCGACGTCCCCGGCGAGGCAGCGGCTGGCGGCGCGCTTCGACATGTCGCTGCCGGAGAACCAGCGCAAGCTGGAAGCCGTCGAGCAACTCGCAGCTGTTGCCGGCGAAGCAGGCGTCTCGCTGATCGAGCTTGCGATCGCGTTCGTGGCCAATCACCCGGCCGTCACCTCCGCGATCATCGGACCGCGCACGATGGGGCAGCTGGACAGCCAGCTGCCCGCCGCCGATCTCGCGCTCGACCCGGCGATCCTCGATCGCATCGACGAGGTCGTCCAGCCTGGTGTCAACCTCAACCCGGCCGACACGAGCTACGGCGAGCAGGTCCTCCAAGCGCCGCTTCGCCGGCGGTAGATGGCTTTTCGGGGTCTGCGGGCCGGCCAGCCCAACGGCCACGCGTGCCTGAGCCGCTCTGCCTGGCTGCAGCGATCGCTGGGCGACGCCATCAGCGATGCTCTCTAGACTTTGCACAACCGTGTCTACACATCCTGCGAGCCAGAGCGAACCCGAGCACTTGGAGCTCCCGGTCGAGGAGCTGTTGCGCCGGGTACGCCCGCTGCCTGATCACGATGAGATGGTGATCGAAGGTCTCAGCGAGGAGGAGGGCGAGGCCTTCCTCATTGCCGTCCAGTCGTGACTGCGCCCAGATCGCGCAGCGCGATCGTGATCGACACCGATGTCTTCAGCGCCGATTTGGTGCCGACGTCACGGCTGGCTGAACGGTACGCGCCGATCATCGCCGGCCGGCCAGCGCTCATCTCCTTCCAGACGGTCACTGAGCTGCGTTACGGAGGAATCCGGCGCGGTTGGGGCAAGGCACGGATGCTGAAGCTCGACAGCAAGATCCAGCGCGCGGAGATCGTCCACACCGGCCCCGAACTGGTGACGATCTGCGCCCAGCTGCGCGCCGATTGCGCCGCGATCGGCCACGCTCTCGCTCAGCGCGAGCACAACGCCGACCGCTGGATCGCCGCCACCGCGATCCGCCTCGGGATCCCACTCGTCTCCAACGACACCATCTTCAAGGCTGTACCCGGACTCGCGCTCGAATCGCTTGCGTAAAACGGCCGCCGTGGCACGAATGAGAGCATGGGACGCTCAGTCGGCCCACCAGTCCCGTTGACCTTCCACGTCCCCTCTCAGATCCTCACCAAGGCTGGGGGCACCGAACACGAGGATCTCCAGACCGTCCGCTCCGGCCTCATATCCCCTCCACGTACCGGGCGGAACGCGTACGACGTCCCATTCCTCGACTTGCACGATCTCGTCGTCGAGCTTCATCCGCCCGCTCCCACCCACGACTACGAACACCTCCTCCTGCTGCTTGTGCGTGTGGCCGTAGGGGAATCGGTGACCCGGAGGTAGGCGCTGATAACTCAGGCCCGACTGCTCGAGCTCGAGCGCTTTGCTCGCGTGGTGAAACCGCAGGCCCGGCGAGCCGTCGAAGTTGGATGCGATGTCCGCCACGTCCGCTCTGAGGTTCTTGATCGTGAACGGCACGGCCCGCGATTCTACGACTCGGTCCCCCCAACGCCACACCCTCAGAGCAGGCTGCTCATCCGAAGTAGTGGCCCTCCTCGATGTCTGCGATCAACCCCGGGTGGGTCGGCGCCCAGTCCAGCAGCTTGCGGGTCAGCGCGCTGGAGGTTGGGTTGTCCAGGTGCGCGAAGGCCGCCAGGAAGCCGAGGTGCTCCGGCGCCTCCTCTGCCGTGACGCTGATCGCCGGGACGTCCAGCTTGCTTGCGATCGCCGTGGCAATCTGGCGAAACGGGACGCCTTCGTCCCCGACGGGATGGAGGGTCGAGCCGGCGGGCGCCGACTCCAGCGCCAGCCTGTAGAGCCGGGCGGCGTCGCGGGTGTGCACTGCAGGCCAGCGGTTGGCTCCGTCGCCGACATAGGCGGCATGCCCGTGCTCGCGCGCCAGCGAGATCAGGGTCGGCAGGAAGCCGTGGTGGTCCAGGTCGCTGTGGACGAGCGGCGGCAGCCTGAGCACCGAGGAGCGCACGCCGCGCTCCCCCAACGCGATCGTCGCGTTGGCCGAGTCGGTCCGCGGGCCTCCGGCTACCACGTCCTCCTCCGTGCCGGGGCGCCCGATGACGCCACCCATCGCCAGCATCAACGTCCCGCCCGTGTTCACGAAGGGCTTGTCCGTGCCGACCAGCGCCGCGCCGATTGCCTGCACGACTGCGAGGTCGGCAGCGACGGCGCCCATGAAGTCGCCGGAGGCCATCGCCTCGTGCTTGAAGGCCAGGTGAATGACGCCGTCGCACTCCGCAGCCGCACTGGCGACCCCCTCGGGTTCGTCCAGGTCGCCGCGCCGGACCTCGGCGCCGAGCGCCTCGACGGCCGCCGCGGAATCCTCGGAGCGCGCCAGGCCGAGAACCTGATGACCTGCGCCCAGCAGCTCGGGTATGACAGCCGATGCGATGTGTCCGGACGCGCCGGTGACGAATACGCGCATGAGGTTCCTCCAAGTGGTCGGTGGTGATCGCCAAGCAAGCTGATGTCACTTGGTGTTATCACCCTAGCAGGCCATGTCACCACGTGTCATCATATGGGCTCGGATCATGGGCAGATGGCAACCAGAAGCCAGCGTCCGCCTCGTGCAGGCGGCGCTCACGCTGTTCTCGGAGCGGGGCTACGACGCCACGACGGTCGCTGAGATCGCCGAGCGGGCCGGGCTGACCAAGCGGACCTTCTTCCGCTACTTCTCGGACAAGCGAGAGGTCCTGTTTGCCGGGTCCGACGATCTCCGCGACCTGCTCGTGGAGGCGACCGCGGCCGCTCCTGCGTCGGCGACGCCGATCGAGGCAGTCGTGGCAGGGCTCCACGCCGCCGGCCCGATGTTCGCCCAGCGCCACGAGTTCGCTTGCCTGCGCCACGCGATCATCGCCGCCAACCCGGAGCTGCGGGAGCGTGAGCTGATCAAGCTGTCCTCTCTTGCCGACTCGATCGCCGCCGTCCTGCGCGATCGCGGCGTCCCGGAGGAGGCCGCCGGCCTGGCCGCACAGACGGGGATGACGATCTTCCACGTCGCATTCGCACGCTGGGTGGACCAGGACGATCCGCACGGCCTCCCGCGCCTGATCGACGGGTCGCTTGCGGAGCTGCGGACCTTGACAGCGGCCTAGTTGGGCGAGAGGGCGGGTGGCCCGAACCACCTCGTCAGCGCCTCGGCGAGGCCGCTGTGGGTGCCCTCCCCCACCCATGCCACGTGCCCGTCCGGCCTGACCAGCACACCCGTCGGAGCAGCGACCTCCCCCACCACCGGAAGCTCCCACTCACCGTGGTGCTCGGCGTCGATCGCCTGCACCCGATCGGCCCACGGGGCGACGTCGAATCCGCGCGGCTCGCCGAGGTTGAGCAGCAGCGGCCGGGCGCCGTGCAGCAGCGTGAAGACCCGCAGGGGCCCCTCGGCGGTGGTGAGGTCGAGATCGGGCATGCGGCGCCCCAGCAGCGGGTGCCCCTCGCCGAGGTCGTAGCGACGATCGAGCCCGGACATCATTCCCGCGAACCGCCTGCGTGGCTCGTCCATGCCCAGCAGTTCGGTCATCGTCTCCCGCAGGGCGTCGAGACGTGCGTCTGAGCGCTGCAGGGCGGTCTGGGCCATGGTGCTGCGCAGCATGCGGGCGGCGATCGGGTGGCGCTCGGCCTGGTAGGTGTCCAGCAGGCTCGCCGGCGAGGTTCCCTTGACCACCTGGGCGAGCTTCCACCCGAGGTTCACGGCATCCTCCACGCCGGTGCCGAGACCCTGCCCGCCCACCGGCGAGTGCACGTGCGCTGAGTCGCCGGCGAGCAGCACCCGGCTCTCACGGTAGGAGGCGGCCTGTCTCGTCGCATCGGTGAACCGGGAGATCCAGGTCGGGCTGTGCAAGCCGTAGTCGCTTCCCCACACGGCGACCATCGCCTCGCTCAGATCCCTCAAGGTCGCCTCCCCGGTCGTCCCTATGTGCTGCTCCCTGACGACGAGCCGCACCGTCTCGCCATCCTCGAGCCTGCCTATGCCGTGGGTCCCCTTCTCGTCCAGTCGCAGGCCCCATTCCGGCTCCTCGGCCAGCTTCGCCTCGGCCACCAATGAGCTGCTCGTCGGCTCCCAGCCGGGGAACTCGATGCCGGCTGTCTTGCGGACGACGCTGCGCCCGCCATCGCAGCCGACGAGGTACTGCGCCCGCAGCGACTCCCCTCCGGACAGCTCGATCTCCACACCGGCGTCGTCCTGTGTGAAGCCGGTCACCTCCTGTCCCCACTGGATCGGGACAGCCAGCTCCTGCACCCAGCCGGCCATGATCCGCTCGATGTGCCTCTGCCAAAGAGCGAGCCCGTATGGGTGGCGGGTCGGGAAGTCGCTGATGTCCAGGCGGATCATCGAGAACCCCGCGACCTGCATCGCCTTCCCCTCCGAGAGGAACCGATCGGCGATTCCACGCTGGTCGAAGATCTCGATCGTGCGGCAGTGCAGTCCGCCCGCCCGTGAGCTCTCGAGCTCCCGGCTGGCGCGCTGCTCGAGGATCGTCACGTCGACACCTGCCAGCGTCAGCTCAGCTGCCAGCATCATGCCCGTCGGGCCGGCTCCAACGATCGCCACAGCCCTCTCGTTCACACCCATCTCGCGCCTCCTGTATCGCCGCTCCTTGTGGTCGGCGGGCGATTATGAGGCACACCCGGGGGCTTGAATCAAGCCCCCCTACCGGGTATAAATTGGGTATGGAAGGGTGGGTTCGTCCCCTTCTTGAAGCGCAGCCTGCAGGTCAGGTCACCCCTCCACGTAAGCCGCTAGGTGCTGCCCTGTGAGCGTCGATCGGTCCGCGACCAGCTCCGCGGGCGTCCCCTGAAAGACGATCCGTCCTCCTTCGTGGCCGGCGCCGGGACCCAGGTCGACGATCCAGTCGGCATGTGCCATGACGGCCTGGCTGTGCTCCACGACGATGACCGACTTGCCCGAGTCGACGAGCCGGTCGAGCAGCCCCAGCAGCTGCTGGACGTCGGCCAGGTGCAGGCCGGCGGTGGGCTCGTCCAGGACGTACAGGTCGGCCGGCCCGGATCGCTTCTCGCCCATGTGCGTCGCCAGCTTCAGGCGCTGCAGCTCACCGCCGGAGAGCGTCGTCAGCGGCTGGCCGAGGCTCAGGTAGCCGAGCCCGACGTCGGCGAGCCGCGCGAGGATGGGCTGGGCGGCAGGCGTGCTCGCGGCGCCAGCCCCGAAGAACTCGCCTGCATCCGACACGGACATCGCAAGCACCTCGCTGATGTCGCGCCCGCCCAGGCGGTGTTTGAGGACGGCCGGCTCGAAGCCCTTGCCCTCGCACTCCTCGCAGCTCGTCGCGACGCTCGCCATCACAGCCAGGTCGGTGTAGACGACGCCCGCCCCGTTGCAGTTGGGGCAGGCGCCCTCGGAGTTGGAGCTGAACAGGGCCGGCTTGACGCCGTTGGCCTTGGCGAAGGCCTTGCGGATCGGCTCGAGCAGGCCCGTGTAGGTGGCAGGGTTACTGCGCCGCGAGCCGCGGATCGAGCGCTGGTCGATCGACACGACCCCTGCGTCGGGAGGGATCGAACCGTGCACCAGCGAGCTCTTGCCCGATCCCGCCACGCCAGTGACGACGACTAGCACCCCCAGCGGTATGTCCACGTCGACCTCGCGCAGGTTGTGAGTGTTCGCACCGCGTATCGCCAGCGAGCCCGTCGGCGAGCGGACGGCCTCCTTGAGGGCAGTCCGGTCATCCAGGTGGCGGCCCGTCACCGTGTCGCTCTCGCGCAGTCCGTCGACGGTGCCCTCGAAGCAGACGCTCCCCCCTTCCCTGCCCGCGCCCGGGCCGAGGTCCACGGCATGGTCTGCGATCGCGATCGTCTCGGGCTCGTGCTCCACCACCAGCACCGTGTTGCCCTTGTCCCGCAGGCGCAGAAGCAGGCCGTTCATCCGCTGGACGTCGTGCGGGTGAAGACCCGTCGTCGGCTCGTCGAAGACGTAGGTGACGTCAGTCAGCGAGGAGCCGAGGTGCCCGACCATCTTCACCCGCTGCGCCTCGCCGCCCGAGAGCGTGCCCGACGGCCGCTCCAGCGACAGGTAGCCGAGCCCTATCTCGGTGAAGGAGTCCAGGGTCTCCTGCAATGCCTTCAGCAAAGGCGCCACCGAGGGCTCCTTCAGGCACCGGACCCAGTCGGCCAGGTCGCTGATCTGCATCGCGCAGGCGTCGGCGATGTTGACTCCCCCGATCTTCGAGGAGCGAGCCTCCCTGCTCAGCCTCGTGCCTTCGCAGTCTGGGCAGCCGGTGAAGGTGACGGCCCGCTCCACGAACGCACGGACGTGCGGCTGCAGCGACTCCCTGTCCTTCGTGAGCATCGATTTCTGAACGCGTTGCACGAGCCCTTCGTAGGTCATGTTGATGCCCGCGATCTTCATCCGCACGGGCTCGTGGTGGAGGAAGTCCCGCAGCTCCTTCTTGGTGTACCTGCGGATCGGCTTGTCGGGGTCGACGAAGCCCGATGCGCTGTAGAGCCGGTAGTTCCAGCCGCCGGGCTTGTAGCCGGGGATCGTGAGCGCGCCCTCGTTCAGCGACTTGGAGTCGTCGTAGAGCTGGGTCAGGTCGATGTCGGAGATGCTGCCCCTGCCTTCGCAGCGCGGGCACATGCCCCCGGCCCGCGTGAACGTCTTCGTGACGGTCTTGCCGCCACCACGTTCGACCGTGATCGCGCCGCTGGCCCGCACGGAGGGAACGTTGAAGGAGAAGGCGTTGGGCGAGCCGATGTGGGGGTTGCCCAGGCGGCTGAAGAGGATCCGCAGCATCGCGCCCGTGTCGGTGGCCGTGCCGACCGTCGAGCGGGTGTCGCCGCCCATCCGCTGCTGGTCGACCGTGATCGCCGTCGTCAGCCCCGCCAGCACGTCTACCTCCGGTCGCGCCAGCGTCGGCATGAAGCCCTGCACGAAGGCGCTGTAGGTCTCGTTGATCAGCCGCTGGGACTCTGCCGCGATCGTGCCGAACACCAGCGAGCTCTTGCCGGAGCCCGAGACGCCCGTGAACACCGTCATCCGCCGCTTGGGGATCTCGATGCTGACGTCCTTGAGGTTGTTGACGCGGGCACCGTGAACGCGGATCGAGTCGTGGCTGTCGGCGGCCTTGCTCATCGCGTCCGGCACTCACCCTAGCCGCGGCACGTGAGCCCGCGCTTCTCGATTCCTGATCTTTCAGCGTCCGTAGAGGCCAGCCGCGCAGGCTCCGGGCACTACGCCGGTGCCTGCCCGCCCGCGCCGGCCATGGCGAGAACAGGCCTGGCCAGGATCGCCGCCAGAGCATCCGCCAGCTCGGCCGTCGGGTCCTCCCCCGCCTGCAGGCAGCGCCAGGCGACGTAGTGGTCGGGTCGCACGAGCACAGCTCCGGCGGGGCCGATCTCGCGCCGGCGCAGCCACGTGCAACGGGGGTCGAACAGGTCGCCGTCCAGATGCCCGATGCGGACTGCCTCGACGGGCACCCCCTCGGCGCTCAGGATCGCCGCAGCCTCGCACCACTCCTCTCCCTCCTCCCCGGCGATCACCAGGAACCGGCCGGGTGGCACGAGGTCCCTGATCGCCCTGCGAGTTCCTTCCTCGTCCTCGATCCAGGCGTGCGGCAGGGGCGATCCTGGGCGCGTCGAGGGTGTGTGGATGCGGACAGGGTCGGGCGAGACGGGGGACGGGCTGCCGTCTTCCACCACGGCAGTGGACGAGTAGTGGTGCCCGATCTCGACGTTGTGCTCGCAGAACTCCATCGACTGGGCCCGTATCGTGCGCAGGACACCGGAGCGGTGCTCGGCGTCCTCGGCGCGGCCGCTCCAGAGCCTGCGCAGGTTGGCCAGGTTCTGCTCCTCGCTGTGCTCGTGCGAGACGCCCGTGGCGGCTCCGATCGCGAACTGGTTGACGGCGTTCTCGAGCGACCGCTGGGCGTTCAGCTCGTCCGCTGGGCGGCGCTCGGCTTCATAGCTGTCCAGCAGGGCCGGTCCCGCCTCTCCCCGCACGACGGCGGCCAGCTTCCAGCAGAGGTTCTCGACGTCGTGGATGGCGCTGGTCAGGCCCAGCCCGCCCGTCGGCGGGTGCCTGTGGGCAGCGTCGCCGACGAGGAAGACGCGCCCGACGGCGAAGGCCGAGGCCATCACGGCGTCCACCGACCAGCGCGTGATCTTGTGGATGCGCGTGGGGTGATCGCCGATGCCCATGGCGTGGCGGGCGTCTGACTCGACCTTCTCGTCCGACTGCGCCCGCGGGTCGTCGGCCGGGTAGTTGAGGTGGATCACCCACTCCTCGGACTCCGGGCCCCAGCAGTCCGGGCCCATCGGCACCATCACGACTCCCACGCCGGCCTGGGGCGAGAAGATCCAGCGGATCAGCACGTCCGGGTCGCGCGCCCAGCGCGAGAAGTCGGCGCTGACGTGCAGGGTCGCCGTCTGGGCGACGACGCCAAGGCCCTCGTAGTCGACCCCGATCTCCCCGGCCACCTTCCGTCCTCCGTCGGCGCCGATCAGGTAGCGCGATCGCACCGTGTACTCCTCGCCGCCGTCGTGGTCGCGGATGCGGGCGCTCACACCCTCCCCATCCTGCTCGAGCGAAAGCAGCTCGTGGTGGAAGCGAACGCGCCCCGGCGAGCAGTCTTCCGCGTGCGCCCGCAGGATCGGCTCGAGGCGAATCTGCGGGAGGTTCTGCTGTATCCAGGGGCTCGCACCTCGCCAGTTCTCGTCCTGCCCGCCGGCCCCCCAGCACTCCAGGCGCGCCAGCCTGCGCCCGTACTCCTCGCTCGGCCCCGCGAATCCCCCGTAGAAGGCCGTCGCCGCCATGTTGGCGGCGGGGGTCCCGCGGCGGGCCACCTCCCGCGCGACGCCGACGTCGTCGAGGATCTCCATCGCCCGCTGGTTGAGCACGTGTGCCTTGGGCAGCTCCGAGGTCTGCGGCCTGGCGTTGACGAGCAGGTGCTCGACGCCCAGACGGGCCAGCAGCATCGACGCTGTCAGCCCTGCTCCCCCTCCTCCCACGATCAGCACGGGAGTCTCCTCGCTTCTCATCTGCCCTCACCTCTCCACGTCGTGTTTGACCGTCCCTCGGCGCTCACGCTAACAAGAAATGAATAGAGATTCAATTTTGATGATATATTCAGCCCATGGCGGTGGAGGGCGCGCAGGCGACACGAGGGGGCGCAGCGAGGGCGGTGCCCCCAGGCGGGCGCGTGCAGCGGCGCAAGGCACGCACGCGAGCGGGCCTGCTCGCAGCGGCGCGGCAGCTGTTCGCCGCGCGGGGGCTGGAGCACACGACGATCGCGGAGATCGCCGAGCACGCGGACGTCGCGATCGGATCCTTCTACAACTACTTCGCGACCAAGGAGGAGCTCCTGGAGGCGCTGCTGGAGGAGGAGCTCTCCAGGCAGCTGGGCCTGCTGCAGCTGCGCCAGGCGCAGGTCGATGACCCGGCCGAGAAGATCGCGATAGCCCATCGCCATCTCGTCCGCGTCGCCGCCACGGATCCCGACTGGGCTTGGCTGCTGGTACGCCTGGAGGTCCCCTACCGGATCGCCTGGGCCGTGCTCGGCGAGTCCGCCGCGGAGGACCTGCGGGCCGGCATCGAGGCCGGGCGCTTTCACGTCCCCAACCCGACCCTGTCCCTGAACGCCAGCGGCGGTGCCCTGTTCGCGGTCATCCACGCCCAGCTCGTCGGCGAAGGCGGGGCCGAAGCGGACTGCCAGCACGCCGAGGGCGTCCTGCGCAGCTTCGGCGTGGATCGCGAGGAGGCGGGCGAGATCGCCAGGCGAGCGCTGCCCGAAGCCAGCGCCGGCGCGCAAGCCGAGGACGCACGCCCGGAGGGCTGAGAGCGGTGGCGGTCGACTTCGACGTGGCGATCGTGGGCTACGGCCCCGTCGGGCAGACGGCGGCGATCCTGCTAGGCCGCCTCGGCCACAGCGTGGGCGTGTTCGAGCGCTGGCCGGAGCTCTATCCCCGCCCCCGGGCAGTGCACTACGACGACGAGGTCGCTCGCATCTTCCAGCGGCTGGGCATAGCCGGCCGGCTTGCCCCGATCACGGAGCCCGCGACGACCTACGAGTGGCGCAACGCGGCCGATCGGACGCTGCTGCTGCTCGACCGCTCCGAGCCGGGACCGTCCGGATGGCCGGCTGCGACGATGTTCGCCCAGCCCGACCTGGAGCGCCTGCTGGACAGGACCGCCAAGGCCGTCCCGACGGTCGCCGTGCACCAGGGCTGGGAGGTGCTGGACGTGCGCGAGGAGGGCGAGCAGGTACGCCTGGACGTGCACCGGGGCTTTGCCCGCGAGGGCGTCTGGACGGCTGCAGGAGAGGGGCGCCAGGCCACGGCCCGCTACGCGATCGGCTGCGACGGGGCGGGCAGCCTCGTGCGCGAGCGTATGGGCACGCCCGTCGAGGACCTGGGCTTCGCCTTCGACTGGCTGATCGCCGACACCGTCCCCCACGACCCGGCCCTGCTGGCGGGCGTCAACCTGCAGCGCTGCGACCCCGAGCGCCCGACGACGCTCGTCTCGGGAGGCCCGGGCCGCCGTCGCTGGGAGTGGATGCTGCTGCCCGGCGAGACGCGCGAGCAGGTCGAGGAGGCCGACTTCGTGTGGGACCTGCTCGCCCGCTCGGGGGTCGGCCGCGACGAGGTCACGCTGGAGCGCCATACCGTCTACACCTTCCGCGCCCGCTGGGCCGAGCGCTGGCGGCAGGGCAGGCTGCTGCTGGCCGGCGACGCGGCCCACCTGATGCCGCCCTTCGCCGGGCAGGGCCTGTGCTCGGGCGTGCGCGACGCCTTCACGCTGGCATGGCATCTGGACCTGGTCCTGACGGGCAGGGCCGACCAGTCGACCCTGGACGCCTACACGAGCGAGCGCAGCGGCCACCTCCAGCACGCCATCGCCATCTCCGTCGGGCTGGGACAGGTCATCTGCATCAGCGACGAGCAGCAGGCTGCGGCCCGCGACGAGGCGCTGCTGGGCGTGGCGGCAGATCCCAGCGCACCGCCCCTGGAGCCCCCTCCCCCCGACCTCGGCCCGGGCATCCACGACGGCCCCGGCGCCGGCCCCGCCGGGTCGCTGTTCCCCCAGGGCCGGGTCGCCCCCGACGGCGAGGGCGACGAACTGCAGCTGCTGGAAGAAACGATCCCCTACGGCTTCGCCCTCTACGCCTTCGACACGGACCCCTCGGCCCTGCTCGACGCGCAGGCGAGCGAGTACCTGGCGCAGCTCGGTTGCACGCTGGTCTTCCTCGACCAGGCCCGGGACGTGCAGGGCGTCTACGGCGACTGGTTCGCGGCCAACGGCTGCGAGGCGGCGCTGGTGCGCCCCGACTTCTACGTCTTCGGCACGGCCACGGGCGCCGCGCAGACGTGCGAGCTCGTGCGTCGCCTGCGGGCGGCGCTGACAGACAACGACAGCGACAAGGAGAGGCTGCCTACATGACGGGCGCGACGATCAAACCGACCTTCCACCACTTCAACCTCAAGACGACGAGACTGGACGAGCTGATCGACTGGTACGGCGCAGTCGTGGGAGCGGAGGTGAGCTTCCGCGACGCGACGGGCGCCTGGCTGACCAACGACGCGGCCAACCACAGGATCGCGCTGCTGGCCTTCCCGGGCTTCGTCGACGATCCCGAGAAGGACACGCGCACGGGTATGCACCACAGCGCCTTCGAGTACGAGCGCTTCGAGGACCTCAACGCCAGCTACCTGCGCCTGCGCGATCGGGGCATCGAGCCGGACATCTGCATCGATCACGGCATGACCCTGTCCTACTACTACAAGGACCCCGACGGCAACCACGTCGAGCTGCAGGTTGACACGTTCGGCGACTGGGCGGCCTCCAGCGAGTGGATGCGCACGAGCCCGGACTTCGCGGCAAACCCGATCGGCGTGTTCGTCGACCCGGCCAGGATCGCCGAGCGGGCCGCCGCGGGCGAGAGCTTTGCGAGGATCCACGAGCAGGCGATGGCAGGCGAGCTGAGCCCCGCCGAGGCTCCCGTGGACCTGCCGGAAGGAGCTTGAGAATGAGATTGATCACCTACCTGCAGGACGGCCTCCCGGCGGCGGGCGTGCTGCTCGGCGAGGAGGTCGTCCCGGCTGCCCTCCTGGGCGCTCCTGCCGGCGTCCGCCACCTGCTGGGCGAGCTCGACGCGCAGGCCCTGCGCGAGTTGGGCGAGCGCGCCGCCGGCTCAGACGTGCAGCGGCTGGCCCTGTCGGAGCTGAGGCTGGCGGCGCCCGTGCCGGACCCGGAGAAGATCGTCTGCATCGGCCTGAACTACCGCGACCACGCCGAGGAGACGGGCCAGGACATCCCCCAGGCGCCGATGTGGTTCGCGAAGTTCCAGAACTCCCTGCGCGGCAGCGGCGCGGACGTGGTGCTGCCGGCGGCGCATCCAGACTACGTCGACTACGAGGCGGAGCTGGCGCTCGTGATCGGGCGCAGGGCGCGCAACGTGGCGGTCGAGCAGGCGCTGTCCCACGTGGCGGGGGTGATGCCCTTCAACGACGTCAGCGCCCGCGACCTGCAGCTGCAGAACCCGCTGTGGACGAGCGGCAAGGCGATCGACACCTTCGCTCCCTGCGGCCCCGCCCTGGTGACCCTCGACGAGGCCGGCGACCTCGGCAACCTGACCCTGCGGACCAGGATCGACGGGGAGACCGTCCAGGAGGGCACGACGGCCAACCTCATCTTCGGTCCCGCCGAGCTGGTCTCGTGGCTGTCGCGGACGATGACCCTGCTGCCCGGCGACGTCATCGCCACGGGTACGCCGGCCGGCGTCGGCGGTCCCAGGGGCCTGTTCCTGCGCGACGGCAACGTCGTCGAGGTCGAGATCGAGGGCATCGGCACGCTGCGCAACCCCGTCAGGGCCGAATGAGCACCCTCACGGCGGGCCTGCGGGAGCTCCTGGACGCGAACGTCGTCGGCGTGCTGGCGACCCGCTCGGCCGCCGGCCGGGTCCACCAGTCGCTCGTCTACTTCGCCCGCGACGGCGAGGAGCTGCTGATCTCGACAGAGGCGGCGCGCCGCAAGGCCCGCGACGTGCAGGAGACGGGCTGGGCCTCGCTGTGCGTGATGGGCCACGAGCGTCCCTTCCCCTCCGCGACGCTCTCGGGCCCGGCCACGATCAGGCGCGAGCACATCGGGGCGGCGACGGCCACGATCGCCCAGCGGATGCTCGGCCTCGACGAGCCGCCCCAGCCTCAGTCCGACGAGGCGCTGGCCGCGGTCGGCCGGGTGATCCTGGCGCTGCACGTCGAGCAGGTCGGCCCGGTCAGCTACGTCGAGCCGGACTGAACCCTCGGCTTTCGGAGCGCACAAGGCTCCTGCGCGGACGTCTGACGTCGCACCCGCCCGTCCTTGACATGCAGCCGAACGGCTGCCTATAATCATGCAGCCATATGGCTGCCTTTCCTGAACAGCTCCCAGACGCGCCGACGATGGACGGCGTCTTCAGGGCGCTGGCGGATCCGGGCCGCAGGCGGCTGCTCGACAGCCTCAACGCACGCAACGGGCAGACGCTGAACGAGCTGTGCGCCGGCATGGGCATGGCCCGTCAGTCGGTCAGCAAGCACCTGTCGGTTCTGGAGGCGGCCAACCTCGTCACGACGCTGCGCAGGGGCAGGGAGAAGCTGCACTACCTCAACCCGGCCCCCATCAACGAAATCTCAGAGCGCTGGATCGACCGCTTCGAACAGGGGCGGATCGATGCTCTGGCCGACCTCAAAAGAGCCCTGGAGGGCCCCGCCATGAACAAGCCGTCCTTCGTCTACACGACATACATCCAGACGACCCCCGAGCGCCTGTGGGAGGCGCTCACCAATCCTGCCTTCACGGAGCGCTACTGGGACGTGACCTTCCAGACCGACTGGCAGCCCGGCTCGGAGATGGTCTGGGTCAACAAAGGCGTGCGCATCGCCGACTCCGGCCAGGTCGTCCTCGAGGCGGAGCCCTACAGCCGCCTGTCCTACACCTGGCACACCTTCACCCCGGAGCTGGCCAGGGCCGTCGGCACGAGCGAGGAGACCTTCGCGGCAGCCGACGCCGAGCCCCGCTCGAAGGCGACGTTCGAGATCGAGCCGGCGGGCAGCGCGGTGAAGCTGACGGTGATCCACGACGACCTCGTGCCCGGCGGGACCGTCGCGAGGATGATCAGCGGCGGCTGGCCCCAGGTTCTGGCCAAGCTCAAGACGCTGCTGGAGACCGGCGAGACGTTCAGGATCGAACGGGCCACGACAGGCAGCGCGCAGGCCGCCGCCGCGACGAGCGCCGCCTGACCAACTACCGACCGCGAAGGAAAGGAGCAGGACATGCACGAGATCGCGAGCAGCCGCGAGCAGTGGCAGGCGGCCCGTGAGGATTTGCTTGTCGGGGAGAAGGAGCACACGCGCCTCGGTGACGAGCTGGCTCGCCGCCGCCGCGAGCTGCCGTGGCTGAAGATCGAGAAGGACTATGTCCTGCAGACGGAGGACGGGCCGAGAACCCTGGCCGAGCTGTTCGAGGGACGCTCCCAGCTGGTCGTCTACCACTTCATGTTCGGCCCCGACTACGAGGCCGGCTGCGCGGTCTGCTCGTCGATCGCGGACAGCTTCGACGGGGTCCTCCCCCACCTCCGGGCCCGTGACGTGACGATGATCTGCGTCTCGCGGGCGCCGCTGGAGAAGCTGCTCGCCTACAGGCGGCGGATGGGCTGGCACTTCCCCTGGGCCTCCAGCCACGAGAGCCCCTTCAACTTCGACTTCGAGCGCTCCCGCGACCGCGAGGAGATGCGGGCGTGGGCCGAGCAGGAGGAGCACCCGATCGTCTCGCGGCTGGCCGCGGACGCGGGCACGGACGTGGCCGACTACGTCTCGGAGGGGCCGGGCCTGAGCGTCTTCGCGCTGCTCGACGGCGAGGTCTACCTGACCTACTCCACGTCGGCTCGGGGTCTGGAGCCGGTCATGACCTACTACGGGATCCTCGACCTGGTGCCGGGCGGTCGCAACGAGGGCGACCCTCCAGACCCCTCCTGGATCCGCCGCCACGACGAGCTCTCACCCGTCTAGAGCTCGATCAGGACCTTGATCGCCTCCCGCTCGTCCATGGCCCTGTAGCCGTCGGGCACCTCCTCCAGGCCGATCGTGCGGTCGAAGACGCGACCGGGCTCGATCCGACCCTCCAGCACGTCGGGCAGCAGCTCCATCACGTAGGCGCGGGCGGGGGCGACGCCGCCGCCGATCGTGACGTTGTCGTAGAAGCTCCGCACGGCGGCGGGGACGGTGTCGTGCTGGGGCAGCCCGACCCGCCCGACGGCCCCGCCGGGACGGGCGACGGCGAGGGCGGTGGCCGTGGACTCCTGCAGCCCGACGCACTCCAGCACGCTGTGGACGCCGTGCCCGCGGGTCAGCTCGCGAACCCGCTCGACGGCCTCCTCCCCACGCTCGCTGACGACGTCGGTCGCGCCGAGCTCCCGGGCCAGCGCGATCCGGTCGGGATGGCGCCCGAGCAGCACGATCCGCTCGGCGCCCAGGCGCCGTGAGGCGAGCACGCCGCACAGCCCGACGGCCCCGTCGCCGACGACGGCGACCGTCTTGCCTGGTCCGACACGGGCTGCCAGGGCGGCATGGTGGCCGGTCCCCATCACGTCTGAGAGGGTGATGAGGGAGGGCATGAGGGCGTCGTCCTCCCCCACCGGCAGGACGACGAGCGTGCCGTCCGCCCACGGCACGCGCACGGCTTCCCCCTGCCCGCCGTCGGTCCCGTTGCGCCCCCAGAAGCCGCCGTGCTCGCAGGAGGTCTGCAGCCCCTCCCGGCAGAACGCGCAGGTGCCGTCGGAGTAGGCGAAGGGCGCCAGCACGACGTCGCCGGGCCTGACGGTGGCCACGTCCGCGCCGACGTCCTCGACGACGCCGATGAACTCGTGCCCCATGCGCCGGCCGGCGTCGTCGTGCTCCATCGTCTTGTAGGGCCACAGGTCGCTGCCGCAGATGCAGGCCCGGGTCACGCGCAGCAGCGCGTCGGTCGGCTCGACGATGGCGCTGTCGGAGACGTTCTCCACGCGCACGTCCCCGGCCCCGTACATGACAGTTGCTCGCATCTCCTGGCTGCCTTTCGCTCCGATGGTCGTCTCGGGCCACACGAAAGCAGGCTGCGCTGCGCTTGCGGCGTCCGACGATCGTGCCGGGCGGCGGGCGGCCTCGCGCGGGGAGCACTGCTGGCGTCCGGACGGACGCTGCCATCATGGCCTGCCAAGCAGGCGATCAGCGGGAGGGCGACGTGGCGGACAGCGAGAGCACAGACGACGACCAGGCACCCCAGGCGCGGGTCAGCCTGATGCGCGAAGTCGCCGAGCAGATGGACGCGATCGAAGCGGATTTCGGCGACAGCTTCAAGATCGGAAGGGTCGTGACGGTCGTCGAGGTGATCAAGCCCGACGAGTCGGTGGAGCTGCGGGTGCGGGCCAACCAGCTCCCCTGGGTGGCCTACGGGATGCTCGAGTTCGCCAAGAAAATCCTCGAACACATGGACGGTGAATAGCGCGATGGCACTGGATCAGACAAGCATCGGACAGGTCGTCTCCCAGCAGATGGAGGCGATCGAACAGGATCACGGCGACGATCCGGACGTCGAGATCGGCAACGTCATCACGATCGTCGAGGTGCTCAAACACCGTGGCGAGGACCAGTACGAGTCCAACGTCCGCATCAGGACCAACTCGGGCGACCCCTACCGCGTCCTGGGCCTGATCAGGGCCGCAGAACAGAACGTCATCCAGGGCTTCAACCAGCCCGGCTGAGACTGGGCACGCGCCCGTCGCTCGCGGCCGGGCGCCGTGGGTCGCCTGCTGGGCCGGCGCCGGGCAGCCTGGACCCGTAGGCGCGCAGCAGGTCCCGGTGGGTGACCCAGCCGGCCAGGCGCTCACCGTCCGCGGCGAGCACCGGCAGGGCCTCCTCGTCGCTTCCGGCCAGGGCCCGGACGGCGTCCTCCAGCGACGCCCCGACGCGCAGCTCGACGGTCGGACGCACGAGCGCAGCGGCGTCGAGCTCCTGCCTGCCTTCGTCGATGGCCCGCTCGACGTCGCCCGCTGCGACGATCCCCAGCAGCATCCCGTCGCAGTCCGCGACGGGCAGCGAGGATGGGCCGCCTGCGGCGAAGCGCTCGATCATGGCGGCCAGGCCGAGGTCGGGAGAGAGCGGCTCGGGGGCGGGCGTCATCGCCTCGGCCAGGGGGATGCCCTGCATGGCGCTGGAGGGGGCGGGAGCGTCGATGTCGATGCCCCGGCGGCGCAGCTTCAGGGTGTAGATCGTGTCCCCCGTGACAGCGTTGCTGAGCGCGGTGGCGACGACGATGGCGATCATCAGGGGCAGCACGATGCGGTAGTCGCCGGTCAGCTCGAAGACGATCAGCACGGCTGTGATGGGGGCCCTGCCGGCGGCGGCGAAGACGGCTCCCATGCCGACCAGGCCGTATGCGCCGGCGGCCGCGGCCAGGCCCGGCAGCAGGCTGTGGGCGGCTGCTCCGTAGGCCGACCCCAGCATCGCGCCCATGAACAGCGAGGGCGCGAAGACGCCTCCCGAGCCGCCGATCCACATCGTCAGGCTGGTCGCCAGGACCTTCGCGACCAGCAGGCCGATCAGGGCGGCCACGACGTAGTGGCCGGCGACGGCCAGCTGCAGGACGGGGTAGCCGACGCCGTACATCTGCGGCACGGCCAGCAGCAGCAGCCCCAGCAGCACGCCCCCGGCGGCCGGGCGCAGCCATGCGGGGCGGGTGCCCCACAGCCTGTCGGCGAGGTCCTCGCCGCTGTAGAGGACGCGCACGAAGCCGAGCCCCACTCCTGTCGCGAGCACGCCCAGGCCGGCATACAGGAGCAGCTCCAGCGGAGAGCTGAAGGTGAACCCCGGCAGCGTCAGGAAGGGGTGGCTGCCGAAGACGGCGCGGCCGATCGCGTCGGCTGTCACGGAGCTGAGCACGACCAACCCGAAGGAGCGCGTCTGGAAGTCGCGCAGGATCAGCTCCAGGGCGAAGAAGACGCCCGCGATGGGCGCATTGAAGGTGGCGGAGATGCCGCCGGCGGCGCCGCAGGCGACGAGCAGCCGCAGCTGGGACTCCGACAGGCGCAGCCACTGGCCCGTGACCGAGCCGAGGGCCGAGCCGATCTGCACGATCGGCCCCTCCCTGCCGACCGAGCCGCCTGCGCCGATGCAGATCGCCGAGGCCAGCGACTTCACGACGGGCACCTGCGGGCGGATGCGCCCGCCCTCCCTGTTGACCGCGTACATGACCTCCGGCACGCCGTGACCGCGCGCCTCAGGCGCGAAGCGGCTGACGAGGGGCCCGTACAGCAAGCCGCCGACGACGGGCGCGGCAACGACGAACCAGATCCCCAGCGAGGGCAGCCAGGGGTCGGCTGCATGACCGGCCGAGCTGTAGTCGCGATGGCCCGAGAAGACGTAGGTGGCGCCCAGGATCATGTACCTGAAGGCGACAGCCCCGAGCCCCGAGCCGGCGCCCACGAGCAGGGCCAGGGCCGTCAGCCCGCCGGAGCCGCGCGCAGCCGAGCGGCGCAGCCGGTCCAGCAGGGCTCGGGCTCGCGCGGACGGCTCTGGCATATGGTCTGGAGCCTAGGCGCCGCCTCTGTCCAGACCCCCGGACCGGCCGGCCTCGCTGTCAGTGTTCTGACGCCGGCAGACTGAAGCCGTCTTTAGCGGACGGTGCAATAGTGGATCGCATGTCCCGTCAGCTCAAACGTCGCCTCGCCGCGGCAGTGGCCGTTCTCGCCGTCCTCGCCGGCGGCGCAGCTGTCGCCCTCGGCGCGAATGGTGGCGACCACCCCGGCCATGCCCACCGTGCCGGCTCGGGCCAGGGCCTGATCGCGACAGCCTCGGCCTACCTCGGCATCGGGCGCGCCCAGCTGGAGCAGGACCTGCGCTCGGGCAGGTCCCTCGCCGAGGTCGCGACCGCCACTCCCGGCAGGTCCGAAGCGGGTCTCGTCTCGGCGATCCTGGCAGACCGCAGGAGCACCCTCGCCACCCAGCAGGCGAAGCTGCCCGAACGGGTAGCGGCGCTCATCAGGCGCAGCGGCACGACCCTGACGGTCGAGCGCCGCGCCCGCCACTCCATGCGCGCCGCCACCCTCGCCTACCTGGGGCTGAGCAGGCAGCAGCTGAACGGCGAGCTCAGAAAGGACAGGAGCCTCGCCCAGATAGCGGCAGCCACGCCCGGCAAGTCCGCCGCCGGGCTCGTCGAAGCGATCCTCGCCGGCGCCAAGCAGCGGCTGCAAGCCTCCAGCCGGGCCGGTCGCATCAGCTCCGCGCAGGCCCAGGCGAAGCTCGCCAGGCTGCGCCTGCACGCGACGGAAGCCGTCGAGCGCACCCGCGCCGCGCGCGCTGCAGCCAAGCGCAAGGGCTGAGCCGCACGCGCCGGACGGCCGCGGCGGGACCCCTCCAGCGCCCCGGGGCGTTCAGACGCACCTCCCGGGCCTTCGGCGCCTCTCGCCGAGGCTCAAGCAGGCGAGCTCTCCACCCGATGCAGGCAGGGGCGTGTTTCCCGCGCCTTGAAGAAAAGTTTGGCAAGCCTTATTCTATTTGTATGGCCACCAAGGAAGCACTCAGGACACCTGCTGTAGAGGACTACTCCAAGGCGATCTTCGCCCTGGAATCGCGCAGCGAAGAGCCCGTCTCGACGACTGCCCTGGCAGAGCGCCTGGGCATCACGGCGGGATCGGTCTCGGCGATGCTCAAGCGCCTCGACGAGCTCGGCCTGATCAGCCACGTCCCCTACCGGGGCGTGCGCCTGACGGAGTCGGGAAGGCGCATAGCGCTCGAGGTGATCCGCCATCACCGCCTGCTCGAGAGCTACCTGGCGGAGGTGCTGGGCATGCCCTGGGACCGCGTCCATGCGGAGGCTGAGGTGCTCGAGCACGTGCTCTCGGACGACCTGGAGGCGCTGATCGACGCCAAGCTCGGCAGTCCCACGATCGACCCCCACGGCGATCCCATCCCCAGCCCCGAGTACGACCTGCAGGAGGGCGAGACGACGCGCCTCGACGAGCTGCCGATCGGCGCCCGCGGGCGCTTCGTGCGAGTGTCGGACTCCGACCCGGAGATGCTCCGCTACCTGTCTGAGCACGGGATCGCCCTGGGCGAAGACCTGGAGGTCATGGAGCGCCAGCCCTTCGGCGGCCCGCTGTTCGTGCGCTTCGGCCAGCAGACGCACGCCCTCGGCGACGGCCTGACAAGGGCCATGCGCGTCGAGTGGGAGGAACTGCCCGCGTGACGCCTCCGCCGGTGCCGGGACAGGTGCCAGTCCTGGAGAGCGTCGAGGGCGCTGCGATCGCGCTGGGGGCCGAGCCGAGCCCCCTGCAGGCGCTGCTGGCGAGGGGCCGGATCAGGGCGCTGCTGGCGATGCTGGGCCCGGCCTTCGTGGCCTCCGTGGCCTACGTCGATCCGGGCAACTTCGCGACGAACGTGCAGGGCGGCGCCAGGTACGGCTACCTGCTGCTGTGGGTCGTGCTGGCGGCCAACCTGATGGCGATGCTGATCCAGTACCTGTCGGCCAAGCTCGGCATCGTCACGGAGCTGAACCTGCCCGAGAACATCCGTGAGCGCTACCCGCGGGCGGTCACGTGGGGCATGTGGGTGCAGGCCGAGGTGATGGCGATGGCGACGGACATCGCAGAGTTCCTGGGCGCGGCGCTCGGCCTGAACCTGCTGTTCGGCGTGCCCCTGTTCGCGGCCGGGCTGATGACGGGCGCGATCGCCTTCGCCCTGCTGGAGCTGCAGACCCGCGGCTTCAGGCGCTTCGAGCTGGCCGTGACGGCGCTGCTCGGCGTGATCCTGCTCGGCTTCCTGTACGAGACGCTGCGGATCGGCCCGTCGGCCCACGACGCCCTGCGCGGCCTGATCCCGGGGCTGGACGGGACCGAGTCGCTGTACCTGGCCGTGGGCATCATCGGCGCGACCGTCATGCCCCACGTCGTCTACCTGCACTCGGCCCTGACCAAGAGCCGGGTGCCCGTCCGCAACGAGGACGAGCGCAGGCGCGTGCTGCGCTTCGAGCGCGTCGACGTGCTGATCGCCCTGGGCGTCGCGGGCCTGGTCAACATGGCCATGCTGGCGCTGGCGGCCAAGCTCTTCCACACCCCCGCCCTGCAGGGTCTGGACTCGATCCAGGCGGCCCACGCCCAGCTCGGGCACCTCGTCGGCGGCACCGCGGCGCTGGCCTTCGCCGTGGCCCTGCTGGCCTCGGGAGCGTCCTCGTCCAGCGTCGGCACCTACGCCGGGCAGGTCGTCATGTCGGGCTTCATCCGCGTGCGCGTGCCCGTGCTGGCGCGCCGGGCCGTCACGATGATCCCCGCCCTGGTCGTGCTGGCGCTCGGCGTCAGCCCCACGGGCGCGCTCGTGCTGAGCCAGGTCGTGCTGTCCTTCGGCATCCCCTTCGCGCTCGTGCCGCTGGTCATGTTGACCTCCCGCCGCGACGTCATGGGTGAGCACGTCAACAGCCCCCTGACGCGCCTATCGGCCTGGGGCTGCGCGCTGCTCATCACGGGCCTGAACGTCTTCCTGATCTGCCAGCAGCTGCTCGGCTGAGCCCGGGCCAGGCTCGACGACCGCCCGGGTGGCAGGCTCCGCGCCGAGGCTCGTTCTCGCCTGCTGCCGCTTCAGTCGCTGAGCCAGGGCCCGCGCCACCCCCCGGCGGGCGCGATCAGCCCGTCGGCCTGCTCGGGCCCCCACGTGCCGGAAGCATAGGGGTGGACCGGGCCGGGGTCGTCCAGCAGCGGCTGCACGACCCTCCAGGACTCCTCGACGCCGTCCTCGCGGGTGAAGTGGGTGCTGTCGCCGATGATGGCTGCGTGCAGCAGGACCTCGTAGGGGGTCGGGTCCTCCCCGCCCTCCTGGGCGAACTCCATGTCCAGCTCGATCGGGGCGGGACCGGAGCGGTCGGCGCGGTGGGCGTCCAGGACGATCCGCACGCCCGTGCCGGGGTCGACCTTGATGACGACCTGGCTGGGCTCGCGGTGCGAGTGCGTGGAGCCCAGGAAGGGCAGGCGCGGCGGCTGGGAGAAGACGACCCGCAGCTCCGTCTGGGTGACGGGCAGGCGCTTGCCCGTGCGGATGAAGAAGGGAACCCCCGACCAGCGCCAGCTCTCGACGCCGAGGCGCAGGGCGCAGAAGGTCTCCGTGTCCGAGTCGCCGGCGACGCCTTCGATGTCGCGATAGCCCTGGTACTGCCCGCGCACGTAGTGGCTCGGGTCGGCGGCCGGCATGGCCGTGAAGACCTGCACCTTGGCGTCCTTGATGCTTTCGGGGTCGCTGCCCGCGGGCGGCTCCATGGCCGCTGCGGCCAGCAGCTGCATGAGGTGGTTGACGACGACGTCGCGCAGGGCGCCGACGGGGTCGTAGAAGTGGCCCCTGTCCTCGACGCCGAAGGACTCCGCCATCGTGATCTGCACGGAGGAGACGAAGTTGCGGTTCCAGACGGGCTCCAGCATTGCGTTGGCGAAGCGCAGGTGCAGCAGCTCCTCCAGGCCCATCTTGCCCAGGAAGTGGTCGATCCGGTACAGCTGGGACTCGGCCAGGTGCTCGTGCAGTTCCGCCGACAGCGCCCGGGCGGAGGCCAGGTCGTGCCCGAAGGGCTTCTCCACCACGACCCGGGCCTTCGCAAGCAGCTTCGCCCCGTCCAGGCCCGCCACGACGGTGCCGAACAGGCTGGGCGGGATCTCCAGGTAGAAGACGGGGTCGTGGGCGCCGCCGAGGGCCTTGCCGACCTGCTCGTAGGTGCCGCTGTCCTTGAAGTCGCCGCTGAGGTAGGACAGCCTCGTCGCGAACCGCTCGAAGACCTTCTCGTCGACCTTCTCGCCGTCCGCTTCGATCGCTTCGCGGGCGTGCTTTCGCAGGCGCTCGACGTCCCAGTCCTCGACGGCCACCCCCAGGATCGGGAAGCCCAGCAGGCCGCGGCGCTCCAGCCGGTAGAGCGAGCGCAGCGTCATCTTCTTTGCCAGGTCGCCGGTGATGCCGAAGATCACCAGGGCGTCGGCGGGCTTCGATTCGGGCGTGCTCATGTCCTCTGCTCCTTTCCCGCTGGAGCGCCCAACCTATCCCCTCTCAGCCGAGGACGAGCTGCACGATCGCGGAGATGCCGACGAGCACGATCAGCCCGCGCAGGGCGTCGGGCGGCAGGCGCCGGCCGTAGCGGGCCCCCAGCTGTGCCCCCACGATCGAGGCTGCCGCGATCAGCCCGGCCGCGTCCCAGCGGACGTGGGCGGCGATCGTGAAGTAGACGCCCGCGACGCCGTTGACGAGTCCCGCCAGCACGTTCTTCAGCGCGTTGGTGCGCTGCAGGTCCTGGGTCAGGGCGACGCCCAGGATGGCCAGCAGGATGATCCCCTGGGCTGCCCCGAAGTATCCCCCGTAGACGCCGGTCAGGAAGACGGCAAGGGCCGTGAGGGGATGCCCGGGACGCTGCAGGTCGATCTCCCGGTTGGCCAGGGAGCGAGCCAGCCGCGGCTGCAGCACGGTCAGCACGAGCGCGATCGCGATGAAGACGGGCACGATCGCCTTGAAGGCGGAGGCGGGCAGCACCAGCAGCAGCACGGCCCCCGTCACCCCTCCGAGCACGGACATCGAGCCGAGGCGAAGGGCGCGACCGGCCTGGCCTCGCAGCTCCCGGCGGTAGCCGATGGCGCCCGAGACGGACCCGGGCACGAGCCCGATCGTGTTGGACACGTTGGCCGTCACGGGGGCGAAGCCGAACGCCAGCAGGACGGGGAAGGTGATCAGCGTGCCGCTGCCCACGACCGTGTTGATCGTCCCCGCGGCCAGCCCCGCCACGGCTATGCAGAGGATCTCGCCGAGGCTCAAGCGGGCGCTGCTCGGGTGGTTGTCGGGAGTGCTATCGGACGGCCCTCTAGGGTGGTGGCGTGAACGTCGAGAAGGCTATCCGCACGCGCCGCACCCACAAGGCCTTCGGCCCCCGGGAGGTCGAGCCGGAGGTGCTGCGCGAGCTGTTCGAGCTGGCCAGCTGGGCGCCCAACCACCATCTCACGAACCCCTGGCGCTTTCGCGTGCTGGGCCCGCGGACCCGGGCGGCCCTGATGGAGCTGGCCGAGTCAGAGCAGCCGGGCGCGGCCGTGAAGCTGCGTCGCGCCCCCACGCTGGTGGCGGTCAGCTACCGCCGCCAGGAGGACCCGGTGGCCGACCGGGAGGACATGCTCGCGACCGGCGTGGCCGCCTACATCGTCCTGCTGGCAGCCCACGCCCGCGGCCTCGCGGCCTACTGGCGCACCGTCCCGCTGCTGGAGGACGCCCGCGCCCGCGAGCTGCTCTCGATGGGACCGGATGAGACGCCGATCGGCCTGCTCTACCTGGGCGACCCCGTCCAGGAGCAGCGCGTGCCGGAGCGGGCTCCCGTCTCGGAGACCGTGCTCGAGCTGGCCTGAGATGGTGATGGTGCGCGGGCCGCTGTCCCTGCTCGTCCCCGCCGACGATCGGCACGAGCGTCCTCTCGTCGGCGTGCTGGTCGTGCTGACCTTCCTGACGGGCGTCGTGGACGCCGTCAGCTACCTGCGCCTGGGCCACGTCTTCGTCGCCAACATGACGGGCAACGTCGTCTTCCTTGGCTTCGCCATCTCCGGCGCCGCAGGCCTCTCGATCGCCAGCTCCCTGGTCGCGCTGGCCTCGTTCATGGCGGGGGCCGTGCTGGCGGGCAGGCTGGGCCAGCGCCTGGGCGGTCACCGCGGGCACCTGGTTCGTGCCGGCGTCGGTGTGAAAGCGGCCCTCGTCGCCGCTGCGCTGCTCGTCTCCATCGCCGCCACCGCACCCGCTACGGGCGTCTCCCGCTATGCGATCACGGTGCTGCTGGCGCTGGCCATGGGCGTGCAGAACTCGATCGCGGGGCGCCTGGCGGTCGCGGAGCTGACGACGACGGTGCTGACGAAAACGCTGACGGGCCTGGCCTCGGACAGGGCCGGGGGCAAGCCGCACATGCGCGCGCGCAGGGTGACTGCCGTCGCAGCCATGCTGGCGGGCGCGCTCGTGGGCGGCCTGCTGACGCTGAAGGTCTCGATCCCCGCGGCGCTGGCCGTGGCGACCGTGCTCGCCTGCGCGGTCGTCGCGCGGGCGCACGTCGACTCGCGCCGCAACGCCGCCTGGGTCAGGCCCGGCCCGTCTACTTGACGACCAGGGTGCCTTCCATGCCGGCCATGCGATGGCCTGGCACCGAGCAGAAGAACTTGTAGGTTCCGGGCGCCAGGTGCAGGCTCAGGGTCTTGCTGCCGCCCTGGAAGGTCGGAGTGGAGCCGACGGTCTTGCCGGCCGAGCTTTCGATCGTGACGTTGTGGCCGATCGGCGCTTCGTTGGTGAAGTCGATCGAGACGTTGCCGGACTTGGCGGTCAGCGACTTCGTGCTGTAGGCCAGCTGCCCTTCCTTGTTGGCTTCCAGCTTCAGCGCTTCGCTCGCGCCACTGGGCGCGTTGGCGCTCGTGGAGGTACTCGCCGCCGTCGATGAGGAGGTCGTCGCAGGCGATGAGCTGCCGCAACCGGCTATCGCGACAGCCGCCAGCAGGACCACCGCCACGATCGCGATCGTGCTCCTACGCCTGTCCAGACTGCTCGAACTCATCGGCCGGTCCTCCTTGCTCGAATGCGGTTTCGCAATGCTACGCCCGGGCGCGGCGGGGCGCTCACCAGCCTCCGCCCCCGCTGCTCGCACCGGTTGTCGTCCCTCCGCCGCCACCTGCGGAGGCCCCGACGGCGCTGCCGCTGGGAGCGAGGACGTACCAGCCTGCGCCGAAGGCGGTGCTGCCCTGGCCGTAGGCGTCGCCTTCGTCCTTGTCGCCCGCGAAGTAGTAGAGGGGATGACCTGCGTAGGTCACCTGCGTCGTCCCGTCGGGGCGCTTGATCGTGCCCAGGTCGCCTGCGAGGGCGCCGCTTGCGGCAGCGGGCGAGCCGGTGCTGAGGACGGGCGGCCAGGCCTTGGCGCAGGCGCCCGAGCAGGCGGAGCTTCCGGAGCTGTCGGCCTGGAACAGGTAGACGGTCAGCTTCTTCGGGCCGGCCGCCAGGATCGTCCCGAGCTTGCCGTGCTTGGTCAGGACCGTCACGCCGCCGCCTGCGCTTGTGGCGGGCGTCGTCACTGCAGCGTTCGTGGCGGGCGCAGCCGTCGAGGACGGCGTCGAGCTGGAGCTGGAGCCGCCGGAGCTGCCGCAGCCGGCGAGGGCCACGGTCGCCGCGCAGCCGAGCATGAGGCTTCTCTTCATGGTGCTTCTCCTCGTCTCATCGGGGTCTGGCAGCTAGACCCCGGCACCCCGGAATCCTTCCCGGGCTGCCATCAACCACCTATGGCTCGGTGTGGATGACGACGTCGGCCAGGTCGCCGATCTCCCGGCGCAGCTCGTCCTCGAGGTCTCCGGCCAGCAGGTGGGCGTCCGTCAGCGACTCCCCGGCACGGCCTGACAGCGTCAGGAACAGGACGGGGCCGGCCTCGGTCGCGAGCAGGCGAACCCGCTGCGGCTCTCGGCCGGTCCGCTCGCCCACCAGGCTGGCGACGCGATCAATCGTCTCCTGCTGGGCCTCGGCGGGTCCAGGGCGCGTCGCGATGGGGCGCTCCAGGGGCTCCAGGTGAGTCTGCACGTCGATCACGCCGGGGCGTTCGCGGATCGCCCGCTCGACCCGCTCGGCCGTCTCGTGGGCCGTGCCCAGGTCCAGCTCGTCGGGGAACTTCAGGTGCAGGGCCACGGAGGACCCCTCGGGCTGCTCGTAGACGGCGATGTCGTGGGCCTCCTTGACGAGGGGCTCGGCGAGGGCGATGGCTAGGACGCGTTCCCGCAGCTCCAGGCCCGCCAGGCGCGGCTCGACGTGCACGACGACGTCGCTGCCCGGCAGGGCCCGCTCCAGCGCCTGCTCGATCAGGTCGGCCGAGCGGTGCCCCTCGACGACGGCCTGCCCGGGCGGGACGCTGACGACGACGTCCGCGAAGTAGCGCCCGCCGGACTCGCGCAGGCGCAGGCGGCTCAGCTCGATGTCCGCGCCGAGCCCGGCGATGGCCTGCTCGGCCGCCTCCCGGGCCTGCGTCGGGGTGCGGTCCATGAGGACGTTGGCGTTCTCCGTCAGCAGGCGCATGGCCGCGAACAGGATCAGGACGGCCACGAGCAGGGCCGCCAGCGAGTCGCCCTGGTGAAAGCCGGCTTTGCTCGCCAGCAGGCCGGCCAGGACGGCCAGCGAGCCGGCCATGTCGGCGCCGAAGTGCACTGCGTTGGAGCGCAGGGCGGGGCTGTCGTAGCGGCGCGCCGCCGCCAGGGACACGCTCGTGCGGCTCAGGTCCAGCACCAGGGCTACGCCGATCACAGCGAACTGGTACCAGCGGATCTCCGGCCTGCCGGCCCCGTTGGCGAGGTGGGTGACGGCTTCGACGGTGACGAGCAGGGCGCCGCCGATCAGGATCGCGGCCTCGCCGAGGGCGCTCAGGTTCTCGGCCCGGCGGTGCCCGTAGGGGTGGCCCCTGTCGGCCGGTCGCCCACCGAGGCGAACGGCGAAGAACGTCAGGACGGCGGCGATCACGTCGCCGCTGGACTCGATCCCCGCCGAGACGAGGCCGAGGCTGTGCGTGGCAAGCCCGACCCCCAGCTTCAGCGCCACCAGCACGGCGGCGACGGCGATCGAGACGAGCGTCGTGCGCCTGCGCGCCAGCGCCTCCTCGCTCTCACGGGCCACAGACATCGGAGCCTGAGACTAAACCGGCGCGACCGGCCGGAACGGGCGCCTGGGCTGGGCGTATCGTGAGCTTGTGAGCAGCTCCCCTCACAGTCACCCCCATGGCCACGGGCACATTCACGTCCATGGAGCCGGCGCGGACGCGTCGCGCCTGTGGCGGGCGTTGGGCCTGATCGCGGCCCTGATGGCCGGCGAGCTGGTGGTCGGCGTCCTGGCCCACTCCCTGGCGCTGCTCTCCGACGCGGGGCACATGCTCACCGACGCGGGCGCGATCGGCTTCTCGCTGCTGGCCATGCGCCTGGCGGCGAGGCCTGCGGCCGGGGCCATGACCTTCGGCTTCAAGCGGATGGAGATACTGGCCGCCCAGGCCAACGGCGTGACGCTGCTGGTCGTGGCCGGCTTCGTCGTCTACGAGGCGATCCACAGGCTCGTCAGCCCGCCCCACGTCCACGCGGGGCTGGTCCTGGCGATGGCGCTGGCGGGGGCGGCGGTCAACCTGCTGGCCGTCTGGACGCTGTCCGGCGCAGACAGGGACAGCCTCAACGTGGAGGGCTCCTTCCAGCACGTGCTGACGGACCTGTACGGCTTCCTCGGCACGGCAGTGGCGGCCGGCGTCATCCTGGCCAGCGGCTTCCAGCGGGCCGACCCGATCGCGTCCCTGGCGATAGCGGCCCTGATGATCCGCTCCGGCGCGACGCTCGTGCGGGCCTCCGCGCGGATCTTCCTGGAGGCTGCCCCGCCCGGCCTGGACCCGGAGACGATCGGACGCACCCTGGCCTGCCAGCCGGGCGTCGTGGAGGTCCACGACCTGCACGTCTGGGAGGTCGGCAGCGGCTTCCCCGCCCTCTCGGCCCACGTCCTCGTCGAGGCGGCAGCCGACTGCCACATGGTCCGTCGTGGCCTGGAGGCGACGCTGCGCGAGCGCTTCGGGCTGGACCACACGACGCTGCAGGTCGACCACGCCCAGCCCGAGGGCGCCGACATCGTGCAGCTGCAGGTCGCCCCGGGCGCGGCCGGCGACTGACCCGTCAGCGGACCTGGCCGCTGGGGCGGATCAGGACCTCGTTGACGGCGACGTTGGCCGGGGAGGCGACGGCGTAGAGGATGCCTGCGGCGATGTCGGCGGCCTGCAGCGGCTGCACGTCGGCCAGGACGCCGGAGATCATCTGGCGGATCTCGGGGCGGTTGTGGTCGGGCAGCTCCGTCGCCACGGCGCCGGGCTCGATCAGGGTCACGCGGATGCCGGCCTGGGCGACCTCCTGGCGCAGGGCCTCCGAGAAGGCGCCGACGCCGAACTTGGTGAGGTTGTAGACGCCCGACCCGGCCCTGGCGAAGCGGCCTGCGACGGAGCTGACGTTGACGATGTGCCCCGAGCCCTGCTCGATCATGACGGGCAGGGCCGCATGCGTGCAGTAGAGGACTCCATAGAGGTTGACGTCGATCATCCGCCGCCATTCCTCCGTGTCCGCGGCTGCGATCGGTCCCAGCAGCATCAGGCCGGCGTTGTTGACGAGCACGTCCAGGCGGCCGAGCTCCTGCCTGGTGCGGCTGATGAGCTCTCCCGCCTGCTGCTCGTCGCTGACGTCCGTGCGCAGGGCCAGGGCGGTGCCGCCCTCGCCCGTGATCTGTTCGGCCAGGGCCTCGATCCGGTCCATCCGCCTGGCGGCCAGCGCCACGGCCGCCCCGGCGCGGGCGCAGGCCAGGGCCGTCGCCTCGCCGATTCCCGAGGAGGCGCCCGTCACCGCCACCACCCGTCCCGACAGATCTGTGCCCATTCGCCTAGCCTACCGTCAGGGTCTCATCCTCACCGGGGGCCCTCCCGATATCGAAAAGGCGGCGAGGCCGCTCCTTTTCGGCTGTCTACGGGTTTCAGCGGGCAGGCGCGCGGGCATCCTTGATGTGATCCGGGATGCAGGGGAGCACGTACTCGGCGTCGAACGAGCACGTACAACCTCGCCGAACAGGATAATTGACAACGCAACTATCGCGTCGTATAATTCCGACTCCAAGCATCGGATTACGAAGGACGCCCCTCATGTCTGACTCCCTCAATAGCACAACCCTAGAGCTCGAGCCCGAGACCGACGAGCAGACCGCCTCCCCCGAGGAGGAGGTCGAGACGGTCGCGGCTGCGCGCCTGGACAACCCCATCGCCCGTCCCGACGTCGATCCCTCCCACCACACGCCCGACACGTTCATCCCCGAGTCTGTCGACCAGCTGCTGGCGCACTCCAGGCGCTACCCGCTGCTGACGCCTGCCCAGGAGATCGAACTGGCCAAGCGGATCGAGCGCGGCGACCTGCACGCCAAGGAACTGCTGGTCAACTCCAACCTGCGCCTGGTCGCGTCCAATGCGCGGCGCTACCAGAACCAGGGCCTGCCCCTGGCCGACCTCGTCCAGGAGGGCATGCTGGGCCTGATCAGGGCCAGCGAGAAGTTCGACTGGCGCAAGGGCTTCCGCTTCTCGACCTACGCGACCCTGTGGATCCGTCAGGCGATCCAGCGCGGCCTGGAGAACTCCGGCCGCACGATCCGCCTGCCCGTCCACGTGGCACAGCGCTCCCGCAAGGTCGGCCGTGTCGAGCGCGAGCTGTCCGTTCGCCTCGGTCGCGAGCCCACCCTGGAGGAGCTGGCCGAGGAGACGGGCCTGCCCATCGACCAGGTCGAAGAGGTCCGCCACCAGCGTGCTGCCCTCGTCAGCCTCGACCAGCAGATCGGCGAAGACGGCGACACGGCCCTGGGCGACCTGCTCCCCTCCGACGCGGAGGCCCCCGAGGACACTGCCTGGGAGCACGAGCGCGAGCAGATCGTGCACCGTGCCATCGAGCAGCTGCCCGAAACCGAGCGCAAGGTGCTGACCCTGCGCTTCGGGACCGGCCGCGAGGAGCCCCAGACGCTGACCGCCATCGGCAAGCGCCTCGGCTTCTCCGCCGAGCGGGCCTCCCAGCTGGAGCAGCGGGCCCTGAAGAAGCTCGCCGAGTCGCCAGAGCTGGCGGCCCTGCGAGAGGCTGCATAGACCTCCAATCCCCCTCCTGATTGGGGCGACCCCGGTACGCACAAGCGGCCGGGGTCGCTTTTTGTCGGATGCGAGTCGTCCCGTCGGCGACAAGCCGTCGGAGATGGCGACATGGGTCAGTCAGTCGTAGACATTGCTTGGCCAACCTTAGCCAAGGTTGCTAGCGTTGATCGCATGAGGGTCAACGTGGGTCAGGCCAAGACGGAGCTCTCAAAGCTCCTGGCGCGCGTGGAGAGCGGCGAGGAGATCGAGATCGCCCGCAACGGGGTGCCCGTGGCGCGCCTCGTGAAGGTCGAGCACGAGATGAGCCCGGGCGAGAGGTGGCTGAGCACGGCAGGGGCCCTCGCGGGCCAGATCTGGGTCTCCGAGGACTTCGAGTTCAGCGAGCAGGAGCTCGATCAGATGTACAGGGAAATAGACGAAGACTGGGAGGAGCAGGACCCGCCGCGGTGAGGCTGCTGCTCGACACGAACGTCGTCATCTGGCACCAGGAAGACCGGCTGGACAGACTCGGCCGAGGAGTCGAAGCGGTCAGAGGGGCCGACGAACTGCTCGTCAGCGTCGTCTCGTTCGCCGAGATGGGCATCAAGCGGTCGGTCAGGAAGCTGAACGTGTCCGACAGCGTCCGCCAGCACGTCGCCGACAGCGGCGCACGCATCCTCCCGCTCTCACCCGAGCACGGCCTCGGCGTCGCCGAGCTGCCCCGCCACCACGGCGACCCCTTCGACAGGTTGCTGATCTCCCAGGCGCTCAGCGAGGGGCTGACGATCCTGACGGCGGATCGCATCTTCCAGCGCTACGAGGTGCCCGTCGTCCTGGCCGACGGCTGACGGGAAAGCTCTGTTAGCTCGGACACGAGCCGCGGCTAAGCTGACTGGGCGGATCAGCAGCGAAGCCAGTCAGGAGGCGGAGAACATGCAGCAGAAGTCCCTGTGGGACCGCACTGTCGAGCTGACGATCAAGCTCGGCGAATGGGTCCTGGCGCCGATCGAGCGCTACATCGGCAAACGGTCGCTCGTCGGCGACAGCACCTTCTTCGAGCTCGAGCGCTTCCCCTGGGCCAAGCACATCGAGGACAACTGGGAGGTCATCCGCGAGGAGGCTGCAGCCCTGCTGGAGGACCGTGACGCCCTGGCCAACTTCCAGGACATCTCCAAGGACCAGATCGAGATCACAGACGACGACCGTTGGAAGACCTTCTTCCTCTACGGCTACGGCTTCGAGGCCAAGCTGGGCGTCGAGATGTGCCCACGCACCGCTGCCCTCATGCGGGAAATACCGGGGATGAAGACGGCGATGATCTCGATCCTCTCCCCCCGCAAGCACATCCTCGACCACCGCGGCCCCTACAAGGGCGTCCTGCGCTACCACCTGGGCCTGATCGTCCCCCAGGACGCCGAGGCCTGCCGCATCCGCGTCGGCGAGGACTTCCGCCACTGGCAGGAGGGCTCCTCGATGGTCTTCGACGACACCTTCAACCACGAGGTCTGGAACGACACCGACGAGACCCGGGTCGTCCTGTTCGTGGACGTCATGCGCCCCCTCCCCTTCCCCGAGTCCGCCGTCAACGAGGGGATCGTCAAAGCCATCGGCTACTCCCCCTTCGTGCTCGACGCCAAGCGCAACCAGGAGGCCTGGGAAGATCGCTACAGGGCCCAGCGGGCCGAGCGCCAGCGGGAAGGCGCGGGCGCGCAGGCCTGAAGGGGAGCCCGGGCGCCGGGCCTTCTTCGGCCGGCTGGCTGGTTGGGGGGGCGCACTGGGTCCTGGCATGTGCGTCGGCGATCTGCAAAACATGACGTCTGCGTCCTACTTTGCAGATGAGCCGCGGCAGCGCACCGGCACCCCCCGCCTCCCGGGCGCTCAGACCGAGCTGCTCGGCAGGCCCAGTTCGCTCGTCAGTTCCTGGGCGTGGTTGTTGAGGATCGTGAACTCGCCCGTGACGATCAGCAGGCCCAGGGCGATCATCACGACCCCGCCCACGCCGATGACGACGGGGAAGTGGCGCTTGACGACGCCCAGGGCGCTCGTCATCCGCTCGAAGGCGACGGCGATCAGCAGGAAGGGGATCGCCAGGCCTGCCGAGTAGAAGGCCAGCAGCAGGGCGCCGTGGGCTGCGGAGCTGGAGATCGCAGCCTGCGTCAGGATCGCGCCCAGGGTGATGCTCGTGCAGGGCGTCCAGGCGATCGCGAAGGCCGCCCCCGCCACCAGCGGCCCGCCCCTGCCTGCCAGGCGCAGCAGCGTCTCTGAGTGCCACTCCCTGTTGAACAGCCGCACGAACGGGCTGGCCAGGAAGACGACGCCCATCACGATGATCAGCACCCCACCGACGTGCTCCAGAGCTTCTTTGTGGGTCCTCAGCGAGGACCCGATCACCGTCGCGCTCAGGCCCAGCAGGATGAAGATGGCCGAGAAGCTGGCGATGAACAAGAGGCTCGGCACGAGCACGCGGCGCATCCCCACATCCCCCTCCTCGAGGTCCGCCGGCGTCACCCCGATGACCGTCGAGAGGTAGCCCGGCACCAGAGGCAGGACGCATGGCGACAGGAACGACACCAGGCCCGCGGCTATCGCCACCGGGATGCCCACGCCCGTCGCCGTGTCCGCACTGCTCGCCAGGATCAGGCCGGCATGAGGGCTCATCGCTGAGCCTCCGGCCCCGTCAGCTCCGACATCAGGGCCTCCAGCCGCCCCACCCGCCCAGCAAGCTCCTCGATCCGCCCGACCCGCTCCTCCAGGCGACTCAGCCTGCTCTCGAGCTCCGCCTGGCCCGGGTCCGTCGCGCCGGCTGCCACCGCCCGCTCGCCCAGGGAAGCCTGTACGGTGCCGTAGGCCGACCCGGCCCCGTTCGACGTCGACGCGCCGCCGTGTTCGGGCACCGCCCCGCTCGACATCGGCGCCCCCCCGTGTTCGGGCGCCGACCCGCGGGACCCCGCCACCGCTCCCCCGTCGCCCACGCCCGTCGAGCCGACCCCACCGCCGCCGTCCGGCACGCTCGCGGAGGCGCCCTGGCGAACCCCCTCCTCTTCCTCCCCCTCCTGCCCGAGCAGGTGCTCGTAGCGCTCCTCCTTCTGGCCCGGGCGGCGGTCCAGGCGGGCCACCAGCCCCCGCTCGATCAGGCGCTCCAGCGTCGCGCCGACGTCATCGAGGCCCTCGAAGCGGTGCATCCTCTCCGTGCGCTGCTTGAGCTCCCCAGGCGTCTGGGCGCCCCGCAGCATCAGGACGCACATGACGGCCTGCTCGCCGTCCTGCATCGGCAGGGCCTCCGCCAGCAGGTGGCGGTACTTGCTGGCCCTGCTGCCCGCTCCGCTGGCCAGGCGCACCAGGCCCTTGCGCTCCAGGCGGTGCAATGCGTCCCTGATCGCCGCCTCGTCGTAGTCCACGACGGGATCGCGGTTGGTCGACTGGTTGCAGGCCAGGCGCAGCGAGTTCAGCGACAGCGGGTAGGCGTCCGGCGTCGTGCGCTGCTTCTCGATCAGGCAGCCCAGGACGCGCAGCTGCTCAGGGCTCATCTGCAGGCTCGAAGCGGACACCACGGAGCTGAGTCTAGGCGTCGTCAAGCCCCTTTGGGGCCAGGCTTCCCCGCCCTGCGGGATATCCGCGCCGGCCCGCGGAAAACCCCTACAGGGAGTGCCACCCAACCCCGATGCCCGGCACGCCGCTGCGATCGAGACTGCTCCTGTACCCACGAACTGGAGAGGAGCGACCATGAGAAAGGCACTGGAGGTAGGCGGAATCGTCGCCGCTGTCGTACTGATCGCATTTGGCATCGGCGCGATCGTTTTGGGCGCCGAAGGGCGCTCCACCGTCCACAGCACGCTGATCGAACAGAAAATCACCGGCACGCCCGACATGACGCCGGCCGGGATCAAGGCCGAGGCCGCCAAGTCCGGCCTGAACGTCGCATCCCTGACCATCCCGACCTGCTCCGTCGCCAACAAGAAGATCGAAAACGGCACGCAGGCGCACTGCTTCGCCCAGTACATGGTCATCCACGCCCTCGAGGCGACAGGCGGGCAGTACTACTCGCAGATGCCCCGCTACGCCACCGCCAGCGGAGCCGGTACCAACGAAGAATCACAGGCCCTGAAGAACTCCAAGGGCAAGCCCGTAGACAACCCCGCAAGGGAAGTCTGGATCCAGCAGATCGCCCTCTCGACGGCTCTGAACTCCAGCTACATGGCAAGCCAGGTCGGCCTCTTCGGCATCGTCGTCGGCGTCGCCCTGCTGCTCAGCGGACTGGGCTTCGGGATCCTCGCCATCGGCGGGGCCCTGCGCAACCCCGACACGGCCCTGCGCTTCCTGCGCTCACGGGCCGAGAGCCACAGCGGCGGTACGCCGGCAGTCACAGGCGCATAGGCCACACAGACAGTCCGGCGGCACGACCAGTCGCGAGTCCACTCCCTTCTCGCTCCGGTCGCGCCGCCGGCCCCTGTCGGCTCAGGTCAGGTCTTGACCTCCATGGCTTCGCCCTTGACCGTCACGACCGCGCTCATCCCCGATTCGAACGGTCCCGAGCCGTCGATTTCGCTCAGCAGCACGTTCGGGCCTTCTTCGCTTCCTTCGTAGGTCGTCGGTTCCTGTTTGCCTTCGTGGGTCGAGAAGGTCCACGTCGCCGTCTTGGAGATCGCGTTCACGTCTCCCGAGATGACGCCCAGAACCGACCCCGACACCTTCACCGCCAGCCCTTCGCATTCGAAGCTCGCCAGATCGCCTTCCTCGGGCTTCAGGATCACGCCCGGCCGGCCTTCGGAGAGCGGCACGACCCAGCCCATCAGCGGAGACAGTGCGATCGTGCCCTTCTTCTCGCCTGCGCTCGTACACGACGCTTTGTCGCTTGCCACGCAGCTCGTCGCATTCCCTTTGCCGATTTCGATCCACCACCGTCGCGTCCAGAACCTCACGACGGCCGTCGCCGTCATCGACTTGCAGTCGACTGCCGCCGCCAGCGCCGGAGTCTGCAGCGTCACAGGCCCCGACTTGGTCGACATCGTCGTCTTCTTGAGATGTTCCAGCGAGCCCAGTTCGTACTTGCCGCCGCTCGTCACTTCGTCGCTGCACGCCTTGTCGCTGTATTTCCCGGAATACGTCTTGCCTTCCTTGGCCGCCTTGAAGCA